>Ga0181591_10002115_pt1 | contig 17078 bp, 20 predicted proteins | sample 071ome_33_FD_133757 | JGI IMG/M metagenome (GOLD analysis project Ga0181591, IMG submission 133757) | Coastal salt marsh microbial communities from the Groves Creek Marsh, Skidaway Island, Georgia - 071412AT metaG (megahit assembly) | ecosystem: Environmental > Aquatic > Marine > Intertidal...
CCTTAAAGCGCCCATAGCGACTTTCATCATGAATTGGCATGTCATTGATAAGTAAACCCATGGAGTCACTTCGAACCATGGTTCGCACACCGGCACTGACGATTTTATCTTTTGAAAACTCAAACTTATGCAATAACTTTGATTCCATAGAGTCCGAGCTGCAATTAATGTAAAGCGGATGATTACCATAAACCACAGCTGATGCTTTTAAACCAAAATCTTGGGCCACCTCACATATTTTCTTAGCGATGCCTTCTAGCGTGGTGATATCCTGGGAAACCTTTACAAATTCTATTATTTGCCCAAGTTCGCTACTGGAGGTCATGGCTTCCATCGCGATATTCATTGCATCGTTGGCTTTTTCTTGGGCTTGCGTGACTTCAACTTGATGCAATAGCGCGTATTCGATTTTTTCTGTGAGTTTAGCCGCATCTATCGGTTTGGTAATGTAATCATTGCCACCTGCTTCAAAACCCGCCAAACGTTCTTCTACATTATCCATAGCCGAAACAAATAGAATCGGAAGGTCTAAAGTATTCTTGTTTTTACGGATTTCAGTACAGACTTCATATCCCGTCATTTCGGGCATATTCACATCAAGTAAAATGATATCGGGATGTTGTGTTTGCAGGCATTCAAGGCAAGCTGGACCAGAGTCACACTCAATTATTTCGTAATCATCTTCGAGAATCATTTTGAGTAAAATACGATTAGATTCAATGTCATCCACGACCATGATGGTCTTCTTGCTCATACACCCTACTCCCAATATGCAGTCAAAACACGGACCACTTTATTAAAGGTAGCACAAGAGTTCGCAGGAACACTTTAAAGGCCTTAGGTTATGCCTATTTTTTCACAAGAATCAGCCCCCAGAATCTTCCCCGTGATCCATTCACATAACCATTTCGTATTAAAAAATGATCGTTAATGTACTCTTTAAATAGTTATGCTAGTTTTAACATGCCATGTTAAGACTCAATGAGGAAATACCATGAAACATGCCCCAATCTTCGCCTTATTACTCGGTTGTAGTTTAAATACGAGTGCCTTTCAACTTACCAGTAACGACATTCAAGAAGGTTCAAGAATGGAGGCCAAATTCAGCGCTAATACTTTTGGCTGTACAGGTAATAACACGTCTCCTCAACTGAATTGGAAAGATGCACCGAAAGGCACTAAGAGCTTTGCTATTACCGCATATGACCCAGATGCTCCTACCGAAAGTGGCTTTTGGCATTGGCAAGTGATTAACATTCCCGCCAACATCACAAGTATTAAACAAGGGCAATCAGGACAATTAAAACAAGGTAAAGAATTAACAACCGACTATGGCACGAAAGGCTATGGCGGTCCGTGTCCACCTAAGGGCCATGGTATGCACCGTTATCAGTTTACCGTTTGGGCATTACCCATGGAGACACTGCCTGTGGATGACAATACCAGCTCCGCGGTGGTAGGTTTTATGCTCAATGCTAATGCTTTGGATAAAGCACGCATCACAGCAACTTATGTGAGAGAGTAAACCGTTAATACGAGTAATTGGTCAGCCATTTAAGGCTGACCAATTTGTATATGTAAATAACACCTTAATCTAATTCGTCAGCTTAACAGGGGTTATTTTTCAGTGATGACGTATTTAAGAATTTCAACAATTTGCTCGGGTGTTTGTGCCCAAGCCATGGCGGCACCATCCACTTCTTTAAGTGGGTGAACAATACTTTCGTCGTGCAAAGTAATGTAAGGCTTACCGAGGGCCGCTAACATGCCAGCATCGAAAGCTGCATTCCACTGTTTGTATTTATCACCAAAACGCACCACTGCCAAATCACAGCTTTCAACCAAATTTTTAATGCGAATAGCATTTACACGTGATGACTGATGGTCACGCCAAAAATTATTCTCAGGTACGCCCAATAAATCACCGGCAGCATCACTAGCATCGTGATCCGTCACAGCGGATGTAAATTCAACAGGCAGATTAAGTGCTTTCGCACCTTCTTCAATTTGTTCGCGCCAGTTAGTATGGATTTCACCTGAAAGATACACGTTCCACGTTTTCATAATGTCTCCTACTTATGTATTAACTATTGAACAGAACCAGATGTGGCAATGGCTTCTAATGCTTGTACTAAACGTTCGTTTTGATCTGTGGTGCCAACGGTAATACGCAAGCAATTTTTAAGTAATGGATGTCCGCCATCCAAACACTTAATTAAAATGCCTTTTTCTTTTAATGCTTCAAACCAATTACGCGCCATACCATCAGGTGTTCTCACTAACACAAAATTGGCTTCACTTGGGAACACTTGTAACCCTTGCACTCGGCATAGGTCTTTCATTAACACCACACGATCAATACGCAGCTGTTCGGTTTGCATGATCAACATATCAAAGTGCTCAAGAGCAAATAATGCGCTGGCTTGTGTTAGTGAATTAATATTGTATGGCATGCGAATTTTCTCCAATTCGCTTAACCATTCTTTTGAGCCAATCAATAAACCCAAACGCAACCCAGCCAAGCCAACTTTTGACAAGGTACGCATGACTAAAACGTGATCGTATTTTTCTAATAAGAATAAATGATCGGCATCGGTAAAGGCAGTATAGGCTTCATCTAAAATCACTAACCCCTGGGAGGCTTCAATAACTTTAGTGACGATGTCTTCATCCCAAAGGTTACCGGTTGGATTGTTTGGCTGTGCTAAAAAGATCAGTTCTGGATCATGCTCTTCAATGGCACTGAGCATAGCCGCTTCGTCCAAATCAAAGTCTTCAGTTAATGGTACACCCACATAATTTAAACCACAGAATGTGGCAATCATTTTATACATCACAAACCCCGGCTCTGGGGCTAAAATGGTGGCACCGGGTTTGGCTACGGCCATGGCCAGCATTTGAATAATTTCATCACTGCCATTCCCCAACAAAATATCAAACTGATCACTCACGCCCATCTCTTCGCGTAAACCGTCTTTGACCTGCTTACAGCTGGCATCTGGGTAGCGATTAATAGGCACGTCTTTGAGTAAATCCGCCCAAGCTTCACGGGCTACCGCTGGCCACATGTAGGGGTTCTCCATGGCATCCAGCTTAATCATGCCAGCTGCACTGGGTACGGGATACGCAGTTAAATCTAAAATTTCTTGGCGAATGAGTTTTTTAACACGAGACATGAAAGGCTCTCTTAAACAAAAACCCTATGTTTAGGCAACGATAGGGTTTTATTATTTTAAATTCGAATTTTTAAACTACAAACTTCAATCAAAAAGCTAAGGGTAAACGCGTAGTAACGATGGCCTAGCAAGTTAATACGTTTATTGATTAAAGCGTCAGCGGCGACGCTCAGGCTAGGCGGAAACTTTATGAGAGAACGGAGCTTAGCCTGCTAAGTGAGTATCTCGAATAAAGTTTCCAACAACGCCTGAGCAAGTAAGCTAGCTTTAATCCTTAATGCGGTACTCGGCAGACCTTGCATGAGCCGTCAACGACTCCCCGCGCGCCAACACCGAAGCAATCTTACCCACTTCACTAGCACCTTGTTCACTAAACATAATTAACGAACTGCGTTTTTGGAAATCGTAAACCCCTAATGGGCTTGAAAAACGTGCCGTGCCGGACGTTGGTAATACGTGGTTTGGCCCTGCACAGTAATCACCAAGGGCTTCTGCTGTGTAACGCCCCATAAAGATGGCACCGGCGTGACGAACTTGCTTAGCCATTTCTTCTGGGTTTTCTACCGATAATTCTAAATGTTCCGGCGCAATACGATTCACAAGGGTTAACGCGTCTTGCTCATTTTGCACTTTCACAAACGCACCACGACCAGACAGGGACGCTCTAATAATTTCTTGGCGCTCCATGGTCGGTAATAATTTGGCAATGCTGGCTTCCACTTGTTTTAGGTAATCGGCATCCCATGAAATTAAAATGGATTGTGCGTCTTCGTCATGTTCCGCTTGGCTGAACAAATCCATAGCGATCCAATCTGGGTCGGTTTTACCGTCACACACGACTAAGATTTCTGATGGGCCGGCAATCATGTCGATGCCCACTTCACCAAACACAAAGCGTTTAGCGGTGGCCACAAAGATGTTGCCTGGGCCAACAATTTTATCCACTTTAGGAATGGTTTGCGTGCCATAAGCCAATGCACCAACCGCTTGTGCACCACCAATGGTAAAACAACGGGTGACGCCAGCTGCCGCGGCTGCCGCTAATACTAATTGGTTTACTTCACCGGCGGGGGTCGGCACTACCATGATGATTTCGTTGACACCGGCCACGTGAGCTGGAATGGCATTCATTAATACACTGGATGGATAAGCGGCTTTACCACCGGGCACATAAATCCCCACACGATCCATTGGTGTAACTTGTTGGCCCAGCACGGTGCCATCGGCTTCTGTGTACTGCCAAGATTCACTGCGCTGCTTTTCGTGATAACGGCGCACACGTTCAGCGGCTTCCAATAAAGCATTGCGTGTAGTCTCATCTAAGCCTTCTAATGCGGCTTGCATTTGATCCTGCGAGATTTCAAGCTGCGCCATGTCGCTCACTTGTAAATGATCAAAGCGATTGCTGTATTCGATAACGGCTTCATCACCACGGGTTTTGATGTGATGCAGAATATCTAAAACCGTTTGCTGAACTTGATGATCAGACACAGATTCCCACGACAATAGATTATCCATTGCTTGGCTGAAATCGGCCTGTTGGCTATCTAACATTCGCATTTGAAACGACATATTTGCCTCTACACTTTGTGCGTTTGCACGTTGACGACCTTTTAAACAATATTAAAAGGCTTACTACCTTAACGTCTGCGTTCGACCGCTTGCGCTAATTTATCAATAATGGGTTGGATCTGACGGTGTTTCATTTTCATGGCTGCTTTGCCCACCACTAAACGAGAACTAATGGGCGCAATCAAGTCACGCTCTTCAAGGCCATTGGCCTTCAACGTATTGCCCGTGTCCACAATATCAACGATTAAATCCGCCAGCCCCATAATTGGTGCTAGCTCCATACCACCGTATAATTTAATGATGTCCGCTTGCTTGCCTTGCTCGGCAAAATACCGTTTGGTCACACCGACAAATTTCGACGCTACTTTAATACGCCCAGTTGGTTCTGGCGCACCTTTTAACGCTGCAGTCATTAAACGACAAGTGGCGATGTTTAAATCTAAAGGCTCATACAAGCCTGTTGCATCGGCTTCCATCAAAACATCTTTACCGGCCACGCCAATATCCGCCGCGCCGTATTCAACATAAGTGGGCACGTCAGTGGCACGAATCACCACTAATTTAATGTGTTCGTGGTTGGTATCAAAAATCAGCTTACGGCTTTTTTTGATGTCTTCTGCTGGGACGATGCCCGCCTCTTCAAATAAAGGCAGGGTGTCATCTAAAATTCGACCTTTAGATAGCGCAATGGTCAATGGCTGTTGGCTCATGATAATTCCTTGATGCTTCGGCCTAGTTTGGCACTCGGCGAATATTAGCGCCCAATAGTTGTAACTTCTCTTCGATGCATTCGTAGCCGCGGTCAATGTGGTAAATACGATCCACCACGGTTTCACCCTCAGCCATTAACGCTGCAATGACTAAACTGGCCGATGCCCGTAAATCGGTGGCCATCACAGGGGCACCTTTTAATTTGTCACCGCCTTTGGTGATACAGGTATTACCTTCCAGTGTGACCTGCGCGCCCATGCGTGCTAGTTCTTGTACGTGCATAAAGCGGTTTTCGAAAATGGTCTCAATCACCGCCGCGCTGCCATTCGCTACTAGGTTCATTACTAAAAACTGCGCTTGCATGTCCGTTGGGAAGGCTGGATACGGTGCAGTTTTAATATTAACCGCTTTTAATTCACGGCCTGTCATATCTAGGCTAATCCAGTCTTCACCGCACTCTACTTTGGCGCCCGCTTCTTCTAGCTTATGAATCACAGACTCAAGAATATCCGCACGGGTATCTTTTAATTTGACCTTACCGCCTGTGGCAGCGGCTGCCACTAGGTAGGTACCGGTTTCGATACGGTCCGGCATGACGTTGTAGTGCCCACCGTGAAGACGTTCAACCCCTTCTACACGAATCACATCAGTACCATGACCGGTGATTTTCGCGCCCATGGTAATTAAGCACTCAGCTAGATCCACCACTTCTGGTTCGCGGGCCGCGTTTTCAAGTAGGGTCACGCCATCGGCTAATACCGCCGCCATTAGTAGGTTTTCGGTACCAGTTACGGTTACCGTATCCATGAAAATGTTGGCCCCTTTTAAGCGACCATCTACCGTGGCTTTTACGTAACCATCTTCAACCACAATGTTGGCACCCATGGCTTCAAGGCCAGAAAGGTGAATATCCACAGGACGTGAGCCGATGGCACAGCCACCTGGTAAGGATACTTGCGCTTCACCAAAGCGAGCCACTAAGGGGCCAAGTACTAAGATGGATGCACGCATGGTTTTTACCAGCTCATAGGGCGCCACTAGGGTTTTAATGTTATTAGCATTTACCTCGATGGCGTAATCTTCACCCATGATCACATCCACACCCATGGTACCTAACAGGTTAATCATGGTGGTTACGTCATGTAGGTGCGGCAAATTACCAATGGTAATCGGGGTCTCAGCTAACAAGGTGGCAGCAATAATCGGCAACGCCGAGTTCTTAGCGCCAGAAATGCGGATTTCACCAGATACTGGCGCACCACCTGTGATGATGAGTTTATCCATTGCGGGCATATTCGTTACTTCGTTCTATTATGGTTGTTCAGCCCACTGGGCTTGTGTGTAGGTCTTAATGGTTACGGCGTGCACGGAGCCGTCGGTGATTTTCTCGTTTAACGCAGCGTATACAAATTGCTGACGCTTCACCGGATTAAGACCTTCAAATTCATCGGATACCACAGTGATTTCGTATTTATATCCATCACCATCAACGGACACCTGACAATTTGCTAGTTTTTCTTGAAGCAAAGTTTGTAGGTCTTCTGGGCTCATAAAGGCTCTCCGCTGGGTCTGAGAATGTATCGATCAAAAAAGAAAGGCCGGAATTATAGCGGAAAGGTGCACTAATAGCTAAGTGTAAAATGACTCTTCAATCACATTATAGTGAGGCTTGTATCGGCAAAATGGATTGCAGATGGGCCGATTGGATCTGACGGGCTAAAAGAGGAGGAATACCCGTGTACTTCAAGGGTTTATCAAGTGTCCTTGCTGCTCGGGTCCAACTCAGTAAAAGGGCTAAACTGGCACTCGAACAGTGCCCAACGGAAGATAGATCAAACGTCATCTGGCCATCAGTCTGTTTGATGACATCCAAGCCTTCTTTTTCAACCCAAATGACTGATTCAAAGCTCAAATCGCCCAGCACACCAAACACGCCTGCTTCACGCTTTTCGATTTGTTGATCCGGCATTATTCACCACCCTCCAAATCAGATTCATCATCACTGGCTATGGGCTCAGATAAACTGGAATTTTGTGGATTAACCGACCAACTGGCAATGGCTTGATCAAGACTCCCATTGTTCTGTGCCACCAACCGAGAAAATTGCTCGCGAAATAACAACCCCATATTTATGCCGTTGATGATGACATTTTGCACCATCCACTGGTTTTGTTTTTTATTAAAAAATAAACTTTGCGTGACAGGGAATACCTGGCCGCTGGAAGTCACCACTTCAAAACTGACCTTAGTATTTCGCTCACTTTGATTGGCTTCATTTAAGGGTAATAAGTTAATTTTATAGTCATTAAACTCCCACAACCCTTTGGCGTAAGTATTGAGTAAACTCCCTTTAAACACTGCTAAAAAAGCGTATTTTTGCTCTTTTGACGCACCGCGAAAGTGTTTAGCCATGACGCGGCGGGCAATGCGCTTAAAATCAACCACATCGCCTAATTCATTATCCACCAATTGAATTTTTTGCTCATCGGTAAACTGAGATTGCCCCTTAGACGCTTGAATTTTGGCCAGCAAGCTATGTATTTTTTTATCCACTAAAACATGAGCGTCTTGTGGATCAGGGCTTGCCCACCCCAAATGGCTCAAAAATAAACAAACTAGAGAGACAATAACCGCGGCTTTCATGGGGATTCACTGGTTTTAGAGAATATAAATTGGCCGATGAGTTCTTCTAGCACGATGGCCGATTGGGTATCTTCAATCACATCACCACTTAGCAAGTATTCCTCATCCGCCCCTATGCTCAGCCCTATGTATTTCTCACCCAATAAGCCTGAGGTCAAAATAGAGGCTGAGGTATCCATAGAAAGCGGCACCCCTTTTTCTATGGCCATTTTTACGACAGACACATAACTTTGAGTATCCAGCCGAATATCCACCACGCGCCCGACCACTACACCAGACAAGGACACTTTAGCGCGCTCGCTCAAGCCTGATGAATTCTCGAAACGCGCGTACAAATAATACACATCGTCATCACCTTGAATGCGTAAACCGCTCACATTTAAAGCCAACACCAATAAGCCAAACATGGCGGCCACCACAAACAAACCGACTGCCATTTCAATGGATTTACTTTGCATCAATGCCCCCTACCCTAAAAGCCACCTAACATGACCGCTGTTAATATGAAGTCTAGACCCAAAACCGCTAACGAGCCCTGTACCACCGTGGCAGTTGTTGCACGACTCACACCTTCAGAGGTGGGTTTCGCCTGCCAACCATGAAATAAAGCGATCCATGTGCACACGAACGCAAACACCACGCCCTTAATAACCCCTTTGAGCACATCATCATAAAACAGTACCGACTGCTGCATGTTGGACCAATACGACCCTTCATAGATGCCCAGCATATTCACCGCGACAAATGCACCACCATAAATTCCTAGCAAGCTAAACAAAACAGTAAGCAGTGGCAAACTCACGACCCCCGCCCACAACCTTGGGGAAAAAATACGCTGAAAAGGGTCCACCCCCATGATTTCCATGGCGCTGAGCTGTTCAGTGGTTTTCATTAATCCTATTTCAGCGGTCAACGCCGAGCCTGCCCGACCCACAAACAGTAACGCACTGACCACAGGACCAAATTCACGCAGCAAAGAAAGAGCCACCATTTGGCCAACAGCTTCTTGAGAGCCATAATTGCTTAAGATGTAATAACCTTGAAGTGCCAACACCATTCCAACAAACGTACCTGCCACAAGAATAATGGGTAATGACAGCACGCCTAGGTGGTAGACCTGTTTTACCAACCGAGAAAACGGCCCCTTAAAACCGCTTCCCCAATTTAGAATACTGATTAAAAACAAACCACTTCGGCCAATTAACTGAAAGACTCGAATATATTTAGCCCCTAGCGCGGCCACATAATTACTCATGGAGCACCTGTTCTCGCAAGCTTTCAATGGCACAATCAAAAGGCTCGCCCTCTACACCTTTGCCAAATAAAAACTGTTGAATAAATGGGTCGGTATGAGCCTGCATTTGCTCTGGGGAACCACGTGCTTGCACCTTACCGTGATTGAGCACCAGCACCGTGTCTGCTATGGATAACGCTTCTTTCACATCATGACTGACAAGCACCGATGTCAGAGCCAGATTTTCATGTGTCTGCGCAATGAGCTTAAGCAGTACATTCATGGAGATAGGGTCTTGGCCCGTAAATGGCTCGTCATACATGATAAATTCAGGATCAAGGGCCAGGCTGCGAGCCAGTGCCACTCGCCTTGCCATACCACCAGATAACGCAGCGGGCATAAGGTTAGCCGTATCACGTAAACCCACCGACTCTAGCCTCAATAGCACCAAATCCCGAATCATATGTTCAGGCAGCTTTGTGTGCTCCCTCAGTGGAAAAGCCACATTTTCAAAAACCGTTAAGTCTGTAAATAATGCGCCACTTTGAAATAGTAAACTCAAGCGTTTGCGAAGATATAACAATTCCTTTCGAGACAGATCAGCTAGGTCGCAACCGTCTACTATGACCGCACCTGTTGTTGGCTTTAACTGGCCACATAAGAGTTTCAATAAGGTAGTCTTGCCGGTGCCGCTGGGCCCTAAAATAGCAGTGATACTACCAACCTCAATCTTTAAGTTGAGATCAGAAAAAATTGCTCGGTCATCCACTTGATAATGCAGGTTTCGACACTCAATAAAATAATTGGGTTGAGATGACATGCATCCGGCCTTGTCTGAGGGTAATGGTTCCTACCTAAAGCATAGTCGCAACCGCCTAGTCCTCAACTTTGCATCTGGCAACAGAGCCTTGTTAGGCGACAAAAAGCCTGTAGAATGCGCCGATTATTTGGTTTTTATTGGTCTTACCTATGTTATTAGCATTTGTTGCCATCCTTGTAGGGTTGGTGGTTTTGGTTTGGAGTGCAGATCGTTTCGTATTAGGTGCCGCGGCCACTGCCCGTCATTTGGGGATGTCGCCTTTGTTAATTGGTATGACCATTGTCTCTTTAGGCACCAGTGCTCCGGAAATTTTTGTCAGTGCCACCGCCTCGTTAGACGGTGCAGGTATCTTAGCTATTGGTAATGCATTAGGTTCCAACATCACCAATGTGGGCTTAGTTTTAGGTGTCACCGCCTTAATTGCTCCGCTGCCTATCCAAGGCAAAATGCTAAAAAAAGAAATTCCTATTTTATTGTTAGTGACAGTGATTGCCGGTCTGGTTTTGCAGGACTTAACCTTAAGCTTTTGGGATGGCGTGGTGATGCTGATTTGCTTGGTGATTACTCTGTTTTGGCTGTTTAACGAAACCCATGATCAGGAAATCAGCGGCTTAGACGAAGAAGAAGTACAAGCCATAGAGGAAACCTCTACAGCAAGCAGTATTATGTGGTTAGTGATTGGCTTAGTGGCCTTGATGTTCAGTGCCAAAATCCTCGTATGGGGCGCGGTGGAAGTGGCCCGTTACTTTGGCATCAGCGAGTTAATCATCGGCTTAACCATCGTGGCCATTGGCACCAGCCTGCCAGAGTTAGCCGCAAGTGTAGCCAGCGCCCTCAAAGGGCATCATGACATTGCCATCGGTAATGTGGTTGGTTCCAATATCTTTAACTTACTTGCCGTCATGCCGATTCCCGGCTTAGTGGCTAATACTGAAATTGGCTCAGAGGTATTACTGCGTGACTACGGCGCCATGCTGCTGGTTACCTTATTACTCATCGCCTTTATTTACATTTTCCGCCGTAAAGGCAGAGTAGGTCGAAGTGCAGGTAGTGTTCTATTATTAGCCTATTTCAGCTATTTAGGTTTATTGATCTTTCAAGCTTAATGCCCTTAAAGACAAGGTTTAAACAATTATGAGTTTTATTGATTCTGCCAGACGCACCATTGAAGCAGAACGAGATGCCGTTAATGGCATGCTCAGTAAATTAAATGAAACAGCATTCAATCAAGCCTGTGAGATACTGCTGAACTGCAAAGGCCGCATTGTTGTTACGGGCATGGGGAAATCAGGCCATATCGGCAATAAAATGGCCGCCACACTAGCCAGTACCGGCAGCCCTAGCTTTTTTGTTCACCCAGGAGAAGCGGCCCATGGTGACATGGGCATGATCACCGCCGATGATGTGGTCATTGCGTTATCAAATTCAGGGGAATCCAGTGAAGTAACCACGTTGATTCCTTTGATCAAACGCTTAAATGTTCCCATGATTGCCATGACAGGCAATGATGCGTCCACACTTGCTCAATCTGCCGACAGTCACCTCAATACCGGGGTCGACAAAGAAGCCTGCCCGTTGGATTTAGCACCAACCTCATCGACTACTGTATCGCTTGTTATGGGAGATGCATTGGCCATTTCTTTACTAGAAGCCCGCGGTTTCACTGCCGAGCAGTTCGCCTTTAGCCACCCAGGTGGCAGCTTAGGCCGTCGCTTACTGCTAAAAGTGAAAACCATTATGCATGCCAATGGTCAAATTCCGAAAGTACAACTGGGTACCCCCATTAAAGATGCTTTGATGGAAATGACGCAAAAAGGCTTAGGCATGACCACGGTCATCAATGAAGACGGCTCTCTAGCTGGTATTTTTACTGATGGGGATTTACGTCGCGCATTAGATAAAGATGTGGACTTCCACAGCACGCCTGTTGAGCAAGCCATGACCCAAAACTGCACCACCATTGACCCGGAAAAACTCGCTGCAGAGGCATTACAAGTCATGGAAGAAAAGAAAATCAATGCATTAGTGGCCATGGAACTAGGGCAAGTGGTTGGCGTCATAAATATGCATGATTTATTACGTGCTGGAGTGCTTTAATGCGTAAGCGTTATATCGTCACGATTCTGACCGCCCTCGCCATCGTGGCCTACTTAACGCTGGATGACCAAGACTCACCTTATCATGCCGTGCCTGACGCCCTAACAGATCAAGAACCTGATTATATTATTGAAGGCCTCGAAGCGGAGAGTTTTGACGAGAACGGCATGCTCACTCAACAAATTTCGGCCGCACAAGCCATTCATTACCCAATGAATGACACCACCGAATTATCTAAGCCAACCATTGTGTTGCACGAGAACAACCTGCCTAGATGGGGAGTGCGCAGTGAAAGTGGTCGCTTACTTGGCCGTGAAAAAATTTTATTATCTGGGGAAGTCATCATTGTTCCCATCTCTGAAGACAGCAATACCTTCAGCTTAACCACAGCCAATCTAAATATAGACTTAATCAAGCGGATCGCCGAAACTGAAGACAAGGTTATCATCGAAAGCGATAATAGCGAACTCAACTCAAAAGGCATGACCATTCACTTAGACAAACAATTGGTGAATTTTAAGTCGCAAGTAAGAGGACGACATGATCCTAAAGCCAATTAATTTCCTTCTATTACTTTTCACTTTTAGCAACCTGTGTTGGTCACTTCCTGAAGACAGCCAGCAGGAGATTCGCATTGCCAGTGATCAGGCATCGTTAGACAAACTTAAAGGCGAAGTGATTTATTCTGGCAACGTCATAATGCAACAGGGTTCTTTAAATATTAAAGCGGACAAAGTCACCCTCGTGCGCACCGCAAACGGCCTTGAGAAAATCGTTGCACAAGGTTCACCTGCGCGTTACTCACAAGTACTGGGTAAAGATGAAGGAAAAACCTTAGCTTACGGTGAAACCATAATTTACAATACGCAAATTGACGAACTGACTTTATTGCAAAACGCCGGTTTAGAAAAGCAGGGTAATGTGTTTTCAGGTGATAAAATTGTCTACCTAATTAACGAGCAAAAAGTCAAAGCTGAAAGCCCACAACAAGACAATCGTATTCGTATGGTAATTCAACCAAACAAGGACAAGGAATCCTAATTTCATGGCTATATTGCAAGCTCAGAATTTAGCGAAAAGCTACGGGCCTCGACAAGTTGTGAAAGATGTCTCCATGTCCATAGAAAGTGGGCAAATTGTAGGTCTACTTGGGCCTAATGGAGCGGGAAAAACCACCTGTTTTTACATGATTGTCAACCTAGTGGCATCGGACAAAGGCCGCGTTCTAATTGACGATACCGATATTACGCATCTGCCGATGCACGGTCGTGCGCAAAAAGGCATTGGCTACTTACCTCAAGAAGCGTCCATATTTCGCAAGCTAACAGTGGCTAATAATATTATGGCCATATTAGAAACTCGCAAAGAATTGAGCCATACTGAACGTAAAGAAAAGCTAGAAAGCTTACTGGATGAATTTCATATTCAACATATTCGAGACAGTCTAGGTATGGCCCTATCAGGCGGTGAACGGCGACGCGTGGAAATTGCCAGAGCCCTGGCGGCAGACCCATCTTTCATACTTTTGGATGAGCCCTTCGCCGGTGTAGACCCTATTTCGGTTGGCGATATAAAAAGCATTGTTAAACAACTAAAAAAACGTGGCCTAGGCGTGCTAATTACAGACCATAACGTACGCGAAACCCTTGATATTTGTGAGAAAGCTTATATCGTAGGTAATGGTCACATCATCGCAGAGGGCTCTGCTGAAGAGGTATTATCCAATCAGCAAGTTAAAGATATTTATTTAGGTGATGACTTTAGATTGTAATCTTGTATATTCAAGGTAACGCGTCATAGTGACATGGGATATAAGCAGTAATATATGAAAGCCTCGCTCCAACTTAAAATGGGTCAACAGCTGACCATGACTCCTCAGCTGCAACAGGCCATACGTTTACTCCAGCTTTCTACCCTTGATCTTCAGCAAGAAATTCAAAACGCTTTGGATTCCAACCCCTTATTGGATGTTGATGAAGAATTTGACAACGACGTCAATCAAGACATCAATTCTCAAAGCGAAGACAAAAAAGAATCAAGCCAAGTTGAAGAAACCGCTCAGTCTGATGAACCAAGCGCAGCTGATGACTGGAATGAAAACATTCCTGATCAGTTATCCACCGACAGTGAATGGGACGACACTTGGCAAACCTCTGCAGCCCCAACTTCAATGACAGAAAGTCACTCCGGTTCATCATCCGGTGATGATTTTGATTTCGATAGTCGCAACGGTAGTACAGATGATCTTCGTGATCACTTATTGTGGCAATTAAACCTGACCCCCATGTCAGAAAATGATCATCTTATCGCCATTAATATTATCGAAGGCGTGGACGACGATGGCTATCTTAAAGTTGAGCTTGAAGAAATTGTCGACTCATTAGACCCAGAACTCGAAATTGAACTTGATGAAGTGGAAGCCGTGCTTCACCTTTTACAGCAATTCGAACCAAGTGGTGTCTGCGCTCGAAACTTACAAGAGTGCCTATCCTTGCAACTTCGTCAATTACCAAGTGAAACCCCTTGGCTTCCTCTTGCACAAACCCTGATAGACCAGTACATCGACTTATTGGGTTCAAAAGATTACGCCGCTCTCATGCGTAAGCTGAAAGTGAAGGAAGACGAGCTAAAAGTCGTCATTCGTGGCATTCAAGAATTAAACCCGCGCCCTGGTTCACAGATAGATCCGCAAACCAGTGAATATGTCATTCCCGACGTCATGGTACGTAAAATCAAAGGGGAATGGCGTGTCGAGCTTAACCCTGAAATTGCGCCAAAACTGCGCATCAATGATCACTATGCCTCTATGGTTAAGCGGGCAGATTCCAGTGCCGACAATAATTTCATCAAAGACCACCTACAAGAAGCCCGCTGGTTTTTGAAGAGTCTACAAAGTCGCAATGAAACCCTATTGAAAGTGGCGATGAAAATCGTCGAGTATCAACAAGATTTTCTCGAGCAAGGGGACGAAGCAATGAAACCCCTTGTATTGCATGACATTGCCGAGGCAGTCGGTATGCATGAGTCCACAATCTCTCGTGTGACCACGCAGAAGTACATGCATACACCGGCTGGCATTTATGAGTTGAAATACTTCTTCTCCAGCCATGTAAGCACCACCAGTGGCGGAGAGTGTTCCTCTACAGCAATACGAGCCATGATCAAAAAACTCATTGCTGTGGAAAATGCGAAAAAACCCTTGAGTGACAGCAAAATCGCCACCATGTTAGAAGAAGAAGGCATCAAGGTTGCACGTAGGACCGTAGCCAAGTATCGTGAAGCGATGCACATTCCGCCATCTAACGAACGCAAACGCTTGGTTTAACGTCATATAAGATATGACGTGGGTAAACACACGTTTTCGCCGGTAACCTGTTTTAGATTATCGGCATATTCATGCACTTCTAAGCGGAAGTGCCGACATTAGGAGCCATCTATGCAAATTAATATCAGCGGCCATCATGTTGAAGTTACTCAATCCCTAAAGGATTATGTTCAAACCAAAGTGGAAAAGTTAGAGCGTCACTTTGATAACATCACCAATGTGCAAGTCACGTTAACCGTAGAAAAGCTCGTTCAAAAGGCAGAAGCCACCATTCATGTATCAGGCGCAGACCTACACGCCAACGCCGAAAATGAAGACATGTATACCGCCATTGATAACATGACAGACAAACTGGATCGTCAATTAATCAAACACAAAGAGAAGTTGGTTAAACATCGATAACACCGATTCTGATTTATAATATGACCTCTAGTATTTCCAATATTCTTAACCTTGAGCGCACCCAGTTGGGTGCGCATTGCAGTAGTAAGAAGAAACTCATTCAGCATATAAGCCAATTTTTATCGGCTAACATTGAAGATGCACAAGCTGATGATATCTATGAAAGGCTCATTGCGCGGGAAAAACTCGGCAGCACAGGGATTGGTGAAGGCATTGCCATTCCCCATTCTCGACTAGAAGAATGCGATGATACCGTTGGCGCTCTCTTTATATTAGATGAAGCCATCGACTTTGATTCCATTGACAAAAAACCAGTGGACATCGTTTTCGTTTTATTGGTTCCCGCAGAAGCCACCGAACAACATTTACAAACACTAAGTATGCTGGCGCAAAAATTTAGCCAAGCAGAGTTTCGAGATAAATTGCGTTCAGCCAGGAATCAAGACGAGCTGTATCAATTGGCCATCGCCTAACCATAAGGATATACAATGAAACTTGTCGTCATCAGCGGACGCAGCGGCTCCGGCAAGAGTACCGCACTGGATCTGTTAGAAGACCTTGGATTTTATTGTATTGATAACTTGCCTGTGGCGTTACTGCAAAATTTATTGGATCAAATTCAATCCAACAGCAGTCAACTCAGTAGCGTCGCCGTGAGTATTGATGCTCGTAATAATCAAAACGATTTGGCTAATTTTTCTGATATTGTTCACCATCTCAACCGTAAACAATGTGAACTGGAAATCATCTACCTTGATGCCCATTCCGATACCTTACTAACGCGTTTTAGCGCCACTCGTAGAAAACACCCCCTGACTGGGCCTGATGTCCCTTTGCTTGAAGCGATCGAACGAGAAAAAGCGGTTTTACAAAACATCGCCAATATGTCTGACCTAACGGTAGATACCACACACCTTTCCATGCACCAACTCCGCAGTTTGATAAAAGAGCGTGTGGTACAAAAACAAGGTTCAGAAATGTCCTTACTGTTTGAATCCTTTGGGTTTAAGCACGGTATTCCAAAAGATAGCGACCTTGTATTTGATGTTCGCTGCCTGCCCAACCCATATTGGGACCCGGCCTTACGCCAATTTACAG
>Ga0181591_10002116_pt1 | contig 17072 bp, 10 predicted proteins | sample 071ome_33_FD_133757 | JGI IMG/M metagenome (GOLD analysis project Ga0181591, IMG submission 133757) | Coastal salt marsh microbial communities from the Groves Creek Marsh, Skidaway Island, Georgia - 071412AT metaG (megahit assembly) | ecosystem: Environmental > Aquatic > Marine > Intertidal...
TAAAGGATGGAAGGGCTTAAAATATCGTTACCTAGAAGAGCTTCTTTTGGTGGATATAGGAGACCTTGATCCTGATGATGAGTTGCCCTTTACTCAGGAAAATGCAGAATTGTTGATGAAAAACGCAACAAGTTTTGATACCTGGGTAACAGAAACAGTAGGTGATTTAGAAAATTTTACTGGGCGCAAGTAGAGCGCATAAAAACTCTACTTGAACGATTAGTTAAAGAATCGAACTCAAAAGTAGATGTAGAAACTTATTTAAAGCTGTGCGAGCAGCTAGGTCAAGAACCTGATCCAGAAAAGATGCCACTCGATGCTTCTGTATTTCCTTCAGAAGTACAAGTGGCATTTTTTGTATTTGACCTTCTACCAGATCGGTGGGATGGAATGTCAGGATACTACTTAGGAAAGGATTGGGCATCAGCAGAGTTCATATTTGATTTATACGACATAAGTGACCGCAAAACGGTAGTATTTTTTGCAAAACTTTATGAGAATACAATTGTAGAAATACGCGCAAAAGAGTCCGAGCAGAAAAGAAAAGAAGCTGAGCGTAGAGCAAAAAGCAAGCACTAGTGCTTATTCTAAAAAATTATGGCAAAAAGAAAAGTATATATTGACGTAATAGTTGACGATAAAGGCACTGTAAAGCGAATGGCTGTCGATGCCGATAAGCTTGACAAAGCTTTAGGTAAAACTGCGAAAGGTGCTCGTACTGCTGATCGAAATATTAAGGGCGCTGCACAAGCCTCTTCAAATGGTACAAAAAACTTTTCAAAGATGGCACAAGGCATCTCAGGAGGTCTTGTACCTGCTTACGCAACTCTTGCTGCTCAAGTGTTTGCTGTATCTGCTGCTTTCAACTTCCTAAAAGATGCCGGAGATTTAAGAAGATTAGAAGAAGGGCAGCTCGCTTACAGTGCAGCTATCGGTGTATCAATGCAAAGCCTAACCAAAGATATGGTTAGGGCCACAAATGCTCAACTAGGATTTAGAGACGCAGCACAAGCAGCCGCAATTGGTACTGCAGCAGGTCTTAATGCTGAACAATTAACAAAACTAGCTAAAGCTGCTGATCAAACCTCTCAAATTCTTGGACGAGATTTAACTGATTCATTTAATCGTTTAATTCGCGGTGTTACAAAAGCAGAACCAGAATTATTAGATGAATTAGGTATTATTTTAAGACTTGAAGATGCTACAAGAAGATACGGGCAAGCTTTAAATATAAGTGGAAAATTATCTTCTTTCCAAAGAACGCAAGCAGTAACCGCAGATGTTCTAGGCCAAGTCGAAGCAAAATATGCAAAAATTTTAGAAATTACAGGAGAAGTTCCAAATGAGTTTGCAAAGCTTTCTGCAGTATTTGAAGGGCTTGTAAATGATATTAAACAATTTTTAGGAGCAGGTTTCTCTCCTTTAGTAAGTTTATTACAACAAATGCCACAATTAGTAATTGCGGCATTTCTTCCTTTTTCAGTATCTATTCTTAAAGCAGCCCTACCCGGCCTAGAAGACATGAGTGGTACTTTAAGAAAAGTAGCAACTGATGCTGATGTAGGCTTTAAAGGAGCACAAAAAGCGCAAAAAGCTTACGTTACGCAAGTAGATAAGCTAAGAGGCGATGCTGCTTTAAAAGGAAAGCTTGAAAAAGAAATTAAAGCGGATGGTGCTGCTGTTGCAAAAATGAATAAAGTAAGAGGTAACTCTTTATTAGCAAGAATGCAGCGAGGAGATATATTAAGTAACGCTCAAATTAAAAGAGTGGAACGCAATTTAAAAAGAGAAGAAGGCTCTTATAAAATAAAAGATAAAAAAGTTTTAGCAAGTTATCAAGCAATGCTTACTAAAATGAAAGCATATAATGATGCTGCACAAGGAGCTATTGAAAGTCGTGTTCAAAGAACCGCGGCAGCAATTGGTATGAAGTATAAAGCAGCAGAAGTCACTGTAAAAGGAGCTTTTGCAGGAATGGCACAAGCTGCTGCTACTTTTGCAGGCTATGCCGCAACAGCTCTTAGTGTTGTAAGTTGGGTTGTTTTAATAGCTACTATTGGATCCTTGATATGGAGCTTTATGCAGTCCAGAAAAGAAATAGAAAAAAGCCAAGAAAAATATGATGTTTTATTGGAAAAATTAAGAGATATTCGAAATGAAACGGAAAAATATATTGCTGTTCAAAACGAGCTTTACGCTCTTCAATCTAGTTCTAATCTTGCTCTGGAAGCCTATGGAAAAAATCTGGGTCAGGTTAATTCAGCCCTATTTACAGAAAGTCTAGGAAAAAGTTATTTTAAGGAAACTTTAGCCGATCTTAAAGGTATAAGAGAGGAAGCAAAAGCATCTCTTCCAGACTTAAAAGCGGCAAGAGATGCAGATAGAGATAAACGAGATCCTTCAGCAAATTATAATACGCGGGTACGACTTGCGGAAGCCGCTGCGAACTCACAAAAGGCGTATGAGAAAGCTTTTAGAAAGTCTCGTTTAACACTAAAAGACTACATAGCAGAAAATGATAATCTAACAGAAAGACAAAAACTATCTATAGAACGAGTATTGGCTGAAAAAGAAATGATTGATGAGCATAAGAATGCTCGTTTTCAAAATAATGAAGTAGTAAAAGCATACGGAGAAACCTTAGATAAATTAATCCGAGGAGAAGAAGTAAATATAGAAACTTTAAAGGAACAAAGAAATGCTGTTATTACATTAAGCTCTTCTATTTCTGCACTCAATCAATTAGCAAAAGAAAATAAAGACGCTTTTAGAGGTATTGAGCAAAAAATTGTTCCAATTACAGAAACTGACCAATTAATACAAAATCTCAGAGAAGAAATAAGTTTAAGAGAAGCAATAGAGTCTACTAATGAGAGTGTCTTAAAACAAGAAGAAGAAAAAATAAAAAAATTACAAGAACAAGTAACTTTTTTAAGAAATATTTCAGAAATAGAGTTTAGATCAGCACAAGCCAGGCTTGCTATTGATACCGCTTCGTTTAAAACGTCTGCAGGAAAAACAAAATTAATAAGAGAAGAAGTAAATCAAATAGCAGAAATTGCAAAAAAAGAAGTCAATATATTTGAAACAGAACAAAAAATAGCACAAGGTAGACACTTAATTTCAAAAGAGCAAGATAGAATTAATCTCGCAATGAAGGAGGCTACTGGGGAAGCTCTAAATCAATTAGTAGCCGATCAACAAGTTCTAGACTCTAGAAAAAAATCAATTATACAATCTGAAAATCAATTATCACTCTTAATAGCTCAAAAAGAAGAATTAATTAATCAAAGAAATGAAATTGAGCAATTAAAAAGAGCGGCTGCTCAAGCATTTGAGACAAATCTTCAATCTGGACTCGCTGCATTAATAAAAGGTACGGAGTCAAGTTTAAAAGATGCTTTATTAAATTTAGCAAAAGGAGTATTAAATTCTATAGCTGATATGCTTGCGGAGCAGATGACAAAAAGAATTATGCTTGCACTTTTTAAGGAAAAACCTCCAGAAGAGAAAATGAAAGAGGCAATAATGACAAGTTCTACTTTCGGAGCAAACCAAATTAGCGTAAAAATGGTAGAGGCTGCGGAACAGTCAGGAGCAATTATAGCAAATCGAATTACAACAGCACTGGGCGGAACTGCTACTACTCCTTCTGCTTCTACTACAGGACCTGGGATGTTAGCAAAACTGGGGCCGTTATCAACGGGAGAAGACCCATTAGGTCTAGGAAATGTTGAAATTCTTCCTAAAGGACCGGGAATGTTAGCTCGTCCTCCAACACAAGTTTCTGGAGTAACAAAAGTAGATAAACCCTTCTCAGAAGCTGAAACACGTCTACATTTACCTGGAGGTCCTGTTAAAAAAACAGGAGGTCTAGGAGGACTTTTTGAAGGATTCACAGGAAAACTAAAAGAAATATTTAGTCCCGAAGGAGGATTTCTTTCAAAATTGGGAGGAATATTTAAACAAGGCTTAAGCGGCTTTGGCGATCTATTTGGAAAGCTTTTTTCAGGAGCAGGCGGAGGCGGCGGAGGCTTTTTTAGCGGTTTATTAGGAATGTTTGGGCTACCTTTCGGTCGCTACGGCGGGGTAATGAAGCCTTACGCAACTGGAGGAATCGCCCGAGGAAGAAATGCAGGATATCCAGCAATTCTTCATGGTACAGAAGCTGTAGTTCCTCTTCCAAGCGGCGGAAAAATTCCAGTAGAAATGGGCAAAGGCGCTGCTGGAGATACAAATAATGTTTCAATTAGTGTGAGTATGTCAGGGAACGATAGTCAATCTGATTCTAAGTCAGATGGTAATAAAGGACAAGATCTTGGAAAAGTTCTTTCCCAAGCAGTTCAAGAAGAATTACAAAGACAAAAACGTCCGGGTGGTATACTTAGCCCGTATGGAGCAGCATAATGGCAATTGGTTTTACAACAAGTTCTGCATATGGAAGTCTCGCTGTACGTCCTGATAGAGGTCTTCGTCGTCAGGCAAAACAAAAAACTCGTATAATTAAATTCGGAGATGGATACGAACAGCGTATGACAAAAGGAATAAATAATACTGAAGAAACTTATTCCGTAACTTTTAAGAATAGAACTAAGCAAGATATTGATAATATCGGTGGTTATTTAAATAGCTTAAATGGAGTAACTGCGTTTAACTTTACAGTTCCTGATAATGCAACTACAGAAGAAACAACAGGCATTTTAGATAGTAGCACCGATGACGAAAAAACAATAAAAGTAGTGTGTGATGATTTTAGTCAAACTTATGACCATGATTCCCATTATACATTAACTGCAACATTTAGAAGAGTTTATGAGTCATGACAGCAATAGTAGAAGACGTACAAAGCCAAGGAATAGACTCCGCTCTAGTTATTTTATATGATTTAGAGCTTTCTACAACTAACTCTGCTTATTTTTTTCCGGCGGGCTTAGATGACGATTTAACCGAAATTCAGTTCCGAGATTCAGGCGGAACCGAAAGAACATATGTAGCTCTTCCCATGCAAGCCGAGGGTCTCGATATTTCTTCGGATGGAGCATATAATCGCCCAGAGCTTACGGTAGCAAATATTGAGAGTGTTTTTTCTGATGAACTTGATGGTTTAAGTTTTGAACAGTTAATTGGAAAAAGAATTACTCGAAGAACTACTCTTAAAAAGTATTTATACGGAGAAACGGGAGACTCAAATCCTCCTACAGAATTTCCAAAAATTACTTATGTAATTGATAGAATTAAATCAAAATCTGCTGTTTCTGTAACTTTTGAATTAGCAGCACCGTTTGATTTAGCAGGTATTCAATTGCCTCGCAGAACAATTATCGGAGGAGCATGTCCATGGAAGTACACAGGAGCTTCTTCAAGAAAGTACGATACAGATAATTTAATTTGGACAGATGCAGCAGAAATTGAAAAAGAAGGAGGCTGTGATTGGAGAAGGGACAGTATTATAAATATTGAAGGGACAGATTATACTCTTTATATGACTGGAAACGATGAATATATTTTACCTTCTTCAACCACTTTTACTGCAACTTCTGGTTTAAGTAGTTTTTCAGCAAATAACTACTATAAAGACACAGCAACGGTTAGAAGAATCAAAAGCGACGGAACATTTGAAGATGTAACAATTGATCAGTATTGGCAGTGTTTATTTAGTACATCTTCTGGGCCTTCGTCAAGTAGTTCTTCTTGGAAGCCAGTAAGACTTTATTATACTTATTCTGCGTCTACTCAGTACTTTGGCTATCAAGATAAGCGACATAATCAATATGTGGTTAAAGATAATCGACTCTGGCAAGTAAAGAGATTAACTCAAGACGCAAATAGTCATGGTACTGTCACAGAAGGAGCACATTGGACCGCAGGAGATGTATGTGGTAAAAAATTAACTTCTTGTGCAAAAAGATTTCAAGCAAAAGTAAATTCAGCAAGTCAAGGAGGATTTGACGCAAAACGTGATAGTAGAGTAGCTTTGCCATTCGGAGGATTCCCTGGTGTTGTACAACGAAGATGAGGTTTTAACTCATCTATTAAAAAAGTATCCTGAAGAAGGGTGTGGAATATTACAGATTAAAAAAGGAAAGATGGTATGGATTCCTTGCGAGAATGAAGCTGAAGATCCTGAAGAAAATTTTGTTCTTCCTTCAAAGGAGTATTTAAAAGCATCAATCACAGGAGATATTTACGCAATAGTTCATAGTCATCCAAATGCTTCGGCAGAATTAAGTGAAGCAGATAAAAAAGCTAGTGACTTTTTAGGAATTCCTTACATAGTATATTCAATACCAGAAGTAGAAAGAGTTTTTTATACTCCACAAACTAAGAAATCAGACTTAGTAGGAAGAGAATATAAATTCGGAGAAAATGATTGTTACTCTTTAATGAGAGATTATTATCAACAGGAGTTAGGAATTTATTTACCTACTCAACACTTTGAAGATAATTGGTGGGATTTAGACTATAATTATTTTGATGATCTTTTTGAAAAGTTTGGGTTTAGAGAGGTACAGGTTCCAAAAATTGGAGATGCAATAATTTTTCAAATATATTGTCATGTGCCTAATCATATAGGTGTTTATTTAGGCGAAGACGTTTTTATACACCACGCAGTAAATAGGCTGTCTTGCCGAGAGAATTTGTTTCCACTTTGGAATAAATATATTAAGAGATATATACGCCATGCAAAATGTTAAGCTCGTAGGAAATATTGCTCAATTTGGGGATACCTGGCAAACTGATTGTGCAAACATTCGGGATATTTTTAAATTAATTGAGTGCCAGTCTCCTAAATTTAGACAGTATCTTTTAGATGCAGCAGAAGCAGGAGTAGGATATGAAATTCAAAAGGGAAAAGAATTTTTAGAATATCCTGAAGAATTATTTTTAAATGTTGGAGAAGAGGATATTATAATTACCGAAGTCCCCGCAGGATCAAAAGGTGGAGTAGGTAAGATTCTTGCGGCAGTAGCAATTATTGTAGCAACTGTTGTAACAGGTGGCGCAACTCTTGCTGCAGGCGGCGCAGGGGGCTGGGCTGCAGCAGCAGGTACAGCAACAGCAGCAGGAGGGTTAACTACTTTAGGGACACTGGCTTTTGGTCTAGCAGTTAATCTAGCAATGTCTGGGTTGACCGAGCTTTTAGCTCCCGGACCGGAAGTAGATAAAAAACAAGAAGAAGGTTACTTATTTAATGGACCTGAAAATAATGTTCAACAAGGATTGCCCGTTCCTGTATGTTATGGAGAATTAAGAGTCGGCGGTGCACCTATAAGTACTTCTTTTAGAAAAGAAAACGGAAGCGCAGGTAACAGAACTGTAGGAAGTTCAATTAATTATGGAGCAGGGACAACTTATATTCCTGCTGTTACAACCAACACTTGGGCATCTTCATATGAAGCAGTCCCAGAAGCAGATCCATTTGCAGTTTAGAGAGTAAATTATGGGTACAGAAAGTCCTGGAGCAGGTAGTCAGAGTAGTAGTGAAACTACTGGAACACCAAAAGGTAGCTTTGAAAAGCAAAGAGGTATAATCTATGATCTTATTTCTGCAGGAGAAATCCAAGGAATTGTAGGAGGTCTATCAGGGGTATACTTTAATGATACTGCAATAGTAGATAAAGATACTATGGCTTCTGTGGGTGAGAAGATTGGCACCTGTGATGCAAACTCTTCTAGCACTACAATTAGTAATGCAACCACCAAAGACGGAACAGGGTTATTTGCAGGAATTTCTACTTCTGATCTAACTAATAATCCCAGATATTTACAAGTACAGGGAGCAGGAAACTCCTCTACTCTTCTTAGTGCAGTATCCGCAGGCGCTAGTTCTATTTCTGTAAATACCGACAATACTTTTTCTGTTTCTATGAAGCAAAAAATAGGCTTCACAAACTCTCAGGCAAGCACGTATGATTCTGTAAAGTATTTGGTAAGGATTCCTGGAGCAAAAGCAGATGGAAGTGAGTATCGAGGAATAATTACTAATGTTTATTCCACTACAGGCAAGACTAATAATAGAGCTACAATTCAACCCGCTATAGGAAAAGCGGTTGCTTCTGGTACAGCAGTTGAAGTAGATGCCGTAATACAAATCACGGCAATTAATAGTACTTCTTCTTGCACTCTTGCTTCTGCTCCCGCAAGAAGCGCCACAGGAGCTAATTGTAAATTAGGACAGGCCGCACATAGTTCAGTAAATACTACAACAGGCCCTTCAAAACTTAACTATGCTAGTGCAAGGGCAACAATTTATAACGGAGATAGATATCAAGCTGCCCATGATATGCCCGGCACTCCTGCAGCTGCTTCTTATGTAATTGGTCCAAACTTTAATTTAAAATGGCATAATTCAAATGATCCTGGTTCTGGTCAGGCTACTTATTTTGTTTCTTCCAGTGCTTTTAGCTTTACTCAAAATTCAAAAGAAGAAGTAGATCGCTTAAAGATAAATATTGAATTTCCTGCAGGACTACACAATACTACCGATGAAGGAAAAGATCGAAATGCTTATGCAGAGTTTCAACTGGTTTTAGAGTATAAGCAAGATGCCAATGCAGGAACTTTTACAAAAATACTCGCTATAGGTAAAGATTATGGCGGTGCAGATTTTGACCAATCTGTTCCTGCCTGGTCCACTACCTACAAAAATCAAAGAGACATTCTTTATAGTGGTAATGGAACTAGACAGAGCAATGGCTTAGTTAGAAGAGTGAATCAAACTGTAAAATTTATTCAAGAATTTGAAATTGATTTAAAACCTTTTCAGCCGCTTGCTGATTGGAGAATAGGAATAAAAAGACTTTCTCCAGACTCTACTGCAGATTATACTGTAGATCAGCACAATTTTGTTGGTCCTACTACTGTTAAAACTGTGGAAGCGATTATTGAGGAAAAATTACGGTATCCTCTTAGTGCTTATGGCGTTGTAGAGTTTTCTGCAGAAGATTTTGGGTCTCCTCCTAAAAGAGCTTATCATATTCGAGGAAGAAAAGTAAAAGTTCCTTCAAACTATATTACCCGAGAAGAAAGCGGGAGTAATACAGCAAAGTATACAAGAAACGTCACTACAGGAGCAGACACTGGCTCATATGTATCTTGGAATGGAACTTTCCGAGGAGATTTATCCTCTTCTGCTCCAGCAGCAAATAAAAATAAAGTTTATACAAATAATCCTGCTTGGATTTTTTACGATCTTCTTATAGATAAAGAAATTGGATTAGGAAACTTTATTAAAGAAACTGATATTGATAAATATGCTCTTTATCAAATAGCTCGATACTGTGATGAATTAGTTCCTGATGGAAAAGGAGGACAAGAACCTCGTTTTTCTTGTAATGTTTACTTTACAAAACAAGAAGAGTCCTATAAAGTATTAAAAGATTTAGCGTCAGTTTTTAGAGGTATGATGTACTGGATTGACGGGTCAATTACTCCTATACAAGACAGATTTAGAGAGCCTGTGTATACTTTTACCAACGGTAATGTTGAAGAGGGTATGTTTAATTATACCTATACTGGTCAGCGTGCCCGAGTAAATCAAATAAATGTAAGCTGGTCAAATCCAGATGAAAACTTTAAACAAACAGTTTTAACTATTGATGATACTGCAAATATTTTAGATCAAGAAAGAATTGTATCAAAAGATGTAGTTGCTTTTGGTTGTACTTCTGAAGCGCAAGCACAAAGAGTAGGACAATGGCATCTAATTACCGATACTGAAGAAACAGAAGTAGTAGGCTTCACTACAGGTGTAAATGCAACTTTTTTACGTCCAGGCGATTTTATCAATATCCAGGATCATTATGCCGATGGAATAGAAGCAAGCGGAAGAGTTAATTCTACTAGTAATACTACACACGATTTTGGTACTGACACTATAAGTACTCATGAAATAGTTCTTGATCGAGAAGTAACTCTTTCTGGCTATAGTGTTGCCCCCGCTGTAGGTAGTTCTCCTGAGAGCTTTTCTCATGTTATATATTTAATTTATCCTGAATCAGGAACATATTTAGATCAAGACCAAGAGGTAATAATTAATAGTGTTACATATTCTGAAAGAGGTGCTTTGATTCTTTCTGATGCAAACGGCGCTGCAATTACAACACTTGCACAGGCTTCAAATCTTGTAGATGATTCAGGAAATCCAGTAATTGCTCAATTCTCCAAAAACAGTAGAATAGAAAAGCACTATGTGATGAGTAAGTCAGATAGTAACGGTAGGACTAGTATTAAATCTCGTCAACCTTTTACTTCTCTAGCAAATTCAGATGTGATTTGGGCAATAGGTCCTACAGAAGAGTACTCTACTCCAGATATTAAGCAGTATAGAATTTTAGGAATTACTGAGGAAGAGGAAGGAGAAAAATTTGCAATCTCAGCCTCTGTAGTAGCAATAGATAAATATGATAATATAGAAAATAATCGTCAAGTATATGTACCCGATTATTCTCAATTCTCAGGCATATTAGCAAATGTTCCATACCCTACAAATCTATCTGTACAGTTAGTTCCTACTGCAAGCGCATCTATCGATGGAGCTGATAGTTCTGTAGAAGCAATTATTTCTTGGACTTCGCCAGAAGAATCATTTACAGATTCTTCAGGAACTGCAAGTGATGTTCCCTATAGATTTGTAAGTCGTTACGAAATTCAACATGATTTAAAAGACGGAGATCTAGATGGAGGGTTATCAAATTTAACTGTAGCAGGAAATGCTTCAAGTGTTCGTATTCCTAATGTTTCTGCTGGTAAATACCAAATTAAGATTCGTACCGTATCTGATGTAGGAACCAAATCTGTATGGAATACCATTAATAGAACTGTTACCTCTCCTCCTCCAAATCTTAATAGAATTACTCGTATCCCTAGAGGAGGAACCTTAACTACTGCTCTTGAATTTGATTACACCACGGGAAAAATGTTATTTGAAGATAGCGATTTTAGCTATGTTGCCCCTTCTTCTTATGTTCTTGGGATAACTTCTGCTACTACAGCTCAGAAAGAAGTCAATTTTTCAGCAATGTCAAATAACACAACTGCTTATTTATACTATGACCATAATGTAAGCAGTAATGCAGCACCTTGGAAAACTGTACAAGTACATACTGATGCAACTGCCACTGATATCGGCGGACAAGCAATTAATTTTAACTATTTCAGGGAAGTAAGTGCAACTAATAATGGGCTTTCCTCTACTAGTGGCACCGTAAGTGTTTCATTAGGAGGAACTTTAGTAACAGGTTCAAGTACTACTTTCACTTCTGATTTTGCAGAAGGAGACCTTATAAAAATTACTACGGGCAGTGCCCCGGGTACAGAGGTGGCTACTTCAGAATATTTTGAAGTAGCTGAAGTTATTGATAATACGTCCCTTTATTTAAAACGAAGTCCTGCTAGAGCTTTTTCTGGGGCATATGCAATGAAGCAAAGTTTAAAGCCAAACTTTGCCGAAGACGCAATCCTCGCCGTAGTACAAAAAGGTGCAACAGGTGATTATGCTGCGGAAATTTTCTTAAATGCAAAAGGAAAGAGAGGTGCGGGTCGTTGGCAAGTTCCTGTAACTTCACTTCCAACAACATCTGCAGCGGCTCAAACCGCATGGGATACCAACTGGACTAATCGCCCAGGAAATCCTGTAGTTGGGGACCAGGCAATCTTTTTCGAAGGTACAGAAGCAAACCAAACTGCACAAGGAGCATGGACATATGATGGTGCGACATGGCAGCAGCAAGCAGAAGTAATTGACGGAGACTTAGTAGTTACCGGAAGTATTACTACTGATAAAATCTTTGCAAATGCGATTACCGCAGAAAAAATTGCAGCAAATCAGATTACTGCGAATGAGATTACTACTAACTCAATTCAAGCAATTCATGTTAGTGCAGATGCAATTAATGCAAATCATATTGCAGCAGGCGAAATTACAACGGCAGCTCTCGCAGCGGATGCAATCACTGCGGATAAAATTGCAGCCGGAGCAGTAACGGCAGATTCTGTAGCAGCAAACTCCGTTGTAGCAACTCTTCTTGATGCAACTAGTGTAACAGCAAGTGATATTACTACAACAAGTCTGTCTGCTCTTTCAGCAAATCTTGGAAACATTACTGCTGGAACAATGAAGAACTCGGGAGCAAACTCCATTCCTGATGCAAACTCTGCTCCTTCTGGAAACGAGAAAGGTGCTCATATTGACCTCGATGCAGGAAAGTTTGTATTTGGTAGTGCTTCAAAACATATTCTTTGGGACGGTACTGATCTAACTTTATCGGGAGTAGTCGTAGATTCTACTAGTACTGTAAATACTTCGGCAGGGCTTGGAACCGTAAAAGAGGATGGAACTACTGATGGCACAAATATTACTTCTCTTGATTTCACGACAGGGTTAAACGTAGCAGTTACAGGTTCAGAAGCAACTATACATGTAGATGCAACAACTTCAAATATTTCAGAAGGGACTCGTTTATACTTTACAAACGCTAGAGCCGATGCTCGAGTGAATGCTGTTCTTCCAGATACCGATTCTTTAAGTGAAGGTTCTTCAAATCTTTACTATACAACTTCTCGTTTTAATACAGATTTCGGAAATAGAACTACTTCTAATCTTTCTGAAGGAACGAATCAATATTTTACTCAAGCTCGCGTTCGCACAGCAATTTCTGGTCTCGATAATGGCGGATTAGGTTCTTTTAGTTATAGTAGTTCTAATGGTCAGTTTACATACACAGGCCCATCAAACGCTGATATTCGAGGTTTATTTAGTCATAGTGATGCTGGAGGAGACGGCTCTTTTTCTTATAACTCTTCTACTGGTGTGTTTACATACACTGGTCCAAGTGCGGCAGAAGTAAGAGCGCACTTTGCAGGAGGAAATGGATTAACTCTGTCCTCAGGAACATTTGCAGTGGGCCAAGGAGACGGAATATCTGTTGCAGCAGACTCAGTAGCAGTAGACAGCACTGTTGTAAGAACTAGCGGTACTCAGACTATTAATGGGAATAAGACTTTTGGAAACAATGTTACAGTTTCAGGAGACTTAACTGTAAGTGGAACAACTACTACAATTAATACAGAAACTGTAAATATTGCTGATAATGTTATTGTATTGAATAGTAACTTTACTGGAAGTAGTCCTACAGAAAATGCTGGAATAGAAGTAGAGAGAGGAACACAATCAAATAAAACTTTTATTTGGAAAGAAAGTAACGATCGTTGGTCATTTGGAAGCGAATCTGTAGAAGCAGCAACTTTTTACGGAAGTTTTATAGGAAGTATAACAGGTTCTCCTTCGTCGCTTGCAGGCTTAAGCACTGACGATCTTGCCGAAGGTTCAACAAATCTTTATTTTACCAATAGTAGAGCAAGAGCAGCAATCTCTGGAGGAAATGGTTTAGGGTATGATTCTTCTACAGGGGTAATGTCTGTAAATGCGGGGTCAGGAATATCAATTAGTTCTGATCAAGTAAACGTATCTGGCGTAACAACCGCTATGTTGGCAGGCGCTTCTTTTCAGACTTCGGGGGAAGCTTTTTCAGATTCTGATTCTGTACTTATGTCGGCAGCGGCAGTAAATGACAGAATACAAGCTTTTGGCTATACAACAAATGTTGGAGATATTACCGCCGTAACAATTGGGGCAGGCTCAGGCTTAACAGGAGGAGGTACTGGAAGTTCAGGAGCTGTATCTCTTACTTTAAATGTGGGGGCAGGTTCTGGTATTTCTGTCGCTGCAGATTCAGTTGCTGTTGATAGTACAGTTCTTCGTACAAATGCAAATGCTACCTTTACTGGTCAGCTTACAATGGGCACCCAGAAAGCTCTAATTGCGAGTGATTATGGACATGGCGTATACGGAGTTTACAGCCCAACTCGATATCAACATGTATGGAGTATGGGTACGTCATATAATCTTCCCTCGAATGGTTATGACGAAAGCGGAGCTGCAGGGAATCTTTATGGATTAGCTTGGTCATACAATCCAAACTATTCTTATAGTGGTTCTAATCCTCAAGCAAAATCAGGTCTTGGTCACCAGCTTCTCTTAATGATGAATGGTACTACAAGAACTGCTCTCGGAACCGGTATTTGGACTGATGGTACAATCACTACTACAAGTCACGGAACTTCTGCGAATTGGAATACAGCATATGGCTGGGGAAATCATGCTTCTGCAGGCTATCTTACAAGCCTAGGTTCGGCGGCATATATAGATACTGCTACAGGAAACTATGGTACTGTAAAAGTTGATGATGACCGAGGAGTAACTTGGGCAGGATATGCAATTCGTGACGATTGGGTCTTCATGTCGAGCGGTGTGAACGCAGCAGGTATTTATAATGATACAGATAATGAGTGGCATATTTATACTGAACGAAATTCGTCTGTATGGTTATATTTTAATGGAGCTGGAAGAATTCAAACTACAAGTGCAGGAGCTACTGTAACTGGAGTAATCTCTGCTACTGGGGGAAATTCTACCAACTGGAATACCGCATATGGCTGGGGAAATCATGCTTCTGCTGGGTATATTACAGGAAATCAAACTATTACTCTCTCTGGAGATGTAAGCGGTTCTGGCACAACCTCAATTTCTGTAACAGTAGCAGATGATTCGCATAACCATGTAATTTCAAATGTCGATGGATTACAAACTGCTTTAGACAGTAAGCTAACAGGTAACCAGACAATCACACTATCTGGTGACGCGACGGGGTCTGGCACAACTTCAATCGCAGTTTCTCTAGCAGCAAATTCTGTAGGCGCTTCCGAAATCGCAGCAAATGCAGTTGGAGCTTCAGAGTTAAATGTATCGGGAAATGGAAGTGCAGGACAAGCCCTTCTTTCTGATGGAGATGGAACATTTAGCTGGGGTTCCGCAGGAACTACATATAGTGCAGGTAGTGGTATTGGGTTAAGTGGTACAACATTTAGTGTTGCTGCAGGAGCGGGTTTAACTCAAGATGCAAATGGGTTAAGTTTAACAAATAATTGTACTGGGGATTGGTTTATTGAAAACCTTACAGCAACTACAATTGATGCATGTCATATTACAGCAAGTACAATTACTGCAAGAGAACTAACAATTTCAGCTAATTCAGATAGTACTGCAAGTAGTATGTTTTTTAATAATAATGGAAGCATACGCATATATGATGGCAGTTCCGTTCTTCGAGTTAAAATAGGAAATCTTGCATAATGTCAGTAGATACACAAACAGTTACTATAGGAGTTTATAATAGTACAAGAATTGGCTACTCAGGAATTAGTCCTACTTTTGGATCAATTAGTGATGGAACTGCAAATATGTATAGCGGAGCCGCTTATGAGGGAGCGTATTGGGACACTACTCAAGATTCTTTTCGCCTACAAATAAATTCGACTTCTCAACTAGCAAATTCAGGATGGGGAGGCATAAGTTTTCCTGATGGAACTTTTTTAGCAAGAAATGCTGCATCTACAAGTTATATCTCATACATTACTACAACACAATGGTACTGGAGCGGTGTTACAACAAGTCCTTGGGGAGGTGCAACTTCAGGAAATAAAGTTTTAACTTTTACTGCTGAAACAGGAGGGTATGGGTTCCAAATCTTTAATAGTAGTGGAAATAATATTTTAGATAGTAGAACAGATAAACAGACAACAGCAATAGTTTCGGGAAGTGTTACAATTTCAGCCAACAGCACTTCTGGTTCGATTAGTTGTCCTGGAATGACAACTACAAATACGAATGAAGTTGGGGTACTTTTTTATGATGAACCGGACCCTCTAGGCTATGGAACGCAAATGGTAGATGTAAATAGATCAAATGGATCATTTACTCTTGATAATAATACTGGTTCATCTGCAACAATAAAATATGTAGCAGTGAGGTTTTAACTATGGCATATGGAATTCAAATATTTGGAGCAGCAGGAAATACTCTGTTAGATACAAATGCTCAAACTCAGATGCAAGTACCTGGTACTGTAAGCTCTGGCACTAGCTTTACTAAACAAGCAGGAGAAATAGTACTAGTTAATAAAACAAGTGCGGGGAATACTAATATGCACCAAAGTTTTGGTAGTAATAGTATTTCAGGAGCAACACTTAACTGGATAACAGTTCGGCAAGTAGATGAAGACTCCTCTGTGCCAAGTCAAGGAACTTATGGTATTACCCTTTTTGATGCAGGAGGTACCGGAACCAAAACCTATGCTGACTCTTATACAAAATCTTTTACAATATTAGCAATTTATCCAGCAGGAACAATAACTGGAGGAGATGATTGTTGGACAGGATCAACTACAGACATTTATGTTGGAGGGGGAAAACCTTATTCTAGTGGTAGTGTATACTGGAACAATTTCTATTTTTATAGTAACAAAATCGAATTTTTCAACCAATTTTATAGTGTAATTACTGGGACGTTGACGGCAGTAAATTCAAGCCCAGTAATAGTAGCAAAATTAAGGAATTAAATATGGCAATAGCATGGTTAGCATACACATATGTAAATACAGGAGAAATTTATTCAGTAACAGGAGTTCCTGGAATTTTTCCAACAGATGGTGCTTTTGTGGATTTAGAAAATACTCAAGTCGTTCGACATATTCTTTCAGAAGATTTAGAAACTCTTGGATTTGAAAGTCCTGCACAGTTTATGATCGAGAATTACTGGAACAATGATTCGTGGGTAAATCGCGGATCAAGACCTACTGATTGGTATAAATGGGAAAACGCCTGGGTAGTAAATACAGAAGACTTATTTACAGAAGTCAGACGATTAAGAAATTTAAAGTTAGGATTGTGTGATTGGACTCAAGCCTTTGACTCTCCGTTATCTGATGAAAAGAAAGCGGAGTGGAGAACATATCGTCAATCTTTACGCGATATTATGACAAATCTTCCTGCAGATTTAGATGACCCAAACAATGTAACTTGGCCTACAGAACCGACCTAGCTTCACCTTTTAAAAAATAGTTCTTGACTAGCAACCTCCCTTTTGCTATAATTTCAACATGGAGATAATTTAATGAGTGCAGCCAACTATGACTTAGTGATTGACCAAGGATCGACTTTCGCGATTGACTTAA
>Ga0181591_10002119_pt1 | contig 17063 bp, 15 predicted proteins | sample 071ome_33_FD_133757 | JGI IMG/M metagenome (GOLD analysis project Ga0181591, IMG submission 133757) | Coastal salt marsh microbial communities from the Groves Creek Marsh, Skidaway Island, Georgia - 071412AT metaG (megahit assembly) | ecosystem: Environmental > Aquatic > Marine > Intertidal...
GTCGAGACGCCGGTCCATAGCGTCCGGACGGTCGATGCCCCACGCGAAATACTGCACGGCCGCGCGTCCGTCAGTCCTCGAACGTGCCGTCGACCAGGACGAACATCATGTAGCAGTCCTCGTCGGAGCGGTTGGACCAGGCGTGGTTGGTGCCGCGCTGGACGCAGGTGTCGCCGGGCTTCATCAGAACCTCGGAATCGTCGAGGACGAGGTATATCTCGCCCGACACGCACAGCGCGAAATCGACGGTTTCGGTCTTGTGCATCAACGGGTGCGGCGGGGCGTCCTGGTCGGACGCGCCTTCCGCGCCGATGGACGCGAAGCTTGCCTTGGCCGCTTCGGGGTCGACGTTGTCGATCCAGTCTTTCTCGGGCGGAAACTTGATCACCCGGAAGACCGAGCCGTTCTTCGGCGGCAGCAGGCCGATCTGGCGGTCGACGGACTCTTCCGGCCCCAGCGGCTTGGACGGCGCTTCGTCGAGCACCCAGAGATTGTTGATTTCCACGCCCGGGCGGTTGTCGGGCCGCAGGATGTTGGGGCTTTCCCCGTCCGCGATGACGATGGCCTTGCCGTTTTCGTCGTGGCCGGTGACGATTCTTCTGACGCCCATGTTCTATAGTCTCCCTTCGATGACGTAATTCAGTATGCGCACTACCTGTTCCGGCGTCTGCGCGACCGCCAGTGCGGCGGCGTCCACTTCCTTCAGGGCATGGGTATGGCCCTCGTCGTGCAGCGTGATGACGGGCTTGCCCAGCGCGGCCGCGAAGCCGGCGTCGAACGCCGCGTTCCACTGCTTGTATTTTTCGCCGAAGCGCACGACGACCACATCGGACTGCTCGATCAGCGTGCGGGTGCGGATGGCGTTCATCTGCGCGCCCTTGTGATCCTTCCAGAAATCGTTGCCTTCCATACCGAGGATCTCGACGCCGCAATTGTCGCTGGAATCGTGATCGGTGACCGGGGTGTAGAAATCGACCGGCAGATCGGCCTTTGCAACACCGTTCCGGATGCGTTCGCGCCAGTCGGAATGGATTTCGCCCGACAGATAGACGGACCATGTTTTGGTAGCCATGAATTCGTTCCCGATTTTGGCCGGAAAGGCGCGGAACGTCAGCGTTCCTGCGGCATTCCCTGGCCGAGATTGATCTTGATGCCTTTTATCACTTCCTTGACCGAGCCGCAAAGTGGCAGGCTGATCCGTGCCGTATCGGCTTCTTTCAGGACGATCGACATGTCTTTTTCCGCCCAGGGCAGTTCCCAGGTTTCGGCGCGGACTTCCATCGCCCAGTTGCGCGCGCTGGAATCGAGCAGCGCATCGCGCAGCGTTTCCGTCTCGACCCCCAGCGCGCCGGCCAGCGCCATGCCTTCGTGGTTGGCGGAAATGCAGGACCACAGGATCAGGTTGTTGACCATCTTGCCGACCTGTCCGGCGCCCAGATCGCCGAGATAATACATGTCGTTGGCGAAGGTTCTGAACGCGGCGGTGCAGGCATCGAATGCTTCCCTGTCGCCGCCGCCCAGCAGCAGAAGATCGCCGTCCAGCGCCGCCTGTTCGCCACGGCACATGGGGATATCGAGACAGATCACGCCGGGTCCGGCGCGTTCGGCAATGGATTTCATGGTGCCCGGCGCGATGGTCGACGCGACCGCCAGCACCATGCCGTCCTTGGCGCCAGCCAGCAGACCGGTTTCGCCGAAAATGACCTCTTCGACTTCGGAATCGAATCCCACGCCGACGATGGCAAGATCGCATTGCGCCGCCAACGCCGCGCAGGTTGCGGCGGCAGTCACGCCGGCGTCGGCCACGGCTGCGACCGCACCGTCGGCGACATCGTATCCGACGACATCGAACCCGCCGCCGGCGAGATGACGTGCAAGCGGCCCGCCCATTTTTCCAAGCCCGACCACGCCCACGGTGCTGATCTCTACGGCCATGGGAACCTCCTCCTCGTTATGCGGGTTCGTGCCCCGCTTTCATTACTTCGCGCACATCCGCCAGCGCGCCGCAGCCGCGGCAGATGGTTTCCTCGATCTCGAAATTCGGTCCGTCGCCTCCATAGCGCAGCGCGATCAACGGACCGGCATGCCTGAGCGGCCGCCTCGCGAGACCAAAGCCTTCGGTGCTGCCGCAGGTGGCGCAGGGCGCGCCGGTTCGCGTTTCTCCGGTCTCCGCCCAGCCTTTGCGCGCCTTGCGGATCGCGCGTCTCCGTGCTGCGGTGCCGGTATCGTCCACCCTGCCCGCGTCATCGATCACGACGCCGTACAGCCGCTCCGCCTCGCCGCGTGAAACTGTTCCGGCGGCGATATCGTCGCCGGTACGGGTCGGTGTCCGGTCCAGCGGATCGCCGAAGCCGCCGCCGCCGGCCGCCCAGAAGCCGTATACGTCGCCTTTGCGGATCACCTCGTCCGCTTTGGACGGTAGCCAGTGCAGTGTGCCGCCCAGCGCCCGAATGTCCGGTGCTTTGCCTGTATTTTGCTTCAGTATGGCGGGGTCGGCTTCGCGGACGATGGCGGATTGCGATCCTGCGCCGGGATAGCCGCCGTCGATGCCGTGCGCGTTGGTCTGTTCCGTGCCGGCGGTATTCGTCAGCTTGAGCGCGATTTCATCGACACCATGCGGCGTCAGCGCCACTTCGCTGGTAGCGCCGCCGCGGAATTTTCCGGCGCCCGCCGAATCCGTCATCCGTCGTCGATAGAGATAGCGGATCGGGAATTTCCATTCCGCGCCCTCGATGTTGCCCATGCTTCCGGCATAGGACGTCACCGTGCCGGCGTGATGAAACCCGTCGGCGAAGGAGCGGCCCGCCGCGCCGGAACCGCGATGGTCCGACAGCAGCCCGCCGGTCCGGCGTCCGTCCGGCAATTCGGCGAACAGGTTGTTGCAGTTGCTTGAGGAATTCCATGACGGGCAGGCGCGATCGCGAAATTCGTCGGACGCGTTGAACATGTTTGCGACCGCCTGGGTGGCGGCGACCGTGACCAGCCAGCGGAACCCGACCGTGGAGATGCTGACCGGTGCGGGGTAGGCCGCATTCACGACGCTGCCTTCCGGGGCGACGACCTCGATGCAGCGTTTGAGCCCGTCGTTCCAGTCGATGTCGCCCTGGCAGAGAAAACTGTACAGCGGCACGGCGGACCCGGCGACGGTGGCGGGCAGGGTGCTGTTTACCGCCGCATCCACCTGGGCGGACGTGCCGGTGTAGTCGAAGCGCAGCGTGTCGCCTTTGCAGATCAGCTTCAGCGCGACGCGGCAGATGCGTTCGTCGCCGACGCGTACGCCGTCCATATAGGCTTCGCCCGTCCATTCCCCGTCGGGCAGGCGGTGGACGAAATCCCGAACCTGACGTTCCGCAAGGTCGATCGACCGGCTCATGACGTCGGCGACAAGATCCTCGCCGCGCTCGTCCAGCAAGTCGTTCAGCCGGTCGCGCGCGACATTGACGGCGCCGATCTGCGCCCGGAGATCCAGCGCCACCGCGTCGGGCAGGCGCGAATTGTTGACGAAGGCCTGCTCGTTCTCGACCACCATCTCGCCGCGATCGACGATTTTCATGAAAAACCGCGGCGGGTCGTCTTCCAGCGTGCGCGCGTTGATGCAGAAGCTGCCGGCATCGCAGCCGCCGACATCCGGATGATGCAGCACGTTGCCGATCCACATAAATATGTCGCCGTTACGGAACAGAGGACTGGCGACGACCACGTCGTTCTGGTGCAGCGCGCCCAGAAACGGGTCGTTGGTCATGAAGATATCGCCGTCCTCGATACTCTCCGCGCCGTCGATGATGGAGGACAGCGCATCGCCCATCGTCGTAACGTGAACCAGACTGCCGATGCCCGCCGTGACCAGCTCGGCATCGCGCGTAAACAGCCCCACATTGTAGTCGTTGCCCTCGACCACGATCGGAGAGGCGGAGATCGTCTTGATTGCGATGCCCTGTTCGTCATTGATCTGCCATAACCGGTGCTTGACGATTTCGAAGGTGACGGGGTCGGTCATGGCGCAGCTCCCAGCCTGATCGAGATGTTGCCCAAATCGTCCATTTCGGCGCTGCAGCCCGGCGGAATCCAGACGGTCGTCGTGTCGCGTTCGACGATTGCGGGGCCGGCGAGCGCCGCGCCCGGCGCGATGGTGCGAAAATCGACGATCGCGCAGTCGACAAAGCCGGTTTCCCGCAGATAGACCTGCCTAGTCCGGGGCGCGTCGGGGGCGGAATAGGCGGAATCGACAGCGGCCAGGACGGGACGGGTCGTCGGGCGCGTCGCTTCCACCCGGAAACTTATCAGCTCCATCGGCGTGCCGGCGCGCGTCGTACCCGACCCGAACCGGCGTTCGTAATGGGTTTCGAAATCGCGCTGCAGTTTTTCGAGGTCTTCGGTCTCCAGATTGCCGCGCGGCCAGTCCAGCGTGACCTCGTTCATCTGGCCCTGGTAGCGCAGTTCTATCCGGTGGCGGTACTGGCACGATCCGGCATCGAAGCCAGCGTCCGTCATGTCGGCGCGCGCCAGTTCTCTCAGCTCGGCGAAATTGCGGTTGATGACCGGTACGGCGTCGCTTCCCAGCACGACCGGCTCGGAGCGCGAATGGCTGTAGCTGATATCCGCGATCGCGACGCCGAGGGCGGAAAACACCGGGCCGGCATAGGGCAGGATCAGCTGACCGATACCGAGCTGCCGGGCGAAATCGGCGCAATGCGCGCCGGTGGCGCCGCCATAGGCATACAGGGCGAATTCCGCCGGATCGTGGCCGCTTTCGATGGAAACCTTGCGTATGAGATTCGCCATCCGTGCGTTGACGATGTCGAGGATTCCCGCGGCCGCATCGTGCAGCTTCATGTTGAGCGGTTTCGCGATCCGGTCGGTGATCGCGCGCGCCGCGAGGTCGGCATCCAGCCGGTAATCGCCACCGAAGAAGTTTTCAGGGTCGATGATGCCGCTGACGACAAGGGCGTCCGTTACGGTCGGTTCCCTGCCGCCGCGGTCATAGGCGGCGGGGCCGGGATCCGCGCCCGCGCTTTGCGGACCGACCTGGAGACGGTACCCGTCGGTCCAGGCGATGCTGCCGCCGCCGGCGCCGATGGTGACCAGCTTGACCGCCGGGAGGCTGACCGGCAGGCCCTGATCGAGAAACGGCTGAGGATCCTCTTCCAGCGTGTCGCCGTCGATCAGTCCGACATCGAAGCTGGTGCCCCCCATGTCCGCGGTGATGATTTTGTCGTGTCCCAGCTGATCGCCGAGAAAACGCGCGGCGACCAGACCCGCGACCGGACCGGAATTGACCACCGACACGGCCCGGCGGTTCATATCCGCGGCACGCGCGGCGCCGCCGGTCGAGGTGACGACCTGCACCGGATGCGCCAGCCCGTCGGCGGACAGCCCGGTATCGAGATCGCGGATGTATTTCTCGGTGACCGGCCCGATATAGGCGTTGACGACCGTCGTGACCGCGCGTTCGAATTCCCCCATGCGGGGCGCGATTTCGTGCGACAGGCTGACCGGCATCCGGGGCGCGATTTCCCCGATCAGAGCGGCTATCTGCCGTTCGTGTTCCGGGTTCCGGAATGCCCATAGCAGGCACACGGCAAAGCTTTCGGCGCCAGCGTCGATCAGTTCTTCGATGCCTGCGCACGCAGCAATGCGGTTCAGCGGGATGACGATCTTCCCCGCCGCGTCGATCCGCTCCGGTACGCCCCGGACCATGTCGCGCGGGACCAGCGGCGCCGGCGGTTCGGTGTGGAGAAAATCCATCGCCTGGCTTTGCGGCAGGCCGCCGACGCGGCCGATGGGGCCGCGTCCGATGGTCAGCGTATCCTCGAAGCCCGATGTGAACAGCACGCCCACTTTGGCGCCGCGCCGCGTGATCAGCGCGTTCGTCGATACCGTCGTCCCGTGGGCGAATATGCCTGTGCGGGACAAAATATCCTGGACCGATGTGTTCAGCGCCGCCGCGGCCCGGCCGAGCACGTCGAAGATACCGCGTTCCGGCGCGTCGGGCGTCGAAAAGGACTTGTTCGTCCGGATCACGCCGTCGTCGCCGATCATGACGAGATCGGTGAACGTACCACCGGTATCGACGCCGATATTGGAGAAGCGGCGCGGCGCAGGGGATGTCATGAAAGGTTCTCCCGTATCCGCGCGTCAGTGCATGAACTGGCCGCCGTCCACATTCAGGGTCTGGCCGGAAATGAAGCTGGCGCCCGGGGACAGGAAGAACATCACGGCGCCGCACAAATCTTCCGGATACTGGTGGCGCTGGATACAGCGGCCGGACGGCGGCGCGTTATTTTTCGCGTAATCGCCCGAGGACGACACCTGGGTATCGGACAGGGTGAAGCCCGGCGTGATCGCATTGACGGTAATGTTGTCGGGCCCGACCTCGCGCGCCAGCGACCGGGTCAGACCGATGACGCCGGCCTTCGACGTGGAGTAATGCAGCCGGTTGGGCGTGCCGTGCCAGAACCGGCCGGACGAAATATTGATGATGGCGCCGCCGCCCTGTTCCTTCATTTGCGGAAACACGGCTTTCGCGCACAGGAACGTGCCGCGCATGTTCACTTCCTGCACCCGGTCCCACTCGTCTACAGGGATTTCGGTCCAGTCGCGGCGTTCCAGAACGCTCATCAGCGACGCGTTGTTGACCAGCCCGTCGATGCGTCCGAACGCTTCGACGGTCTTTGCGGCCATTTCCTGCGTCGAGTCTTCATCGGCGACGTCGGTGGTCGCGGCGATGGCGTCGCCGCCCAGGTCGCGGATTTCCGCGACCGTTTCGGCATTGGCGTCGTCGTCGATATCGGCGGCCACCACCTTGCAGCCGGCCTTGGCCAGCTCGCGGCAATAAACCCGCCCGATCCCCTTGCCGCCGCCCGTGACGATGACGACCTTGCCGTCGATGCCCAGCATGTAATCCGACATTTTTCTATGCCTCCCCGGTCCTGAAATGCCCGGTTTTCCGGGCTATTTCGATATCTGTACGGTTTCTGACCAATAATTCGAAACCTACGCCGGATTGCAGCGGCGGTCAAAGGGAAGGACCGTCCCTGGTCGGTAAATCGAGATCAATGCCGCAGCCTGTCGGTTGCGCGATAAACTCTCAGGTAATTTTGGAGGAGCCAGGACCATGGAAAATTTCACGCCGCTCGCCGGGCTTGTCGGCGGGCTTTTGATCGGCGCCGCAGCGACCCTGTTCGTGTTGCTGAACGGTCGCGTTCTGGGTGTCAGCGGCATTGTCGGCGGTCTGTTCGGCGGCACGGCCGGCGAGCTGCCGGGACGTGTGGCGCTGATCGCGGGGATCGTGCTGGGGCCTCTGCTGTATGGCGCCGCCGGTGGCGTCGTTCCAGCCATTATCGTGTCGGATTCACTGCTCCTGCTGGCGATTGCCGGTTTATTGGTCGGCTTCGGAACACGGCTCGGCAGCGGCTGTACCAGCGGGCACGGCGTTTGCGGTCTCGCACGGCTGTCGGTCCGTTCCCTCACCGCAACGGGCGTGTTCTTCGCGACAGCCGGCGTCACCGTCTTCGTTGTTCGTCACGTGGCCGGAGGCTGAACCATGGCACGGACGCTTTTCGGTCTGATTGCCGCCTTCGCGGTCGGGCTGGTTTTCGGCATCGGACTTGCCGTTTCCGGCATGATGAACCCTGCCAAGGTTCTCGGCTTTCTCGATTTCGCCGGCAACTGGGATCCGACACTCGGCCTGGTAATGGCAGGTGCCCTGATAGCTGCCGCGCCCGGATTTGCCATCGCCCGCCACAGAAGGGTCCCGGTTATCGGCGGCGAATTCGAAATTCCGACCACCCGGACCGTCGACGCACCGCTGATTGTCGGCGCGCTGCTGTTCGGCATCGGCTGGGGGCTTGTCGGTTTCTGCCCGGGCCCCGCGATTGCCGCGGCAGGCACCGGCCTCCCCGAGGTCTACGTTTTCGTGGCGGCCATGACCGCCGGCATGGCTCTCTTCAGGCTCTATTCCGTTTCGCGCAGTCGCAATTAGGCTAGCGGATTAAAGCTACCTCACGCCGCCCGTTTGAACTCCGCGATGGTCTCACGCTCGAAGGCCAGCAGTTTCTTGACGCTGTCGCGCGTCTGCATGCGCTCGTAATAGGCGGACACATTGGGGAAACGGTCGAGGTCGAGCTTGAACTGGGTGAAGCGCCGGATCGCCCAGTAGAAATAGGCGTCGGGCGCCGTGTAATCACCCATCAGGTAATCGTTGCCGTCGAGCATGTCCTCGGCCAGGCCGAAGGTTTCGTACAGGTACTCCGCCGCGTGTTCGACCACGTTGTCGGCCGTGCCGTCGATATCGCAGACTTTCGGCGGGGCGTTGATGCGGCTGAGATAGGGGTGAATGCCGCCCGATACCCAGGACAGGAGAGAAATCGCCTGCGACTGTCCCCAGGCGTCTTCCGGCATCAGCTTCGCGTCGGGGAACGTGCGCGCCATCCACAGGTGAATGGCCGCCGTTTCGGTCAGCCGTTCGCCGTCGACCAGCAGCATCGGAACCTTGTGTTTAGGATTGATTTTCACGTATTCCGGCGAAAGGTGCTCGCCCGTCCGGAAGTTCAGCGCGTGCGTCTCGAAATCGGCCCCGGCTTCGGTGAGATTGATATAGGGGGCCATCGCGCAGGTGACGGGAGCGTAGAAAAGTTCGATCTTCATGGTCTGTGTTCCTGTGTGTCGGTCTGGGCTTGCGGTCGCGCACCAGCGCACCGGCGGGCCTTCGGGGAACAGAATATCCTGCCCGTTTCGTTTGCGCCATCGCGGCGGCGCATTTTCGTCAGATTGCGCCGCTGGAGTCGAGGACGACCAGCAAGACCAGTGCCGGCGCGACCAGCCGGACCGCCCAGATCCACAGTTCTGCGACGGGAGACGTGGCAAGTCCGGCGCTCTCGACCGCTTCGACCCGCCGCCAGAACCAGCCGATGTAAAGGCACACCAGAATACCGCCCAGCGGCAGCAGATAGTTCGAGGCCAGTCTGTCGACGAAATCGAGGATTGCGATTTCCCCGATCCGGATGCCGTCGAGCAGCCCGTAACTTAACGCCGACGGCGTCCCCGCGACGAAAGCGCCGAGCCCCACCAGTATCACGGCGCCGAACCGCCGTTGCCGGCTGCGGTGAATGACGGCCGCCACCGGGACTTCGAGCAGCGAGACCATCGAGGTGACGGCGGCGGCGATCAGCAGGCCGAAGAAAAGGGCGCCGATGATCGTGCCGCCCGGCATTTTCAGAAAAATCTGCGGCAGCGTGATGAAGGCGAGTTGCGGGCCGGCCTCCGGGTCGCCGCCGAACGCGAACACGGCCGGAAAAATGGCGAGCCCGGCGATAACCGCAAAAAGGGTATCCCCGGCGACGATCGCGGTCGCGGCGCGGGGGATTTTGATGTCGGGGGTCATGTAGCTGGCATAGGTGATGAAGACGGCCATGCCGATTCCGAGCGAAAAAAATGTCTGTCCGACGGCGGCGATATAGACTTGCGGCTCGCCGAAGGCCGCCCAGTCCGGCACGAAAAGGAATTTCCAGCCAGCGGCAGAACCGTACAGCGTCGATGCGTAGACTGCGAGTACGATGACCACCAGCGCCAGCAACGGCATCAGTATTCGGTTCGCGGCCTCGATTCCGCGCCGGACTCCGCCCATGACCACCAGCATCGTCGCCGCGATCGCGGCAAACTGCCACGCGACCGGTTCCGCGCCATTGGCGATGAAATCACCGAAGAAGCCGCCATATCCGTCGGATGCGACCCGCCAGAGGTCGCCGGTCAGGGCGCCGATGAAATATTTCAGCGCCCAGCCGGCGATCACCGAATAGAAGCCGAGAATCAGGAAACAGCCGATGACCGAGACCCATCCGGCATGGGCCCAGCGGGGCGTCCGTCCGTTGGCGGAGAACGCCGCGATGGCGTCTCCTCCGCCGCGCCGCCCCATCGCCATCTCTGCGATCACGATCGGCATGCCGACGATCAACACGCATGCCAGATAGATTATGAGAAAAGCGCCGCCGCCGTTTTCGCCGGCGACATAGGAAAACCGCCAGATGTTTCCAATGCCGACCGCCGAGCCGATGGTGGCCAGGATAAACCCCGTGCTGCTGGCCCATTGTTCGCGCGGGTTCGTCACTTTCGCGATCCGTAGGCAGCGGCGGCGGTTTCGGGTGTGACATACCCCTCGGCGATATCGCGTGCCAGCGCCGCTGGGTCGCGGTCCTTCGGATCGCCATAGCCGCCGCCGCCCGCCGTCTGCAGGCTGAAGCGGGTGCCGGGTCCAAAGGTTTCCCGGAACGACGACGGGTACTGTCTTTCCTGCGGCGTGTCCGGCGACAGCAGGAACCGGCTGTGCGCGCCGTCCCCGCCACCCGCAAGGCCGCTCGGTGCGATGCGGGCACGGTCGGCGCGGTAGACCACGCTGGCGCTGTCCAGCAATTCGTAGTCCCGACGAAAGGCAAGCCCGCCCCGGAACGCGCCCGCGCCGCCGCTGTCGGGCACCGGTTCGTAACGGGTCACGCGGCAGGGGAACTCGGATTCGATGATTTCCAGCGGCGTTGCGTAGAGATTGGCCAGATGTGTCGTCACGCCTGTGGCGCCGTCGTGATCCTTCCCCGCGCCGTAGGCGGATCCGAATATTTCGTACTGGTTGCCCCCGTGAGATCTTTTTTCCGGGCCGGCATTGTCCCAGGCCACCACGATGCTGCCGCCGCTGCCGCCGGCATTGGCGATGGCACGGCCCGGCACGAACGGGTCCAGCGCCTGCAGGATCACGTCGACCAGCTTGTGACAGGTCTTCATGTAGGAAGAGCACGGCGCCGGCGGTTCCGGATTGAGAACCGAGCGGTCGTCGAAATCGAACGACACGACGTCGCGGGCGGCGTCGGAATAGGGGATCGACGGATCGAGGAATCCGATCAGGCTATAAAATACGCAGGCCTCGACCATGGCGAGCCGCAGATTCGCGGGCCCACGGGTCTGCGGCGCCGAGCCGGTAAAGTCGCAGTGTACCCGACCGTCTTCTACCCGGATCCGGACACGCAGCTTCACCGGTTGCGGCACCACACCGTCTCCGTCCATCAGGCCTTCCGAAGCATGTTCGCCGTCGGGGAGCGCTTTTACGGCGGCCCGGAACCGCCGATCCGATGCGGCGATCACGGCGTCCATCGTCGAGACGAAGATGTCCGCGCCGAACCGGTCGCACAAACGTTTTACGCCGTCGCGGCCGATACCGGTGACGCCGATCTGGGCGTGCATGTCGCCCAGCACCAGTTCCGCTGCGCGCGAATTGCCGGCGATCAGCCGCTCGAGATCCGTGTTGGGCATGCCGGCTTTGACAATTTTTACCGGCGGCAGCAGCAGCCCTTCGTGAAACAGTTCCGTCGCCTGGCCCCAGGTGCTTCCGGGCACCGCCCCGCCCATATCCGCCTTGTGCGCAATGGAGGCGGTAAACGCGACCAGCGCGCCTTCATGAAACACCGGCGTGACCAGCGCCATGTCAGGCAGATGAGGCAGATTTCCTTCATACGGGTGATTGCAGACCAGCGTATCGCCGTCGGCCAGTCCGTCTTCTCCGTAGAGACCGAGGATGCGCTGGATCAGGTGAAAATAAACCGGACCGTGAAAAAACATCGGCGGCGCGACGGCCAGACGCCCCTGCCGGTCGGTGACGACGCAGCTGAAATCCCGCGATTCCCGGACAATCGTCGAATAGCCCGACCGGTAAAACCGGTAATCCATCTCCTCCATCAGGCTGGACACGCGATTGCGTACGATCTGGACGGTTACGGGATCGGGACGGGGCATGCCCGTATTCTAGGCGGCGAAGAACGGGCAAACCAGCACTGGAAAACCGGGGCAAGGGGCGTTAACAAGGGCCGCGAAATTCCAACTGCATCCTCAGGAGACCCCAGCGCCATGGCGTCCTACCAGTATGTCTACACCATGCGGAACCTTACCAAGAACTTCCCGGGCGGCCGCGAGGTCCTGAAGGATGTGACGCTCGCCTTTCTGCCGGGGGCCAAGATCGGCGTGCTGGGCGTCAACGGCGCCGGCAAGTCGACCCTGATGAAGATCATGGCGGGGGAAGACAAGGAGTTCAACGGGGATGCCTGGGCCGCCGAGGCGGCCGAGGTCGGCATCCTCAAACAGGAACCCGATCTCAATCCCGACAAGGACGTTTACGGCAACGTGCTCGAAGGAATGGCGGAAACGCATGCTCTGCTTCAGGAGTTCGAGGAGATCAGCGCCAAGTTCGCCGAACCCATGGACGACGACGAGATGACGGCCCTGATCGAAAAACAGGGGGAGCTGCAGGAGAAGATCGACGCCGTCGGTGGCTGGGACCTCGAGCGCAAGCTTGAGATCGCCATGGACGCGCTGCGTTGCCCGCCCAAGGATGCGGATGTCACCAAACTGTCGGGCGGCGAACGCCGCCGTGTCGCGCTGTGCCGTCTCCTGCTGCGCCAGCCCGACCTGCTGCTGCTCGACGAACCGACCAACCATCTGGACGCCGAATCCGTCGCCTGGCTGGAGCATCATCTCGAAGACTACGAGGGCACCGTGGTGGCGGTGACCCATGACAGGTATTTCCTGGACAACGTTGCGGGCTGGATTCTGGAGCTCGATCGCGGGCGAGGGATTCCGTTCGAAGGTAACTATTCCGGCTGGCTGGAACAGAAACAGAAACGCCTTGCCCAGGAAGAAAAGGCCGAGAAAGCCCGTCAGAAAACCGTCGCGCGCGAACGCGAATGGATTCAGGCGTCTCCCCGCGCGCGGCAAGCCAAAAACCAGGCGCGAATCACAGCGTACGAGACCCTGCTGGCGGAAGCCAAGGACCGGACGCCCGATTCGGCGCAGATCATCATCCCGCCGGGCCCCCGGCTGGGCGATCTGGTGATCGAGGCGCAAGGCCTGAACAAGGGGTTCGAAGACCGGTTGCTGATCGAAAATCTGGATTTCAAGATTCCGCCCGGCGCCATCGTCGGCATCATCGGCGCCAACGGCGCCGGCAAGACGACGCTGTTCCGCATGATCACCGGCGAGGAAAAGCCGGATTCCGGGACACTCCGTCTGGGCGACACGGTGGAACTGGGGTATGTCGATCAGAGCCGCGACGCGCTGGCCGACGACAAGACCGTCTGGGAGGAAATTTCCGACGGCGAGGATGTCGTCTACCTGGGCGATAAACAGATGCAGAGCCGCGCCTATTGCGGGGCGTTCAATTTTCGCGGGCCCGACCAGCAGAAAATGGTCGGCCAGCTTTCCGGCGGCGAGCGGAACCGGGTACATCTGGCAAAGATGCTAAAGTCACAGGCAAACGTGCTGCTGCTCGACGAACCGACCAACGATCTGGATGTCGATACGCTGCGCGCGCTGGAAGACGCACTGCTGGCCTTCGCCGGCTGCGTCATGGTCATCAGTCATGATCGCTGGTTCCTCGACCGCATCTGTACGCATATCCTAGCCTTTGAAGGCGACAGCCAGGTCACCTGGTTCGAGGGCAATTACGAGGACTACGAGGAAGACCGGAAACGTCGGCTCGGCGACGACGCGGCCAACCCGCGCCGCATCAAGTACAAGCCGCTGGTGCGCGGCTGACTTTCATAAACGTTAGTTGGAAGACGTCTTTTTTCGCAGCGCGTTGATGAGGCCGGCAACCTTGCCACCGGTCTGGCGGATCACCGATACGAACTCGTCGCGCTGGGTGACGCTCATGCTGATGCCTTCGACCATCACATCCGTGATCTTGTGCATGTCGTCTTTGGACCGAACGCGCCAGTTGATCTTAACGGAGGGCTGGTTGGGTATGACGATCTCCGACAGAACCAGTGCCTGGGTCGCCGACACGTCCCGCGATTGCAGCACGTTGAGTTTCTTGCCGCTCAAATCCTGAAACCGGTTGGCATAGGCCTGAACAACGAACTTTTCGAATAGGCCGATAAATTCCTTTTTCTCTTCGTCCGTCGCCACGCGCCAGTAACGACCTAGTGTGAACCGGGCGATACGGGGAAGGTCGAAGGCCTCTTCCAGAAGCCCCTTGAAGCGCTCGATGCGTTCCTGTTCCGAGATGCCTTCCTCGCTGAGGGAAGCAAAAGCCTTGTTGCCCATGTTCCGGATGAAATTCTCCGCTTCCGCGGCTGCGGCATGGGCCGGGATCGCAAACAGGAACGCGACTAAAACGTAGGCGCCGAACGCCGGAATTGAAAGGCGACGCATGCTACTTCTCTGTCGGCGGAGCTTTACTTTGCTGATCGCCGCTGTCACCTTCCGGCACGCTGGAAAGACCGCCCGGAACAGGGCTGATGACGGTCGGCGCGCCATTCCTGATTTCGTCGCGGCGCTTCTGTCTATACAGACTTCTCACGGCCGCATAGAAATCCAGCGAGTTTTTCTCCAGATCGTTTATCTGTTCGAAGTTGCGGGCGCGCTTATCTACCGCCGTGCCGCCGGTTCTGCTCATCCGAAATTCGAACGGCGTAAACCAGGAAAAGGGATCGATCAGCATGTCTGCAAGCAGGCCCACGCCGTCCCGCGGGTTCGACGGCCCAAATATGGGCAAAACTAGATAGGGCCCGGATTCGAATTCCCAAGTGGCGAGCGTCTGTCCGAAATCCTCGTCGTGTTTTTTAATGCCCGCCTCGGCCGCGAAATCGTTGATTCCGAGAATGCCGATCGTCGAATTCATGGCGAAACGCAGAAGCGTTGTACCGGCCCGGTCGAATTCACCCTGGAACAGATCGTTCGCAAATATCACTGGGCCGCGCAAATTCTGGAAGAAGTTGTGGACGTTCGTCTGCAGCGGATCGGGCACGACTTCGATATATGCCGACGTGAACGGGCGCAGGACCGCTTTGTCGAGCGCCAGATTAAAATCGAGCATCGCACGGTTGAACGGCTCATACGGATCGTTCACCTGGTTGAAGGCGGCGACCGCTTCCTTATCCTCGGGGGGCGGTGCAGTCGCACAACCCGCGAGGAGCATGCCCGCACAAGCGACAGATACAAGAGCGCCAGATATCTGGCGTGTGAATTTACTTAATACGTTCACGGGAAAGCGCCCCTTGGGTCAATTTTAACACTCCACTCAACGCAGTGACAAATTTGTCTCACACGTCCAGCACCCTATGCCAAAAACCGACTCGATACAATTTTTAACAAACTGCTTGACAATCGTGTTTGCGACACTCAGCAACGTCGACACCTTATGTCCGCCGATGTAAAGACAGACTTGAATCCTAACCTCACACACGGTTATGGCGTTGGTAAACTGATCGCGCAAGTGCGGAAGTTTCGAAACGATTAACCTGCATGCGTGGATAGATGCGTTCCTCTTCGCGCAGACAACGCGTTCCAAACGGTTGAACGAAAATGTTTTTATAAATTCGGCTTAAAAATCCGCGCTTGTCATATTTTGCCTGTTATATAACGGTATCCTTATATCTACATTTTATAAAATTTTCGAAACTGACCGGTGCACCGCATGCACGACCTTCTTATACAGCTGAAAGCCGCGGCCGAAGAGACCCGGCTGCGGATCCTAGCGATTTGCGCTGGCGGCGAATTAACCGTCTCGGAACTCACCCACATCCTGGGCCAGAGCCAGCCGCGGGTTTCCCGGCACTTGAAATTGCTCTGCGATGCAGGTCTGCTGCGCAGGTTCCGGGAAGGCTCCTGGGTGTTCTATCGGCGGGCGGAGGGCTCGGCTGTCGGCGGCGCCGGCCTGGTCGAATCCATACTCAACCGAATACCCGCCACCGATCCGCAGTTCCGGCGCGACATGCAAAGGTTGGCGGAGGTGCGGAAAAGTCGAGAGGCCGTCGCCGAAGCCTATTTCCGAGAAAACGCCGCCGAATGGGACAGGCTGCGTTCGCTGGATGTCGACGAAGCGGAAGTCGAAGCGAAGATACTCTCCCTGATATCGGGAACGCGCGATCAGAGCATCATCGATATCGGGACCGGCACAGGGCGCATTCTGGAACTCTTCGGGCGCACCATCGGGCGGGGCGTCGGTATCGATCTGTCCCATGAAATGCTTTCCCTCGCGCGCAGCCGTCTCGACAGCGCGGGATTGCGGGAATGTCAGGTGCGCCACAGCGACATGTATCAGTTGCCGGTGGACGACGCGGATTTCGACATCGCGACTTTGCATCTCGTATTGCACTACGCGGACGATCCGGCGGCGGTGATCCAGGAAGCGGCGCGGGCGATGGCACCCGGCGGAAGACTGGTGATCGTGGATTTCGCGCCCCATGAAGTGGAAGAACTGCGCGACGCGCATGCACACCGGCGGCTGGGGTTTTCGGATCTCGAAATACAGGATTTGCTGACATCGGCAGGCCTGGATCTGTCGATCATCGATTCTCTGCCGGGCGATCCGCTGACCGTCAAAATCTGGATTGGCGACAAAAAGCCCCGCGATTTGTCCGATTCCGGAGGCGTGTACATCCCCGCTGCCAGAGAAGAAGGATACGGCTCATGAGAGACCGGCATTTACCCGTCTCTCTGCCAGCGACGCCGGTCGACGGCACGAACCTGAAGATCTCGTTCGAATTCTTTCCGCCGAAAACCGAGAAAATGGCGGAGACGCTGTGGCAGTCTGTCCAGCGGCTGTCGCCGCTGTCGCCGCGTTTCGTGTCGGTCACCTACGGTGCGGGGGGCAGCACGCGCGCGCGCACTCATGACACTGTAAACCGGATCAATGCCGAAACATCGCTCTCGGCGGCGGCGCACCTGACCTGCGTCGGCGCAACGCGTGAGGAAGTGGACGCGGTGGCTCAGGATTACTGGGACGCGGGTATTCGCCATATCGTCGCGCTGCGCGGCGATCCGCCCGACGATAATCCCTATACCCCGCATCCCGGCGGATACGACTACGCCGCCGATCTGGTCAGGGGACTCCGCGACGTCGCCGACTCCGAGATCAGCGTCGCGGCGTATCCGGAAACCCAGCCCCAGGCCGCCAGCGCCGAAGACGACCGGGAGAATCGGGAGCACAAACTGCACGCGGGCCCCTCGGACGCCAGTACGCAGTATTTTCTCGGTGGCGGGACCTATCTCGACTTACCCGACCGGGTGCGAAAGGCAGGTATAGA
>Ga0181591_10002124_pt1 | contig 17032 bp, 24 predicted proteins | sample 071ome_33_FD_133757 | JGI IMG/M metagenome (GOLD analysis project Ga0181591, IMG submission 133757) | Coastal salt marsh microbial communities from the Groves Creek Marsh, Skidaway Island, Georgia - 071412AT metaG (megahit assembly) | ecosystem: Environmental > Aquatic > Marine > Intertidal...
AAGAGGCAGTGGCAACACGCCAACGGTACTGGTTGGGACGCACCAGTGGCCATGGCCCACGTGCTGAAGGAGATCTATGAACTGGAACAGCCAGAAGGCTTCGAACCCAGCTTCATACAGCAGGTCAATGTTGGCATCAAGGATGGCAACATCTCACCCGAGTCTGAGGCACAGACAGCGTTCAACAAGTACAAGAAATAATGGACCGGGAGGAAACATATAAGATGAGAGTCACTAGGTCAGGCAAGACCGAGACCTGGTGGCTCTGCCTACCATACAACATGATATTGGAATCAGTCCAGGAGCAGTACGACTGGGGAGCGGATGCTGTGGAACTGGAATGGATGCCAAACATATCTAGGGAGCAGTTTCATGATAGACTACCAAAACCTTACTAATATACCAGAGATAAATTTCAAGAGCAAGACAAAGCCCGCCCTCAAGGAGTTGGCTGAATACATAGACCACATGAAGCAGGATCTGTTCGATGACAAGTGGAGCCAGGGAACCAAGAAGCACATCAAGACATCCTTGGTCTTGTATGTGAGATCCATGCAGAAACAGTTGGCACCCATGGGCTACCATTACAGGGCGGACGGCATAGAAGGTAAACAACACCTGGAACACGTGATACCACAGAACAGAATCATTAACGCATACCTACACGGATTGATCACCGCGGAACAGGCATTACAGATGCCACTGTGTATGATCAGTGACTCAGACAAGCACACCCTTGAGGGTGACTGGCAACAGTCAGGCAACTGGCAATACCCGTTCAGGAGATACGTGTCCGCCGGATACAAAAAGACCATAAGGAGTGTGGCGGGCAAAGAGATTGACATGGAGTCGCACACACTGGAGGACCACTTCCAGATGTTAGGAGTTGACTTATAACACATTTCATATATAATAGCACAAACACCGGACGAATGCGTCGTTGTCATTTGTAAACTATCATTAGAGACCCTATAGGTTGATGATGTATTTTAAGCCCGCGGGCGGTGACAGTCCAAAGGGCGACGCGACCATGAGTTCGTCTGGTGTTAACATGAATTATGCCAAGTGAAAAAACAAAACAATTATTAGAAGGACTGGGCAAGATCACAGACTCAGCACCCAAGGTGCGTGAAACTGAGAAGTTCCATTCCTACACCAACAGGTTCTATCCCAACTTTCTACACCAACTGCCCAAGAGCTACGACAAGGCCCGGAGGAAAAAGGACGAGGACGGAGAAGAGTACATCATGATTGACAGGGTCTACGGTGATCTGTGGAACACCGGCAGGCTACAACAGAAGGATGGCACAATCTACTCGGGTAAACTATACAAGAAGAGAAGGCTATTGGTAAGGAAGGATCCCATCACGGGAGAGAAATCCAACTTCTACAGTGCCTGCACATCCACCGCGGATGGCAGATGGTTTGACAACCAAGGGTTCCCCATAGAGGCTCCCACGCAACTAGAGCCAGAGAAACAACCAGATCCTGAGGAATTAGAACTCGAGGCACGCAGGAAGGCCGAGAATGCCAAAAATCGTGAGGCTGAGATACTAGCCAAACTTAAATAGAAGCATGGACAAAAAAGATTATGTCGATCTAATTACTGAAAAACCATGGAAAGAAATGGAAGACCATTTCAACGGAATACAGTCTGTAGAGGTAGAACCAATAAACCAAATAAGCATAGACACAGAAGAGTGGATACAATTCACCATAGACAACTTTGATCTTGCTCAACAGAAATGGGAATGTCCAAAAGATCACTACACGAATGATTCTAATAGATGGGCAGAAATCAACAACAGAGTTGGCAGGAACAAGGACAATACGTTCGAACTAAATTATGGAATGAATGGTGACACCAATGAAAAATTGAAAGGATTGCTAGGGAATCAAAACATCGACAAACTTGGAGTAGAACCAGATTCAGTGTTGATGAGATTAATAGTCAAATTACCGGGTCACGGAATCGCGTGGCACAAAGACGATGCCTCCTCGTATGCTAAAAAATTTGGTGTGGCAGATCTTAAAAAACTTAAAAGATTATGGTTTTCAATAGCAGACTGGAAAGATGGACATGTTTTTCAAATATCTAAAACAGTATTGACACATTGGAAAAAAGGCACTGTTTATGAGATCCCTTTCGGTATAGGTCATGCCTCCAGCAATTTTGGCTATTGTCCACAATACACAGTGTCGTTCACGGGGATCAGTAAATGATCCATATGGAGAACCTGGCCAGGCGATTTGAAGATGTGCGTGAGTACTATTTTGATAGCCTAGAACAGATATCAAAGAACGAAAATCCAGTCAATGGATTTTATGTCAAAGAGGTTGAACAAAGATTAAGAGAAATCAGTGGGAGAACACACGTTGCCATGGTGAGATCTGGTTCCCAGGCAATATCCATAGCCCTGATGTCTCATATAGATCCGGGTGCGGAAGTCATCATACCAGCGTACAGTTGTGCGGCGACACTAGCCTCAGTGGCAAGTGCAGGCTTCGTGCCTCGTTTCGTTGACATCAATCAGTACGGATCAATTGATGCTGAACAGATAGAATCTCATATTACAAGCAGAACACAGGCAGTGGTTGCCACAGGACTCTATGGTGATGTGCATGACCATGAGGTGGTGAAACAAGTCTGCGCAGAAAATAAAATCACCTACGTGAACGATGCCGCCCAATCCCAATTTGCCAAGTACAAAGGAATCGATAGTCTTAGATTAGGTGATGTTGTGGCTGTGAGTTTTGCGGACAACAAACCACTACCGACCCTGGGCACGTTTGGGGCGGTATTTACAGATTCAGATAGGCACTACGAAAGAATTAAATCTTTACGAGCTAATGGAAAGACCTCCCACACCTCAGATTTTGTCGAGGCAGGATATAGTTCGAAACCAGACGAAGACAAGGCCGCACAGATATTGGCCGCGATGCGATGCTTTGATAAATGGCAAGCAAGAAGAAAACAAGTGGCGGCTATATATGACGCAGAGTTCATCAAGGCAGGGGTAGTGATCAGACCCAGACCTAATTACAGTCAGTACAACACTCACAAGTACGCCATTATGGTGGAAAACAAGTTTGAGGCATTTGAAAAACTCAAATCACAAGGTGTTGAAACATTAAGACATTACCAGGATAACTTTGCCAAACTGCCATGGACACCCAGCACAGACGAGCAGTTTCCGATCACAGACAAATACATAAGACAGAGTCTGTCACTACCCATTAATGGACACATGACCGATAGCGAAATTTACGAAGTAATCGAGAAAGTGGTAAATAACACTGTAGCGCCATCGACTAGATGACGTCGGCATTAAACGTGACCTGCCAGTACCTTTTGGGAAAGCCACCAAGAAAAAGGCCACGCCGTACGCGATCAATTCGCCAGCAATCATTAGTAGTGTAATACAGTATCAATAAATTTGACTCCTATTGTTATCTGTGTTACACTACACAAAAAACTATGATTGACAAATTAAAATTCAAACTCACTGAGAGTAGACACAATCCACGTGAGAAAGTCCTATCTGAGATACTGGAACAGCATCCATGGCACTGGGATCCGATGAAAGTAGACCACGATGACGCGAGTTGTTTCATAGGTAACTGGAAAGATAAGTTTGACTGGGAAGGACTGTCTAAGTGGTGTATCCAAAAATGCAACCAACACGGTATGCCTGAAAAATATTGGCACTACGAGGAAGACACAGGTAGAATATGGCACGGCAAGGACGAAGCCACCGATACGCCTATAAAGGAACAAGCATTACTGATGCTCAAGGACAATACGTTCACCACGGGTAATACACAGTATTTCAAGATTGCCAACAAAGATTTTGAACATTGGGAACAGCCTTTGAGAGAATTATTCCCACAGTTTGGAGAGGACAAGTTGGGAATAAGTTTGTTCGTTCAACTGCCCGGTAGTATGCACTGGAGCCACGTCGACACTTATACAAGTTTCATTAGGAGGACAGGTGACGCCAAAGCAGATTATTCGAGGTTAAGGAGATACATGATATTCCCCAGAGATTGGGACTTTGGCCATTTCTTCCATTATGGCAACCATTGTATGAACCAATGGAAGACGGGTGACCTTTGGGACCTGAAGCCGGGCATATACCACGGAAGTGCCAACAGCGGACCAACCCCAAAGATAACAATACACTGGAGCGGAGAGCTCAAAGACGGATACGGAGAACTAGAGGAGGAATATGGGCGAGTGGAATCCTAATTATAAGTTGAAAGATGTGGTATCAGCAGAAGGCTATGTGCCTAAAGATCCAAAGTACTACATGGAAAAAAGCAAAATGAAAGATACACCCGAAGTGACACTTTGGGATTTCATCGAGAAGCAACCCGACAAAGAATGGATTGAATTCTCCAAGGAGACAGGAGCCAACCTCACCGACACACACAATGCGGAGGAGTGGTTTGTGGGAAACTATCCTGTGGATCAACAAAAATTTATAGACTTCATGATGGCAAACAAGGACACATGCCAGAAAAAATACTACGAAGCACGACCATACCACACAGGCAGGAACGAGTTCACATTAGATCTACCGTTAAAGGTTGGCTACAACAAAGGCAATTGCTGTGAGTACAACTGGGGACTGTACGGAGATAGTAATGACAAACTTAAAGCATTACTAGGTAGAGAATATTTCAAGAGTATCAAGATCGATTATGATTCTGCACTATGCAGACTAATGGCATACCTGCCAGGACAGACATTGCCATGGCACTTCGACTACCTAGGCGGATGGTGTAGGATAAACAAACATCTGAATCCAGACCCAGACACGAGACAGTGTGACATAGGTGAGATGAAACGTTATTTGATTATGATCACAGATTGGCATTGGGGACACATGATACAGATGGCAAACAGTTTCTATCCAAGATGGAATTCAGGTGATCTCTACGAGATCCCAATGAAGGTGTATCATTTGAGCACGAATGCTGGAATGAGTCTTAAATTAACAATGAGCATAACAGGAGCAAAGTATGAGTAAAGCGGTTTTGATGGAACGTCCAGTAGTTTCAGATCAACAAAAAAAATATAGGAACATAGGACTACTGTCATTGAGCACTGATCCAATTGTTGAGAGAGATTTCAGGTCATACTTCCCACTGGACAGATTCAACATCTATGTAAATCGAGTTGAGTTCAACCCACCAGTGACTAATGAAAATCTTATGGCGATGGGACCACGCATAACAAAGGCGGCCTCACTGGTCGCACCAGACGAACCATTAGATGTCATAGCATATTGTTGTACCAGTTGTGCCACAAACCTTGGCGATAATGTTGTGTGTGAAAATATCAACCTGGGCAGACCAGGCGTGCCAGCAATCAATCCAGCACTGGCAGGACAAAAGGCATTGAAAAGTATTGGTGCGAGAAAGATAGGACTTGTTACACCATACATAGAAGAAGTAAGTGACAGCGTGGCAGGATATTTTGAAAGTTTTGATATTGCAGTTCACAATAATGTGTGTATGAGATGCCAATCAGATTACGAGATATCTAGAGTAAGTGATCAGACAATGATAGATGCCGCATTGGAAGTCAGCCAAGATGTAGAGGCTATATTCATGAGTTGTGCGGCTTTCCCGGCAACCAGAGTTATAAAGCAAGTAGAAGAAGCAACGGGCCTTCCAGTCGTCACAAGTAACCAGGCTATGATATGGATGGCCTACAGGACCATGGGACTGGACGACAATCTCACAAACTTAGGAAGACTTTTTGAATATCAAATGAAAGGCAAGACAAATGAAGAAAATGTTGAAAAGACTGAAGAAGTGGTGGCATAAGCACGACAAGGAAGCCAAGAAAATGAGTGCTGATAAACGGTACGCTATACTTAGAATAATGTGTAGATGAGTCATTTCAAAAAACTCCTTAAGGACAGAAAAGTAGATCTGTCCACCCACCTTGAGGTGCCTAAGTTGTGTACCATGGACCTGGATGTCCACGCAATTATGGATTTTGCGGAACGTACCAGAGACAAGGCCACCCAGAAATGGTACCATCCAAGACCTTTCTTAGACGACTACTCCAACAGACAGATGATCAACGCTAATTGGATAGGGTATAATCAACACAACACACAGGAGACAAACTGGGGTCTAGATCCTGAACACAACAAAGAATTGAACAGCCTGATAGGTAAGGCTAATTTCGACCTTTTAGGTATTGATCCGGATAACATTCTGGTGCGACTTTTGGAGTATAAGCCAGGGCAGATGCTTCCATTACATAGTGATGGTATGGAAGGCTTTCGAAGAATTTACGGAAAGGCAAATCCAAGAAGATTTTTTGTGGCCGTAAGTGATTGGGATTGGGGGCATGTACTTCAGGCCCATGATAATATTATCAGCCACTGGAAGGCCGGTGACACTTGGGAAATCAAATCAGGTGTGTGGCATTGTAGTGCAAACTTTGGCATATCAACAAAATACACCCTTACAGTCACAGGAGTGGATAAATGATTAATAACACAGCAGGTGATAGGACCTACGCCCAGATTAGTGATAGGCTACACGAGGCCTACGCTCACATACATAAAACAGGTAACTGGATAGACGACAAGTACACAGAATCGGCAGAACGTAAACTGCGAAAAATCACTGGCAGGCGACATGCCAAGTTGGTGACATGTGGCACAACTGCTATACAGATTGCCTTGCTGGCATGGAATCTTAAAGGAAAGCAAATTGCCTGTAGTAATTACAGTTACGTGGCCAGTGTGAATCAAGCGGCATTATTGAATAAAATAGATCTTTATGATGTTGACACAAATGGTCTGCTAGAACTATCTACAAGGTTTGACCAAGACGCAGTGATACCAGTTTCACTGTATGGCAATCCAATTGACTACGACCATCTAAAGACATCAGACAAAACCAAAGTGTTAGTGGATTGTGCCCAAGGTCTCGGGTCTTCCTACAAAGGACGTCCTGATGGAAGTTTTGGAGACGTGGCCATTTTTAGTTTTGCCAGGAACAAGCCAATACCAACCGCAGGCACCCACGGTGCCCTTGTATGGGATGACGACGACAAGTCACAAAAAATCAAATCTATTTCAACAAACGGAAAATTAGGGCGAAGCAATCCTGTTGATTCATATGGTGTAAATGGAACACCTTTTGAATTACAAGCCGCATGGATTGACATAGGGTTAGATCATATGGAGGAATGGCAATCAAAACGTAAAGACATACACAATCATTACAAGCAGGCCTTTGAAAATTTACCAGTAAACATCATAGAAGCAAATGAAAACAGTGATTCAAACTATCATAAATTTGCAATGAAATCGAAGGACAGAGATACATTGTACAAGTTTCTACAGGACAACAAAATTAAGGCTCTGTTACACTACACAGATAACTTTTCTGATTTTTTTGGATCCGGCGCTCAATTTCCCAACTCTCAGATGTTGTGCCAATCAATTATTACATTGCCCAATCATGCGTGGATGTCAGACGCGGAAGTCGAGACGGTGTCGGAAAAAGTCCAAGAGTTCTACAAATGAAAAATATAGCAGTCATAGGACACCAAGGCAAATTAGGATCTGAATTAATGAAACATCCTGGTGCGGTATCTGTGCCCTGGATGTTTGAAAATCAACTTGATGTGATTCAAAAATGGTTCGACGACCATCCTGCCATAGATACAGTGTGGCATGTGGCAAGGACTTGTAGAACAGTTGGCAGACGTAGAGATCATGATACATTCATGACCGAAATAAACGGTATGATGAATCTTCTTAACACGAGGGCAAAGTATTGTAGATTTGTTTATGCATCAAGTAAGATTGTCTATGGTCTTGGAGGGCTCAGCCCAAACCCAGATGAAATTTTACCAGTTGATAAAGTGGCCGAGCAATTTACCGATGATAAAGTGGGTACGTTCAACTGTCCTGAATGGCAGGACACGAGACAAATAGACATAGGCTCGTTAGATAATCAAAGAACAATCTATGCCGCCACCAAACTTACCAACGAAATATTGATAAAGAGGCAGTGCCCTAATTTCAAGATCATCCGTATCTGGGACCTATTATAACTAAATATTACGGAGTCAACAAACCTATAGGAGAAACAAACTATGTACAAGTTTGAAACAAAGACGGACGATAAAGGCGTTATTAGTGATGTGATCAATCACCAGCCAGAGGGTTACAATCCCACTACTGGCATCTACGCCTCTTCATACATCTTCCAAGGAGACTGGGAAGATGAACTTAAGGCTCTGAACTTCACAAGAAGACACAGCGGACATAAAGAAGTCGAGAAAATTGACAACATGAAAGGTCAAGATACTCAATACCTTTACAATGCTTTCAGAAGTCCAGATGGAAAAGAAACAACTACTGACATGACCCAAACAGATTTTTGGGCGGAAGAGAGTCCAGAGAGTTGCCAATACACTCCATCTTATTACAACTCACCTCAACTAAGAGCAATCTTGGATTGGTTCGAGTGTGATAAAACAAGGATCAGAATCTTCCAACAACAACCAGGTGCTTACATGCAGATGCACACAGATTTCGATAACCAAAGAGGAAACACTGAATTTGGTGAAACTTTAAGAATCTTTGTACAACTGACTGATCAACCAGGTGGTGCTTGGTACAGGTTCAAGACCAGTGATTCTGAAGTGTCAATTAATCTTCAGAAGGGTCAGTTCCTAATCTTCAATCCAGATCATACTGGACACCAGACGCAGAACTTGACTGACGTTCCTAGAAACGCATTCATGCTTATCGTGAAAAGAAATGCATGGTTAGACGCTCTAACAAAGAACGAGACCATGACTTTCATTGACACGAAAGAGTTAGCGAATCAAAAACAGTCAGCATAAACACTTTAAAAAACTATAGCGGCACTTATAATGTCGCTATAGTTACGTCCAAATGATAGATTCTTACACAAAAGAAAAATGGAATTCGATTAAGATAGTGCAAGACCTTGTGGAGTTCATGGAAGATCCCAAGTGCGATGTGATGGGCATGTCAAACGAGCTGGTAGACCTAGACAAAAGTTCATTTTGGACAGCGGCCAACGTTGAATTTGACATAGACATACAACAAATAATAAACATTAAACCAAATATACGGCATGACGAAATATCGGAAACAACCATGGTTCCATCAGAATTAGAATATCACAAGAAGAATAATTATACCAACGGCTACGATAGAATCAGGCCCAACAATGAAATAAAGAAAATAGTCAAGGCGTTAGGATTTGGAGACAACAGTAGTGTTTGGGTCAACAACCAACCACCAGGGGCAATTATGGGTAGACACGTGGATTTTATTGGTTGTTTCACTTACGAAAATATAGAAAAAGACAAAGCATTAGAGGAAATGCTTTATGATAAAGAAAAAAGACAACCTGTTGGATTAAAAACAATATGGCGATGTTTCGTAGCCTTGACAGACTGGCAACCAGGACAGATAGTAAATTTCGAACCTGGTTTTTGGACTGAATGGAAGAAAGGTGACGTCGTATTTTTTGACTGGAAAAATACCCCTCACAGCACAGCAAACTGTGGTTCGAAAAACAGACCTTTTTTGAAAATTACAGGTGTCTTAGACGATGACAGTTTTGTGGAAGAAGCGAGAACAAACGGTACGGTGAAGCAATTCAAGGCATGAAATGGCATCACAAGGTCGGTGAGAGAAATTTCGACAATAAACTTTCAGCAATAAGAACAAGTAATTTAACAAACGAGTCTATCTCCTTTAACACACCCCAAGAATACGCCGATTTCGATTTCTCAAAGGAACCCACCCAGGATCTAGATATTCTATTGAAACAGGAAGCAGAAAAAATTAGAGACACATACCGGAAGGTAAGGATCTATTATTCGGGCGGATCTGATAGTAAGTTGATGCTTGATACTTTTATTGAAAATAAAATAGATTTTGATGAAGTGATATGCCTTAAGAGTGGGATATCCAATGCGGACTATGAGATAGATAGATACGCAATTCCGCATTTGAAGTCTTTGGACATACCTTCTAATAAAGTCAAAATCAATGTTCCTACTATTGAAAGTTATGGAAATTACTACAAAGATGGCTTTGAATCCAAAATACAGAAAGGAATGTATACATATACCACACATTTCAGATTGATAGCCCAGGATGAACTTTTTGACGACCGAAATTTTGATCCCGAAACTGCAAACCTACGTGGGTTCGATAAGCCTAAGATAGTCAAAGTTCTGGATAAATGGTACACATATTTTCTGGATGTTGATATAGAAACCTTCCCCCATACTTTAAACTTTTTCAGTGATAATCCGATCTTACAGAGCAAACAGGCGCACCTCTTCCAACAAGCGATAGGCTCCGTAAATGAATCGAACATATGGAGCAAACAAGAGACATGGAATAAAAGCACTGGTAGACAAAACATAATAGAAAAAACATTGTACCACGACCGTGATGATTGTTTTTTTGACATAGACGGGTATAAGACCTATTATGCCAACCTTAAGGAAAAGGAAGCAATCAAATGGGCACTGGAGAATAAACTTCCATCATTGCCAAAATGGCTCACATGCCTACAGCAACTAAAAGATTATACAAATGGCACTTGGTGGAACAAGGGACATCCTGAATTGGGCACGGTTGGAATCTTTTCAAAATTCTATGGTATAACCAGTAACGAAACCAAAACAGTGGACGATTTGTTTCCAGACGGTTTCAAAATACAGTAAAACAGCGACTTTTCTGCCGGTTGACGGAAATACCATTACCATGTACAATAATGGTAACAAAAGAGGAGAAAGACATGTACAAATGTTCAGTAAAAGCACAATTGGTGATGGATCAAGTAAGATCTAGATGCCAAGAAGATACACAAACAAACAACAAATGGAGAGGCAGATCAGGCAACTACATGTACATCATGGGCAGAGAAAACGCCGATGGTAAGGCAACAGGTGTAGTACACAAGATCGCCGACGACGGATCACACAAATTATGTGGTTCATTCAAGATCATGAGTGATGGCATAATCACTAGGTTCACAGGACTGTCCAAGGCAGACTGGAACAACGCGATGAGGAATGCGGAAGCAGAATATCAGGCAAAATATGAAACTGCTACCAAAGAGGACACAGCAACAGAGCAGAAGGTTGCGGTATAGATTGATTGACGCGGTCCAAGTAAGCGGGCTCGAGTACCCCATAGTGCCGACGAGGCCAATGCAGGAAAATCTCGGCCCCGCCGTGTCATAACTTGATTTTATGAAGAGACCCATCATCACACAGGACACACGCCACAAGTTGAGATTCAGCATCATCTTCATGACCGTCGTTGTGTTGGTTCTGGGAGGCACGTTCTTTTCAGGCACGTTCTTTCCCAACACATGGACCAAGAAGGATCTGGAGACCGAGTTCCACAAGAAAGAACTGGACCAGGTGTTCTACCTGGGACTACAGGAGCCCGAGTTCGAGTACACGGACAAGGAATCATTCATCAAGGCCACGGGACGATGTGTGGAGTACGTGAACTACACCACGGACAAGATGAGCCGTGTGCCCACATCAATAATAATTGCGATGGCGGGCATAGAGTCTGGTTGGGGCACGTCGAGGTTCGCCACGGAGGGCAACGCACTGTTCGGTGTGAGGACCTGGGACAGGAACACGCCACAGATGAAGCCACAGGAACTGCCTGACGCCTCGTTCGGTGTCAAGAAGTACAAGACCAAGTGTGACTCCGTGAGGGACATGATCCGTATACTCAACACACATCCGGCCTACAAGTTGTTTCGTGAGAGGAAAGAGCAACAGTTGGACTCAGGCAAGTGGAATTACCGGGAACTAATGGAGGGCATGACCGCCTGGAGCACCAACCCGGATTACTCCACGATCATACTGTCGGCCATAGTTGACAACCAACTGCCCTAGTGCTATAATATTAGACCATGGGATTCATACAGTTGAAATTACCAAAAAGAATCAGACACAAGATAGAGAACTCAAAACGGAACCGTGAAGCACAGGCCCGTCATGAGGAATGGCTACAATCACAGGGTTTGGATACCTACACTCTGAAACAGAAGACCAAAGGATTCAAGGGTTACGACATACCCGATTACAAGGCAGACCCCGACCAACCCAAGTGTTCAGACAAGATACCAGTGGGCACGGGCAAGAAGGAAGAGATGAGATACTCCGGAGAACGTAAACTATTGGGCATCGGCATGATGCACAAATCCAACCTGGTTCCCATATGGGACGAGGATGGTGCTAAAGAAATATCTACCATGCGTAGGAACTAGCATTAAGTATTGTCATGCTAGACAATGTCAGAGAAATACACATAGAGCCAACAAGTATCTGCAACGCCGAGTGTCCCATGTGCGCCAGGAACTTGAATGGTAAGGGTATCAATCCCAATATCGTGCTGGGAAGCCTCACCACAGATTGGTTCAAAGAAAACTTACCCTCCCGGCAGATCGAGAAACTGGACAAAGTGTTCTTCTGTGGCAACCTAGGTGACCCAGCCGCCTGCCCTGAACTGCTTGGCATAATCCAATACCTAAAAAGTTGTAATGACTCAATAGTGATTGGTCTTAACAGCAACGGTGGACTGAAAACAACCGGTTGGTGGTCGCGATTGGGAGCACTGTTGAACGGCCCACTAGACTACTGTGTGTTCAGCATTGATGGACTGGAAGACACGAATCACCTGTACAGGCGGAATGTGCAGTGGGGTAAGGTGATCGAGAACGCCAAGGCATTTATTTCCGCAGGTGCCAGTGCTCACTGGGACATGTTGGTTTTCAAACACAACGCACAACAGGTAAACGATGCCAGGACGATGGCTTATGAAATGGGATTCAAGTGGTTCAGATCAAAAAACACCGATAGATGGGACACTTACAGAGATGACCTTGGAATTGAACCTGTTGAAAGATACACACAGCCACGGTACACATCTGTGGTCACATGTGAAAAAGATCGTGATCGCAGTGTGTTTATAGATTACACAGGTAAATTTTGGCCGTGTTGTCATATGGCAGAAGCCTACCTCAACAAGATAGGCGAAGAAATGCACCAAGACATAAAGAATTTTAGTGCCAAACAACTTCATTCGGAGTATAAACAAAGATTGGAAAGCAATAAGCCATTCTACATATGTAGGAGAGCATGTGGCACGATCAATAAACGGTCACAATGGAAAACAGAGGAGCAACTGGGATAATGGCAAGGATAGGCAGACGCCAAACAATTAACTGGATTAAACAAGATTACCGCAAGAATCCATTGCGTTTCTGTTGTGAAGTGGTGGGCATGATATCAAATCTGATAGCATCCATAATCCTGATGATATATTCACCAAATCCACCCATGTTCTGGGCTTACATATTCTTCATTATGGCGTCGGTGTTGTTATTGGGTGCGGCATACTCACGCAAGAGTTTTGGGTTCACAGCGATGTATCTCATCTATATCGGCATAGACGGTGTGGGATTCATTAAAACAATATTTTGATTATGAACTATCTAATTTTAACACCCGACGGAGTGGGATCTACGATTTTACAGAGATTACTGACGATTCATTTACACATGAATAAAAATGATGTGGTCAACATTCATGAATTAACAAACGGATTGAAGATAAGGAACGAAGTTGTAGGGAAAGATTTTGATCTAAAGTACACACAAACTTTGGATGATATAGAAAAAATATTGAAACTTTCAAAAAAAGAAAAAAATATTGTTGGAAGATTGGCAAAGTACCACATGGACAACAGGAATGATGACCTCGAATCCCAAAAAATATTTTATTCTTTTATTGATAATTTTTTTCAGCATCGTGTTGTTTGTCTACGAAAAAATGTGTTCGAGTACGCCCTCAGTTGGAGTATCAGACAGAAATCTGGAGTGAAAAATATAGAGTCAAAAACAGACCGTCAAAAAGTCCTGCAGGTAGAAAGAGTTGACGAAGATTACTTTCTACGTAAATGTAAAGAATATGTTTCATACATGGGCTGGATAGAAAACTTTCAACCTACAGAAAGTGTTTATTACGAGGATCTGATAACAAACACTGACTCTGTGCTCGAAAAACTCAGTGGAGTCAAAAGCACATTCAAAGAAACTTTTGGAATAACACTGACCAACATACTCAAAAAAGAATATGAATCATACAACTGTCTTACAACAAACACTCCCTTAAATATTAATTCGGTTGAAAAGAATGCGGTGATCAGTTATAGAAAATTTGTAAATGATTTGAACTTGCAGGGAATCATTTTATCCATCCCGGTTAAAAATACAACACTAACCGATAAGAAAAAACAGATAAAAAATTTCGATCGATGCCTTGATAAATTCCGTTCATTTGCTAAATCACATAACTGGATAGATCAATCGATAGCCACTTACGATTTTTACACAGGAGAGTCTTGTGTTGAAGATTGATAGATTTGTAAATTGGAGTTCTAGGTACAGCGGAAAAGATTCATTTTGGAATTGTGATGACCTATGGCATTTCCTTAGATATGCAAAAAAAATTAAATACGACTACAACTCACTAGGATTTAGAGACACAGAATGGCCCGAAGATCTAACCGATGTCATATGGTGCATAGGTGATAGTTTCACTGTAGGTCTGGGGCAACCCTTCAACGAGACATGGCCGCAGTTGCTACAGAAAAAACTCGGCAAGAGATGTATCAACCTTGGAGAGAACGCCTGTAGCAACGATGCTATACTGTTAAGAACCAAAGAAGTAGTGGAAAGATATCAACCAAAAATCGTTGTTGTGATGTGGAGTTATTTTGCTAGGAGAATGCGCGGAGGCGTTAATGTAAACCATGACAAGAACGACTTTGGCAACAAAAACGACCTCGATAACTTCTCCAAAAATTTTGAACTAGCGGAAAAACTACCTACAAAAATTATCCACATGCTAATACCAAATGCCTTTGTAAACCCCACGATAAAGTACGCCACATCTAAGAAGTACCCCGGTGATAAGATAAATTTTATCGAGCAATTAGATTACGCCAGAGATGGACACCATTTTGATCTCAAAACCAGCCAGAGTGTTGCCGACCTAGTGGCCGAAAAAATCAACAAAGATATCATGGAGTAAATGCATTTCGTATGAAAAGGTTAATATTGAGATGGCTTGGAGGCAGTGGTGGAGACACACTGCTATACATCCTAAACAAACAGAACAAATTTTACACCAATGTATCTTTCCCTAGTACCGATCTTTCCGACAAGGACAGCACACCAACCAAAGGGTCTGCTAATAAAGAGTACCCCACGTTCGATAATTCACGGAATTATGATGCCAAGCCGTTCATTGATGATTTGAAAGCACTGTCAAAAAGAACTAATTCATTTATAATCAAACAGCATTTCGCTGATGACGATATTGACCGCAAAATTGGACAACTGGCAGACATAGTCAACGTGGGTTTTGATTTGAATTTTTTACCATTCGTGGTGCGGGCAAATTTACAGAAGACAGAGACAGTGAACAACAGGAATCATCCTGAAAAATCATATCTCGACGAAACACTAAGAAAGATTAACACGAAATTGACCCCAGAGCAGACCGATGCACTGACCATTTGGAATCTTGTGATACACAACAAAGAAATCATGGAAAAATTTAGATTGTCAACTTCACCCTTGATGCTTAATGATTTTTTCCATGATCCACGAAAGATCGAAAACTTTTTCAAAGCCAAAGGGTTCGCTTTGAATTTAAATGCACAATATTTTCGCAATTGGAAAAAAAGGAATACCAATCTTTTATCAAGCAACAGGTTCCAAAATTACCTAAAAAATATGCAATTCGACTACACAGACAAAAACCTTGATCTAACAGAAAGATATGTGTTTCTGGCTCTTTCTGGAAAAAAATTCCAATATCTAGTCTAAAAAGTCAATAATATCAACACTTTTGATAAGATCAACTTCAGTTGACGAATTTGGAAAATGTGCTATAATTGTTGTATGATTAGACTAATAATACTATTCGCAATCTTCCTAGCGGTGTATCCGATGATAGGCGATGGTTGGGCACAGTTCAGTAATGATATCAATCTTACTGCTGTCACTGACTTCATATCAGAGATGATGGCGAAATTCAACAAAGAAGGATAGCATGACTAACATAAAGAGAATGTTTCTAGTGATCATCGCGGGCTTGATGATGGCACAGTGTTCTACGTATTCGATGAAGTCGGACATGAGCAAGAACGGTGTGATCAACAAGACACCCAAATGGTACGTGAAATACCCACACACAACTAAGAAGTTCTACCAAGAGGCGGCATCTGCTGTTTCTCCGGACCTGGAGTTGGCCGTTAAGAAGGCAACTTTACTTGCTAAGGCTAAACTGGCTGACAGGATCAATGGTGAGATGAACAACAGATCTACCATCAACAAGAACGAGGCCGGCACCAACGAATCAATGACCGTGACAGCACAGTCTCAGGACATCATCGTGAACGTGATCAACGACACACTTGTCACACACTACGAAGTGGACAGACAGGTAATCTACACCACCAAGAACAAATCCTACAGGGTTTATGTGATGGTGAAGATCGGCAAGGACCACGTGGCCAACATCGTGTCTGAGATCAAGCAGATGAAACTGGCGCAGAACATCGACACCACGGACATAGATGCGGCGGCGGACAAAGTACTGAAGAACTAGGGCGACATGAGATTAATCATTAAATTGATCGCCCTGGCCATCATAATCTTCGCAGTTAAACTGATCTGGCTCAACAAGGCCGAAGCAGGAGGACCGTGGACGAACCAGTACTGTGATGTGGAGACCACACAGATAAGGGTGGTGGACACAGACGGCAACATCATAGAATCCAAGGTGGAAGAGAAGGTGGTTTGCAACGACGGGGCCGCTGACTTCCTGGAGGACATGGGCATAGCGGAGTCCTGCGAGATGTACACCTGGGACATGCCGGTCGGTGAGGTACTGATAACA
>Ga0181591_10002125_pt1 | contig 17016 bp, 22 predicted proteins | sample 071ome_33_FD_133757 | JGI IMG/M metagenome (GOLD analysis project Ga0181591, IMG submission 133757) | Coastal salt marsh microbial communities from the Groves Creek Marsh, Skidaway Island, Georgia - 071412AT metaG (megahit assembly) | ecosystem: Environmental > Aquatic > Marine > Intertidal...
TCTACCATCATAAGCAGAAATGCGTTCATAGTTTTCAACTTGCCAGTATTTAAACTGGTCCGAAATATAATCCCACCTTTCAGGTTGACCGTCAAGGTTGATACAATATACAGGAGGAAGACCTTTCAGTTTATATGCTGCTTTGTTTTTATCCATGATTAGATCTGATACTCAGAATTATTTTTTGCAAGGTGGACAATTTTTGGTTCAAACTCACAGAATCCCTTGAAGACTTCTGGGTAAGCATACTCTGGTCCTAGAGTATGTACATTCTCTTTGTTCTCCAAAAAGAATTTATTCATTTGACTTTCATCATGCCATTGTGCAATGACTCCACGAAACTCATCATCAGTAGTTCTCCTATCAAGTTCCTTAATCATGTCGATAACTTCAGGAACTTTACCACCCCATAAGCATCCCTGCCAATAGGTTGACATGTCAGCATCCTCAGGAATAGCAGCAAGAGACTCTGAGTTTGTTTCAAAGGCACCTGGATACTTATCGTGAGGTGTCATACCAAGGAAGTGGCATGGATGATGCACTCCTAGGTATGGTTTGTCAGTAAGAACATCTTCAGACCTTACGGTATCAACTAGACGCATGTCAGCATCTAGAAAAATAAGATAGTCACAATCAGAGATTTGATCCTCTGCTTTTAGAATAGTTTTGAACCTATACAATGTGATGTAAGGCCACTTTAAATGTTCTTGGAAGTATGATACAGCATTATCTGGGATGCTGTCAAGTCTCCCATCAGTAAAGACAAGATACTTCTTCTCGCAGTCTGGTAGCAAGTACTCTTCACAAGACTCGTACCACGACGGAAGGAAGTTGAGGTATTTATTCGTACCAATAAAGACTACTGCTACTCGCATGGAATTTTCTCCCAGTTCTCAGGTATTATATCAGATATGTCAAGGTGACGATTGTTGGATCCATTAAACCACCCATCGGGAGCAACAACTTGAGTGTCCTTTGCCAACCATGCTCCCCACCAAGAAAAGGAAGAGTTTGCAATAATATGACCATTACATAAAGACATAAGACAAAGATCCATGTAATTATTTTCAGTCTCAGATACTAGAAAACGATCATCCTCAAAGTCGGGGTTTGACAAACACCATTGAGGCTCATCAGAAAAAATAATCACATCCCTATCAGAATCAAATTTTTTCAATGCCTCTCGATAATAATCAATCGTAAGAATAGAATGATTGGGATTTGTCACATAGTCGGTTCTACGGACATGTAGGGCAATGGGATCTTTCCATTCAGATACTAATTCTTGTGCAGGAATTCTTATCTCGTCTTTGAACTGAAAGTCTCCCAAAAGTTCATCACGAATATGTTTAAAGTATTTTTCTGTTTGAAAGTATCCCTGAATATTAACCCAGTCTGGACACTCATTGAAAAAATCTTCATTAAAAGAAAACTTACCATCAGCTAAAGTAGGTCTACCAGGATCAATAGTTTGCACATTTAAATCTGCAGTGTTTAATAGTTTAAATGGATTAAACAGTTGATGATCCTGATATTCATTTTGATTCTTACTAGGTGGAATACAAAATTCAAATCCTCGATTTCTTGCAATACCTTTCAGTGCTGCAAACTGAAACATTTGATTACCAAGTCTTCCAAACTTTCCAAGTTCATTAAAACCAATCATAACTTAACCTTCGCAATAACAGACTCTACGCTAGGAATATAATACTTCTTAATTACTTTTACCCAATCAAACTGAGTGGAGTATTTAAGAATCTCCTCACGATTTTTCACAGAGTATTCTCTGTTTTCAATAATTTTTTGCTCAACGTATTCAATATCAGAAATTTTATTTTCTGGAATGATAGTAATAAATTCTTTGGTATCATCCAAGTTTGCTCTACCCCACTCAGATACAACAACACCTAAACCTGCCGCCAATGCTTCCATACAGACAAGAGGATGTGCCTCACCATCAGACAAGAGAACAAGGTTACCATACTCTGTTAGATTTTTATGTAGAGTAGGTTTATCCCATTCTCCAAGATAGTTTTTTCCAGTATTGAATCTACTATCTGCATTGTTACCAGCAAACCAAAGACTGTCAATGCTTTGGAACATGTGCTGACGCTTTCGATAATCAATCTTAGCGAGATAGATACTGCGATTAGGATATTGTGGTGTGTCTTTATATTCAAAGACCTCACTATTCACACCATTAGGAGTGACGTACAATTGATCTTCAGGAATATCTGCCATCACCTTATAGACTTTCCTGATCCCTTCAGAAAGACAGAACACATTTGGTTTAATACGAGCAAACGCTTGAAGGATATTTGCATACCCACCAAACATCTCGGGTCGTTCCAAGTATCCAAAGTGACTTGTAATTGCTTTAGGATATTGAATATAGGAGTACACACCAATGAACTCATCGTAATGAACGTGTACGAAATCAGGTCTAAACTGATTGATTTCACTGATAATATTTCTAGGATCTTTTGTGTTTACAATCTGTACTTTGTGACCCAGACTCTCAAGAGCATTCTTAGTGTCCCATACAAGTATTTCAACAGCACCCCAACCAATAGGTGGGATAGGCATAATGCCAGGACCCACTAATGTAATTCTCATCGTTTGCCAAGCTCCTTAAATAACGCCATGTGCTTTCCATTGTATCTTTCATACACTGAAAAATTATCTGGATTTTTCTTTACCAAATATCCTAGAGCAATCTGCTCATTATTGATGAATCCATTCCCTATCATATCACATTTTAAAATATTGTCAATATCTTTTGAGACCTTATTAATACCTTGTACACTTCCACCAAACATGGAACCCAAAATGTAAGAACGGTTATCGAAAAGATAATCGATGGGGAGTTCTTTAGCATTACAAAGATCTTTATAATATTCCATGTTCATTTGAATAAGGAAAGTATCTCCCATACTATTCAAAGAATTTAAAGCATTTGGACTTGGGTATTCTAAATTCAAATCGTAGTCTTCAAAAAATCTAGATCCCCCAGCATCCAACCAAAAAAAGTATTTGCTATCAAAAGGATCTGCATCAATTGCTCTCTGCAACCATTTAAACTTAGAGTATTGAATAATAGAATATTCAGAATGCTGACATTCAATCCTATCTGGATCTTGAATCTTATCACGATAGTCTTCAGAAGATATGATTTCATCCAACTTATCTTTCAATCCCCAGTAGGGTATCTCCTCAGTTTCCTCAACAATAATATGTGCATCAGGTCTACGTTCCCTGATAAAGGATTCAACATCCTCAGATACAAAGAGTATCATTGGACACTTTAATTTTAAAGTGATGTCAAACCATTCTAGGTAAGACTCCCATTTCCTACCATCCATACCCTCTCTTTTGATGTTAAAAAGAGCAGATACAATTACAAAATCATTTTTCATAATACTCTTTATACTGATGTACTAATGGATTTGATTTAATCTTCCACATTGGATCTCTATTACACTCAATAATATCTGGATTGAATGTCTCCTCTTCACCAACTAAAGCAAACATAATTGGAAGAAGTACATCATGAGCATAGATTGCATAAAATTCTTTTGTCAACATGCTCAATAGGTCTGGAGTTTGTTGAAAAGATTCCCATGAATTCATGAAGGTATCTGCATGGAAGATTGCTGGAGTTGCTCCCCAACAATCAATAACCTTAGCACCCTCAACTCTAGCAAGAACATTTTTTAGTCCCTTTGGAAGACCTCTGTTTATTCTAGATCCCAATAGTTTTACTCCTTTAGGAATATTAAGTTCACCTCTCACTAGAGTGTCGGGATCCATCATTAAAATGTATTCTGTTTTACAATAGTCTATGCATTTTTCAAGTCGTCGCAAAACAGAGACAGTACATTTTTGAATTACATCTTGATAATATACTTCAGAAAAATTTCCAATAGTAGAATCACATCCACTTCTGCCAGCAGTAATCTTAAAAGTCTCTGACATAGTATCTTCTTCTAAAGAAGTTTTTAAATTTGGAAACTGTTCTTCCAAATAAGAAAAATCATTGCCCCCATCAGAAACAAGATAGATTGGAGAATCTGGATAATGCTTAACTAATTCTTTAAGGGAGTGTTCTACTGCCTTATTTTCTTTAAAGCAACTAAAGAAAATTCCTAACGATGTCATGAAAATTTAGCAATAATTTTAGATGGAAGAGTGCTATCACATTCAATTTTTTCTAGAAGTTCCTCACTAAATTGAGATGGGTCAACCCACCAGTCTTCAAAGGGAAACTCTTTTCCTTCATATCCAGGTTGTTCAACATAAACATTTGAACAAAGAAGTTTGTATCCATGAGACTTTAAGATTTCCCTTTGAGGATCACTGTAGGTGTCCCCATAAACATATCGATCATGCTCAATAGTGATTACTTTAAATCGATACTCATCAAGGGGGAGAATTTTCAATACATCCAAACTAATAGTATCTACGTCTAGAGAAAGATAATCGATACTCTTTGGAAATTCATTCTCCTCAAATACCTGCTTGTAGTCAACCTCCAAAGCATTCGTGTTCAAATGCACTCCACTCTTTCTAGTAGAGTAAGATGAATTGTATCCTGGTTCAATCTCTACACTGATTGATGTCCAACCAAGATCTTGGAAAAAATACGTATTATTTGAAATGATGGAATGACAACTACCGATGTCTACACAAAATCCATCTTTTTTAAACTCCAACATGTTCGCAGCAAAAGCATCTTGTTTTGCATCAGCATTAAAATTACCCATAGTTTCAAATCAATTGCTTACAATAGTTTCTAGATTATGTATAAACTTTTCATTGGTCCAAGATTCATACTTAGACCGCAAAGGTTCAAATCCATTATTAATAATATTTGAGAGAGAATTTTCTTCTACACATATAGATGGTTTGACATCCCAAATATGTGCAAACATATTACTCTTACAAATCGCCAATGGTTTTTGAACGGACAGTGCGTAATCGATTGTAGAGGAGATACCATTATATCCTCCATAGTATTGGTAGAAGAACATATTCAAATCATTTCTGTAAAGAAAATCTAGCATCTCCTGATCACTCATAAAGTCATGAGTCATGTTCAAACTAATATTACTACTAGAAAGAGAATTCAAACAATCGCGTTTAATACTTTGAATGTCATTTGCATTTGGACAGAAGTGCGATGCAGTGAGATGCAAATTAACTTCAACCTTTCTATCAGAAAACTGTTCGTTAACTATTCTACAAATCTGATCGAAGTATTTTACTCTAAATCCAAATCCAAAAGAACCAATTCTCAAAACATCATCATCAGGAACCTCCACCGTAGGTGTGTAATCGAATAAAGGTCTACACAAAGCAAAGTTATTCTCATCTACACTATCATGATATGGATTTTGGTGTAAGTATTTGTCAAAAAATGTAGCATATCCAACGTTGTGGACGATCAAATACTGAACAATACCTTGCTCTCTATACTCCTGTACTAGTTCCTCAGTTACCCAAGGCATAGTGCCTCCAAGATAATTGTAAATTATTGCTTCGGGTTTGTGCTCTTTGTAAAGTGATTCAAACCTTTCCTTCGAGTCAATTTCAAAATACATGAAATTGTGTTTCTTAGATTTGGATGCTATATTTCCAAATCGTTTTCCATACTGATACACTCCACAATTTTCTACAGAGTGATTGATTACAAAAATGTTCATAGGACTGACAATAAACTACTAATTCTATTAATAAACGTATGATTCTCTTTCACATAATTCATACCATCACGTATCAATTTATAATTCTCTCGATTTTCCATTCCATCATAAAACAATTGTCTAGTATCTTCATTGTAGATACAGTTTCCATCAAGTTCTTCATAGACTGCCTTGGAATTTGTCAGTCCTAGATGTCCATAACTCATATTTTTAAACACCCTACAAGTCAATAGTTCTTGTTTTAAGTGTTGTGGACCTCGAATATCAATCCCAAGTAAAGACTTTTGAGTTGTAATAATTACTTCTGCCATGGATTTAGGACTTCTCCATGGATCATTGTGAACAAACTTAATTCCAGAACTAGAACATGCATCTAAGAAAGGTTTCCAATTTGAATAGTTTTCACATACACCAGAGGGTGATATTGTTCCAAAAAAGTAAATGCAATATTCCCGCTTTAAGTAAATATCATCTTCCTCAAATTCATCAGGCAATAAATTGGTTGCCCAACTAATGTAAACCTTATCATAGTCATCCATCTCATAATCAACATAATCATTTTTGACTCTAATTTTATTAGAAGTCTTTGGATCATAATAACAAGCAGGTCCAAGTTTAGTTAGTACAGATTTGTCTACAGAGTATTCTTGAATATGATCCTTAAAATTAACAGCGGTCATACGAATGTCAATGTATCTACCTGCACCTTCATATTTTTTAGGTGAAGGACAATACATGATCATATAGCAACTACTATCATTGATAGGAATCTTTTTGTCTGCAAATCCTTCACCGATGAAAAGGCAGTTTGTAAAATCAAAGTCTTCTGGATATTCATCATCATGAAACCAGTAAACATCATACCCCATACTTTTAAATGCTCTATGGTAAGCATCATGAACAAAAGAATGTGTATGTGAATATAGTGGATGTCCCCAAATAATTACTTTAGAATACTTCATTTCCAACTATCATAACTAGTGTTTTCAATATACCACTTGTAGGTTTCTCGCAATCCAGCACTTAAACTATACTTTGGTTTCCAACCTTTATCTGAAAGTTTAGAGTAGTCTAAAGGACGCTTAGGTGTACCATCTGGTTTAGAAGTATCCCAATTAATACTTCCAGGGTAACCAGTAATTTTTGCAACCATATTAGCAAGTTCTGCAATGGTCACATCCTCACCAGATCCAACATTTAACAACTCTGCAGACTCATAGTTCTCCATAGCAAAAAGACATGCATCAGCAAGGTCATCAACATAGAGAAACTCACGACGAGGGGTGCCTGTACCCCAGCAGGTCACTGGAGCGTCTCCTACGGTCCAGTTGTTGAACTTCTGCAGTAGAGCGGGGATTACATGTCCGTTCATGGGATGGAAGTTATCGTTAGGACCATACAGGTTGGCAGGCATCAGAGAGACACCCTTGAATCCATACTGCTTGTAGTAAGACTTCAACATGTAGATGCCATGGATCTTGGCGAGAGCATACGCATCATTAGTAGGTTCTAGTTCACCTGTCATCAAAGACTCTTCCTGTACAGGAGTCTCTGCAAACTTAGGATAGATACAGACGCTTCCAAGGAAAAGAAACTTCTGCACACCATATTCATAGGCGTAATGAATAAGGTTGGTTTGGATCTGAGTATTTTGATAGATAAACTCTGCCGAGTAAGTATCGTTGGCATGGATGCCACCTACACGAGCAGCAGCATCAAACACATAGTCAATACCTTGAGACCTAAAGAACTTTTTGACAGCGAACTGATCCATAAGATCAAGTTCCTGTCGAGTTCTAGTAATAATATGCTCATAACCTTCTCGTTGAAGACGACGAACAATAGCAGAACCAACCAGACCACGATGTCCTGCAACAAAAATTCTTGCTTCTTTCTGCATAATTAAAGAGATACAACTTCAGGAGTAGGTAGAGGGAATACTAACGTCTTTCCTTTGAACTTGGGGTTGTTCACAAAAAACTTTTTAAAGTGCCACGGAAGGATTACAAATACATCATAGTCTTCAAGAACTCGATCTTCATTTTGAATGGGGATCCAAGTTCCTGGAGTAAATGATCCGTCTTTATCTGGATTAACATCACCGATTGCATGAATATCTTTTGGTTTAATGCCCCAAGTCTGAAGGGTGACATTTCCTTTCGTGCTTGCACCAAGACCAGCGACTTTCAAATTCTGATCTTTAAATTCTTTCAAGATTTTTTTAAACTGAGTTTTGCATTTAGCAATTCGTTTTTCAAAATCTTCCCAAGGTTTGGTAGTATCTAGTCCAAGATCATATTCTTCTTGAATTAGTTCATTCAACATGTCAGTGCATTCTTCATATGCGTCAGAATCTTTACTACAAACCATCATAGAAATACTACCACCATTCACATCATTAAATTCATATTGAATGATTTTAAGACCTGCCTCATCCATAATATATTTGAGTTGTCTCATACCATAGTAAGAAAGATGCTCATGACATACAGTATCAAATGAATTTACTCGAAGCATTTCTGGCATGTAACTCTGCTCCAATACCCAAATACCAGTATCAGGATCAAGACATGCTTTAACTTGTCTAGCAAATTCACAAGGATCTTCGAGATCATAGAACATTGAGAAGGAAGTAATTAGTTTTGCATTCCTTCCATACAGACTTCTGTAAGTTCTCTTACTAAAAAAGTCTGCAATATAATTGACGTGTTCTGGAAAATACTTACTAAACTTTTCAGAAGTAGGGTCAATGCTAGTAAGTCTTAAATTTTCTGGGAAGAAACTTAGAAACGTACCGTCATTTCCAGCGATGTCAACAACAATATCTTTTTCTTTTAATTCCAGAAACTCAGTAATTTTTTCATACTTTCCTTTAAGGTGTTTAACCATGCTGGAATTTAATCCTGAACGATACCCATAATCGTTTCCATACATGGTAGGAAGATCAAATGTATGTTCCAATTGGACATGACCACAACTGGATGTAGTTGGATCAAGTTCAATACCATCAACACATTTTACAAGTTTGAGTGGACCTTGATACATTCCCTTATCAACTTCTTTAGGAAAAATACCAGAAAGGTATTGATTACCAAGATCTAAAACTGTTGTGAGTTCGGTATTTCCACAAACTCTACACTTACCAATTTTATGAAACATTTCACTGTCCATAGATACACATGTCCTCAACTAATTCTTTAAAAGTAATTTTTGGTTCCCACCCCAGCACTTCTTTTGCTTTCGTAGCATCTCCCAATAGAGATTCTACTTCTGCGGGACGAAAATATTTAGCGTTGACTTTAATGACTACTTTACCAGTTCCTTTGTCAGTTCCGACTTCTTGAATACCTTCCCCACTCCATTCAATGTTCATTCCAAAATATGGTGCGGCGACGTTAACAAAATCACGAACAGAATACTGAACACCTGTAGCAATCACATAATCGTCAGGTTTATCTTGTTGAAGCATTAACCACATTGCTTCAACATAGTCTTTTGCATGTCCCCAATCACGTTTTGCATCAAGATTACCTAGATACAAACAATCTTGAAGACCAACAGATATACGAGATAAACCACGAGTAATCTTACGAGTTACAAAAGTTTCACCTCGCCGTGGAGATTCATGATTAAAGAGAATCCCAGAACTAACGTGCATGTTATAGGACTCACGATAGTTTTTGACAATCCAATATCCATAGAGTTTAGCAACCCCATAAGGAGACCTTGGATAGAATGGTGTGGTTTCTTTTTGTGGAACTTCCTGAACTAGACCATACAGTTCACTTGTAGATGCTTGATAGATACGAATCTTGTTCTCCATACCTAGAAGTCTTACTGCTTCAAGAACACGAAGAGTTCCTAGAGCATCAGTCTGTCCAGTGTACTCAGGCATCTCAAAAGATACCTTAACATGACTTTGTGCTCCAAGATTATAGATCTCATCAGGTTCTACTTTCTTAATGACACTAACAACATTTGTAGAATCAGTTAGATCGCCATAGTGAAGATGAAGTTGTTTATAGATATGATCAATCCTGTGTGTGTTGATCAGTGAGGATCTGCGAACAATACCATGAACTTCATATCCCTTTTCAAGCAACAGTTCGGCAAGATAAGAACCATCTTGACCTGTGATGCCAGTAATTAATGCTCTTTTCAATGTGAGTTTAACCAACTAATCTTATCCATTATAGCATAGTTGGCCGCCTTTCTGTCAACTGCGCTTCCAGATATCATTTCACATTCCTTAGTGTCAATGTACTCCACAAATAAAACCCAATTCCATTGGTGATTTATATCACTGTACCAAATATTTTTGGTTATCTTACTCGGATCTATTCTCATTTTTTTTAAGTAGCAAGCGGACAACGGGGATCGAACCCGTGACTGGAGCTTGGAAGGCTCAGATGTTACCGCTACACCATGTCCGCAGGGTGGGGAGGTCAATCCCCATGCTAGGCTCGCCACTTGCTCTTTGTCTAGAAGCAAGAAACTAGGCGGGGTTGCCCCATCCGCACCACTTGCTCTTTATGGAAGCAAGAAACCAAAGTAGGGTCTATGACTCCACCAGTGCTGTTTAAGTCCATCCGTGACTGAAGGGGGGATTCCCGACCAGGGCGCTTTTTAAGTCTTCCCGAGACTAGGCGAACACTCCACTAACGATAAGATCCTCTTCCAAGCAGTTTAAGATGATCTCATAATCATCCTCTACATTGTTATATAGTTGAACTCCAGTATCCTGGTAATACTTGTAAATTTTTCTATAAACTTTTGGATGTTCTACATCTAAATCTACAGTTCCTTCAACTGCTTCTTTTAAAACGCTGATGGAATTTTTAAACTTCGAATAAAATGAAGACCTTGACATTTTATGTTTTTATTTGGTATGATAATTTTAATATGAATTAGGGATTTTGTCAACCCCAGTGCTCCTTGCGTGGATCGAACACGCCTCAGGCGAATTATGAGTTCGCTGCATTCACCAGATTGCTAAAGGAGCAGATAGGAATGTCGGGAATTGAACCCGATTCACACCGTTATAAGCAGTGGGCCTTAACCAATAGGCGACATTCCCAATCAAATCAGTCTACCTTGCGTATGTAAAAGGCATCTGAGTATTCATCTTCTATAAATTCTAATTCGTCACCCTCTTCCCACCCAAGAGTTTGTATCAATTCTTCAGGAAATGGGAGAATAAGGTTTCCATCAGAATCTTCTTCTAATGTCACTGTATGTTTATCGACCATCATGGAGCCTCATTGTTCTGTTCTCTATATATGCGTATGAGTTCATCATCAGCAGGAACCATTACTGCTTTTTCACCAGTTTCTTTATTTTCTATGCCTATATGTTCTCCGTTCTCAACTCTTTCCAAAAGAGCATCCCAGTTTTCTTGCCAGTATTCCACAGAATAAAAGTTCATAGTTGTCGTATTTATACCAGTCGGGACGATAGGATTCGAACCTACGGCCTGACGCTCCCAAAGCGCCTGCTCTACCAAACTGAGCTACGTCCCGATGCTGTAAATTATAACACTACTTATGATTCTTGTCAAATGGTGCCCAGTGTTCCCAACCATATTTGTGAACTGCCCATATTCCTAAGATAGGAACAAAGATCAAAGAGAACCCCATGACACCTAAGCACCATGGAGTCTCCATAACCATTCTAGCAATATGACCTACTTCGTGCATTATCCGACCAAAGACGAGACAAAGTATCCCACTAAGAATGAGGTAATGCACAAAGAAATTGTATGTATGCGTGTGAACTTAGCATCCACAATTCTTTCTACTTCTCTTTTTGTTACTAATTTTGCTGCTGTTCTGTCCATTTGTGTTTACTTGATAAGCGGAAAGTCAGGGATTCGAACCCTGGGAGGTGTGACCCTCGCTGGTTTTCAAGACCAGTGCCATAAACCACTCGACCAACTTTCCAGGATTAGCGGATCTCAAAATCCAATTTACGAACTTTTCTTTGTCTTCGTTCTTCTTGCCATAACACATCGTCTCTCGATAAAAGATTTTTATTTTTAACCTCTTTATCTATAGAGTTGAGCATGACGACCTTAGAAAGATCGACTGCAGTAATAGTGTTCTCTTTTATAGTTGTCATATTTGAACAACCACAACACTTTACTTCATTATGTATACACTCTAATTCAACTTTACATTCTTTGCATCTTACCTTTAGCATTGTACTTTCCTATGGGGTGATGGGCGATACTGGAATCGAACCAGTGACTTACCACTTGTAAGGAGGCCACTCTACCGCTGAGTTAATCGCCCATAATCATCCTCTATTCTAACAATATCATCCTCTTCTAAATAAGAACCACTTTGAACCTCTATTATTTGTAGAGGAATTTTTCCAGGATTAGATAAGCGATGGTTTACTCCCATCGGAACATATGTGCTCTGGTCTACACCTAATAAAAATTCTTTTTCACCAAGTTTGACTAGAGCAGTTCCGCTGACAACAACCCAATGCTCTGCCCTATGATAATGAAATTGTAAAGATAAACTGCATCCAGGATTGACCTGAATCTTTTTTACCTTAGTTCTTTCACAAGTATCAATAACTTGATACCATCCCCAGGGTCTTTCTATCTTTTCCATATTTTGCCACATTATGTATATAGCAAACAGGCCCACCAGGACTCGAACCTGGGACAACCGCTTAGAAGGCGGGGGTTATATCCACTTAACTATGGGCCCAAAAAGGTCGAAACCTCAATAGAATTGAGAACGACCAGTACCAGACATCCAATCTCCAGGACCAGATTGAAAGTTTTCAGATCCACCACCAAACTCGGGAATTGGATCAAGTTGAGTGGTAGTGTTACCACTCCTGGTAGCAATATTATACATGACTTCGTGAATGTTGTCAACCTCTTTGACAACTACTTTGTCATCTTCCTTTTCCTGGGGCAAGATTTGATTATCTTGCTCTGCCCTAATCCTAGATTCCTTTAAAGAAATAGATTTCTCCGTTTCTGGTGCAGGACCAAACCAAGGATCATCTAATAACACCTCTGGTGCGGGAACACCAACATATGGTTTAATTAAATTTTTAATTGCTGTAATCATGCCCATACTAATTTTTTAGTGTAGTTGTATGCATAGTGTTCACGATATCCTTTGATACCCCACCCTAACCAATAGTAAGCGCCGACCATATACTGATGAACTGGTTGACCGCGACCTTCAAATTCGGGAAGGACATTTTGAAATTGAGGTTCATTGATCATGTATCGTACTTGACCTTCAAGAGAAGAAGGGTCACAACCGTAGCGACGGCAAAAGTTTCCAAGCCCATAATAACGTCCTACTGAAGTCCACTGAATAATACCATAACCCCCACTACGGCAAGCGTCGTAAGGAATTCGAGCCCCTCCCTCGCATATGTTGGGATAGAAGTTGCTCTCTGACTTAATGTTTCCCATGATCGTTGCAAGCGCATTGCGATCTGAGATTTTGGTTTTTGCTTGAAGTTGTTCGAGGACATACTTTTCATTATCACTACATCCTGGACACTTCCAACTAGGTTCATATGCTACAACAGGAATTTCCACTGGTTTTGGCGGAGAATCAATCTGACTAATAGTGGGGTAAGCACAAGCAGCAGTAGCGGAGGTTGCCAAAACAAGTGGCAAAATTTTGTTAAGCATTAAATTAGTAGAATTCAACATCCGTCTCAAGAGTCAGACTCTTCACACGGCTCAAAATAATCCTTGCGGTAATACCGACCTAGGATATTGCTATTATAGTAGGCAGGGGTGCCATCTGTCAAGCGTTCTGTCAGGACATTGTGTAGGAAGAGTTGGCGAGTCTCTTCATAGTTGACACGTCCAGGAGTCTTGTGGAGTGAGAGGATCTCTCTAGTAAAAGATTCTCTCCCATACTGTTTAACATCCGCCTTAAGTTCGTCAGAACTTCCATAGTAGTTACGCCAGTTGCTCTCAGTTGTAACTCTTCTCCGCTTTCCAGTTTTATTACTATTTCTAGGCTTTCGTTTTTGCCAGAAGTATTTTCTTCCGATGTATTGACGCTGGGTGGTCTTACTGGTAATACGGTAAACAAAACCGTAGTAGTCCCCAAGATCAGACCCGTCAAAGACGCTGCCACAATAGATCCAGGGATTTGTATACTTTTTATTTTCTTCCACATATTCATAACCATCTCTCCCTATTTAGAGTATTTAAATTTTAATGCCTGGAGCATCCAGGCATCTGTTAGTTTCTTTGGACCATGAATTAGAACCTCCACCGCTTTGGAATGAAGATTTGGATCAGAAAGGGCACGTTTTTTCCATTCAGGTAACTCAGAGTTTGCCACCGACTACACCATCATTGACAACCCTACTGGTTTCTTTATTCCAACCTTCTTGATCACCCTTAAGATAGAACCTTGTCATTTGAATACACACGTCTTTTGTCAATGCGGTAATAAGTTCACGATCATCTTTCATGATACTATGCCATAAACCATATTGAGTTTCATATACACGAAAACAATCATCAATCCATTCATAATCACTCATAGTTTGAATCCTGCAAAAGAGTTCTCAGTGACATCCTGTTTAATTCCACCAACAATATAGTTCTCAACCTCAGTTTCTTGTGGAGCAACTTGTAGACCCTTAGAAGAGATCCAATGCTCAGTCCAAGGAAGTGGATTGTTCTTTGCGGGAATATCATAGATTGATTTGATTCCAATCGCTTTCATACGACGATTAGCAACCCACTCAACATACTGACAAAGAAGTTTATCGTTGAGACCAATCATAGATCCATCTTTGAACAGATACTCTGCCCAAGACTTCTCCTCATCAACACATTTTTTAAATGCTGAAATTACCCACTCTTCTTCCTCTTTAGCAATTTGTTGCATTTCTGGATCGTCGCCTTCGCGCCACTTATTGAGGATGTTTTGAGTAATGACAAGATGCTGGTTTTCGTCTCTGGCGATGAGAGAGATAATTTTAGCGGATCCTTCCATAAGTTTGAGTTCACCAAACGCAAACGAGCAAGCGAATGAGACATAGAATCTGATACCTTCGAGAATATTGACATTGGCAATAGCACGATAAAGTTTTCTTTTGAGTTCCTTACGGTTTTCTTTGAAGTAACCTGCACCCTCCTGGGCATGAATCCAATCATTACTGGTTCCATACATCTGTGCAGCGTTGATGAAGTCATCATACGCTTCAGTAACACTTTTAGCACGATCCAAAATTCTTTGGTCAGATAAAATAGTATCAAAGATGTCTCCCGCATCAGGATAAACATTTTTGATAATGTAGGTGTATGAACGGGAGTGAATCATTTCCATGAATCCCCACACTTCCATACATGCTTCTAATTCAGGTAGTGAACAGTAAGGGATAAAAGCCATCCCAGGACCACGCCCCTGTACAGAATCCAGGAGGATCTGGTATTTAAGGTTACTAGTGAAGATGTGCTTTTGCTCTGGACGAAGTTTCGCATAATCTGAACGATCTTTCTGGAGGGAGACCTCCTCGGGTCTCCAGAAGTAACCAAGTTGCTGTTGAGTCAGTTTATCAAAGACAGGATACTTATACTCATCATATCTCTGCACACCCAATGGTTTACCAAAAAACATTGGTTGTTTTTTAATATCAACAGGGTCTGTATTAAATACAGTCATTCCCTTAACAGTATTGACCTGTTGGTCAAATACTCTATCTGCTTTAAATTTTACAGGATTCACAGTCTTCTTCTCCTTGTAGGTCGTTTAGTAATTGATCCAGAGTTTCAGTTTCTTCTACTTCATCCGTTTTGATATCATAAGTGTTTTGATAATAAGAAGTTTTCCAACCGTACTTATATGTAGTAAGCAAGTCTTGTGCCCATTCCGAAATAGGAATCTCATTATTTTCATAATTCAATGGATTGTAAGACCAGTTACCAGAAATTGCTTGATCAAAGAACTTCTGAATAACAGATACAACTTTAATGTATCCATCATTAGACTTCATGTCCCACAGAAGAGTGTAATTCTTCTTCAGACTATTGTACTGTGGAACAATCTGTTTAAGGGGTCCTTTTTTACTTTTCTTAATGGACAAGTAATCTCTAGGGGGTTCGATCCCGTTGGTTGCATTTGACACAACGGAACTGCTCTCTGAAGGCATTTGTGCGGACAACGTGCTATGTCGCAATCCAAATTTTTGGATAGCATACCGTAAAGAATCCCAATCATAGAAATATGCAGGTGCTACAAGTTCATCAACGTCCTTCTTGTATGTATCAATAGGAAGAATACCATCTGCATACTTTGTACGTTGGAATCCATCACAAGCACCTTTCTCCATAGAAATATTATTAGATGCTACAAGAAGATAGTATTGGAATGCCTCAGTCAGTTTGTGTACCTCAGTGAGAGCAGCAGGATCATCATACTTATGACCCAGTTTAGCAAGGTAATGTGCCAATCCAATATACCCAATGCCAAGAGATCTACGAGACTTTGTAGCACGTTCTGCTGCCCTAACAGGGTACTCTTGGTAATCAATCAATTCCTCAAGACTACGAACAGAAAGATCGCACAGATCCTCAAGTTCATTGACGTTTGAGATCTTTCCCACATTAATTGCAGATAAGATACACAGTGCAATTTCACCTGCTTCATCATCAATATGGTCGATGGGATCAGTCGGAAGAGTGATCTCCTGACAAAGGTTAGACATGTAAACTTTGTCCTTAAAAGAAGAATGAGAGTTGCAATGGTCAATGTTCATAATGTACAGACGACCTGTCTCAGCACGTTCTTTTAGAAGATCAAGAATCAGTTCTTGACCACCAATGGTTTTTTTAGGGATCGATGCATCTCCTTCGTACTTTCGATATAGGTCATCAAACTCAGGAGTGCCGAAAGCATCATAAAGCCCAGGAACATCGTGAGGACTAAAGAGAGTAATGTTCCCATTAGTGATAAACCTTTCGTAGAAAAGTTTAGAGATCTGGATGGAGTAATCAAGTTTGCGGACACGGTTATCTTCAGTTCCTTTATTATTCTTAAGGACTAGGATGTCTTCGATTTCTTGGTGCCAGATCGGGAAGTGTACTGTCGCTGATCCACCTCTGATGCCATTTTGAGTGCAGCATCTGACAGTGCTCTCAAACTTTTTGAGGAATGGAATAACACCTGTGTGTGCAACTTCTCCACCTCTGATTTTACTGTTGATCCCACGGATTCTACCTGCGTTGATACCGATTCCCGCCCTTTGTGCAACGTATTTGCCAATTGCCATATCAGAGCTAAAGATAGAATCGAGGGTGTCATCAACA
>Ga0181591_10002126_pt1 | contig 17013 bp, 21 predicted proteins | sample 071ome_33_FD_133757 | JGI IMG/M metagenome (GOLD analysis project Ga0181591, IMG submission 133757) | Coastal salt marsh microbial communities from the Groves Creek Marsh, Skidaway Island, Georgia - 071412AT metaG (megahit assembly) | ecosystem: Environmental > Aquatic > Marine > Intertidal...
AGAAACTTTAATTTCTTGCTTTTGTTCGTTGAGTGATATGAGAGTCACCCTTTCTCCCTCGACCAGACTTCCCCTGTGATTGGAGAATGTCTTCTTCATTTCGAGTTTTTTTCCTATTTGATTTTGTAAATTTTTCATAAGTTTCATATTCATCCTCAAAAAAAGTGAGGTCGTTGATATTAACTTTACCCATTTTGGATTACCTTTAAATTTTTGATTTTTTCCAAGAATTGTTCTACGGAATAAGATTTAGATTGTTCATCTTTAATCACCACTTCAGACAAAGTGTCGGGATACTTTTCTACCAATCTTACAAGAATTCCAAACCCTTGGTCTGCCCAAAAGTTCTTGAAGGAGACTTCACCCAAAATATTGGTTGAGAAGTCTACTGATTCTTCGGTGTCACCTGGTAGTAATATAAAGTATCTCATAGATTAATTAGGTTACCCTCGTAATGTTTTACTCGGTTCACCTTTATATTAAATATGTCGAATTCATACTGACCACTATCGAATTCGTTAAAATCAAAGATTTCCGATAGTTGTTGAATGAAGTTAAATGAGTTTTGAGTGAGTGAACGAGCATCAAATTCTACAATGATATCGGACATGATATCGGACTCACCACTCGTGTTGAATCTCATGGTCAAGTCAAATTGAGTGTTTGGTTGTTCTAATTTGATATACTCATCAATAATCGCTTGAGGACAATCGATTGTCATTCTACTACACCATGGTTCTAAAATGTTTATCGTTCTGGCATCTGCGTTAGTTACCTTGAACTCTACATCGTATTTGTGGGGTATGATTGGTTTCATCATCTTGTCATGTTTTACACCACACCCCCACTTACGAATAAACTCCTTCGTAGAGTTATGCATATCAGCTTTCCATTTTTCATGTCGTTCTTGGTCACCATCGAAAGAACCGGCACCTCTACCAGTAAGGTGATATACTAAAGAATCCCACGATTGTACAAGTGAATATCCATTGAGTACAAATCTATTGAACAAATCTGAATCTTCCCTACAAGAGTGCATCATTGGGTCATGACCACCTATTGATTGAATATCCTCTTTGTAAACCATCCAAGGTGCAAAAATACCTTCAGTAGTTTTATCTTTGTTTTCCACAATCAACTCATCAACATATGCGTCAAATTCACTTTCCTTGAATTCTTCAGGCCAAATTCCAAAGTCTTCAAGAATCTTTTCACCACCATTTGGGTGTAGTGGTGGTTCAATACGGGTTGAACATACAACCGACAATGGTTTCAAATGTTTAAATGCATGAAGGTCAGCATCTTTACCCAACATCATGTCTGCGTGAAATATCATTACAATATTAGTCTCTGCCTTATTAATACAATAATCATATGCTCTACCAATACCATATAGAGAATTACCTAAGTCTGGATTTACATAGTATTTTACACCATATGATTCTGCATTTTCTTCTAACCACTCAAGTGTTCCATCTTCATCGGAATCCACGAATACAATAATGTCGTGGTCTTTGCGATATGCATTCTTTCTAATTGAGGGTATTGCTGTTTTCAAGTATCTCAAGTTTGTTTTACTTGGAATACAAAATGTTATTTTTTTCATTTTAATAATTGTATATGTTTGAACTTTTGCTCAAATCTGGCTCTTTTTTGAGCGTTTTTTATTATATCTCGTGGGAAACTTCCAGCCTCATCAATAAGTTTTTTTAATTCATCATCTTTAACAATAAATGGTTCTGGTAATTCGTATTCTACATCTGATATTTTTTTTATGGGTAGATATTTCATGACAAAATTATTTGGTGTAAAATTATCTTCTGCTACACTATAAATTTGCATCTTATGATAATTCACCCAATCATGTGTCCATTTTAGATACTTCGATAAATATGTCAATATAACTCTTTGATTGTGACGCATAAATGGTACTTTCCTACCAATTCCACGACCTGCATTATCAAATCCTAAACAAAATACTTCTTCTGCACCTAAATAGTGAACGATTGGTAGCATATATGATGTAAATTTATTTTCCTGAGCCCAATGGGTATCACTATGTCTACCATCAAATGGGACGGTTCCAAAGTATGTGTTTCGACCATCAAATCTAACAATTGGGTCCGTAAAAACAGGATGGTTTTTTGGAATTATTTTTGTACTTATTGCATTTTCAATCCATTCAATCTTTCCACACTCGTCCAAATATTGAACTGAATTGTTATAAAATTTTCGTTCAGCTCCCCGTGATGAATTTTTTTGAAGTGGGCTTGTTCCACAATTGACACTAAATGAACCAAGTGTTTTTTGATAGTGTGGTAATATTATTTGTGGGAGTTCATTAAGTTTTTCCTTTGGAGTTGACATATATACTCGTAATCCGTCAATGGAGGCATCCGGGTCACTCCAAGTCCAATAATCCAACTCAATACCAACATTTTCTTTAAAATAAGGAAATGCACGATGCATACCAATCGTTTTAATATCATCTGGAATTTCAATATCTATTTTTGTATAATGAATTGCCGAATCTCCCGTACCTATTACTAAAAACTTACTCATGCACTCCCTCTCTATACAATATCTCACCTAGCTTAAACTGCCATTCGTAATCAATATCAAATGCTTCCAACTCATTCATAGTAACAAGTTCAACATCTGGTGGAAATTTTGTATCCATAAAATAACCACTTCCAATTATATTTGTTTCCGATGCATATAGACAATGTGCAGCTTCATATATTGGATTTACAAACTTTGTATTAAATCCTGTGTCCGATGGGTTATAGTTTTGAATCATGTTACCATTACTATCCCAGTAGTATTGTTTTTTTTCAAATACCGCAAATGCTCCATTTTTATCAGAATTTACATATGAGTCGTAAAAATCATCAATTGTTTCTATTTTTAACAATGGGTTACAAGCACTCACGGTCACTACATATTTATGTGGTATTTTATCCCACCATTCTAATATTAGAGGTGCTCCTGACTCTGCATTTGCAGACTCTTCACTTCGATGGTATATGTTAAATCCATACTTAGATACTACCGATTTCAATTCATTTTCGAAAACGGATATGTATATATTTTCTTTGGGAATTGACTTTGATTTTGATAACTTTGTTAATAAAATATCAATCAGAGTTGTCCCTGCAAATGGTTTTATCATTTTTTGATGGACTCTGGATGAGTTCAATCTTAGCTGAACTACGAGAGCAACATCTTTTTTACTTTTTTTCATTTGACAACTCTTCTAATAACTTAGTAACTTTTTCATCATCTTGATTAATTGAAGACATTATTTCTTTTGCTTCATTTGGTGCATGGTCAAATGCAAGTCTAATCAGATTCATCCAATTTGTATTGTTATGTGCTCTGACATTTTCTATGTCTTTGATTATTTCTAAATCAGTTCTTCCCATACTCTTAGATAACTCGTTTGATAGGTTTAATATCTTGTAATCATTACTATATATATCTTTTACAATTTTGCGGGCATCGTTGGGACATACAATAAAACATAGTTTAAGTATGTTGGTAGTTTGTACACTTCGTTTTTTACGGTTACCATCCATTACATCAATGACCTAATCATTTTAAATTTTTCTGCGTATTGAGTTCCAACCTCACTACCCCAAACATTAATTAATGATGTAACATTTTTATAACTTCGGGTGTGTGGATATTCTCGCATCTCACCATCATACACTTTCAATGCAGATAGTTTTTTCGATACATCTTTATCCGATAGTTTAAAGTACACATTATTACCATTGAAATTATTATCTGGATTGTAATCAGTTGCAGATGGTACAAAATAGGAATATATGTCCATATTATTTCCAAGTTGCGGCCTAAATGCCGTAAGAGTTGCTTTATAGACCAAGGTGTGGTCTATGTTTAAATCACACATATTATGAGTAAATACCACATCTGGCTCAAATCCTTTATTTGATTCTATGAATTTTGCCAATTCTAATAAGGGAACCGAGTCCATTGCATTATCAGGAAAATTCCCAGACTCAAAAGAAGATATCCCAAGAATATCCGATACATCTTTTAGTTTGGGATTTCTATTTTTGTTTGTTGTTCCACGGGAACTTTCTCCATCGGTGAATGTAAGAACTCTGACATTGTGACCCTCTGAGGTTAGTCTTGAGATTGTACCACCCATACCCAAAGTTTCATCGTCTGGATGTGCTGCTAATACTAAAATGTTTTTCATACTAAAATGCGTCTGATGTTCCCATTGGTAAATTCCAATTGTTTACATCTAATATACAAAATTTATTCTTATTTTCAAAATTAGAATCAAGGAACTTTACTAAAAAATTAGTTCTGAACCCCTCTGTGTAATTTGATGTGGTGTCCAACAATGCAGATTTGAAATCAACATTAGTTGCCCACAATGATATTTTTTCCAATTTGAATTGGTTTAGACATGATTGAATCAAATCATACTCAGTTACATCAAGATTGACATATGAGTCTATAATGTGGCCTGTCGTTCTTTGAAATGTTTTAAGTGTTACTACTCCTGAAAATTTACCATCTTGGTATACAAAAAACGAATTGTACAATGAATGCGGGTGGTTTATATATCTATCATAATAATATGATGGTTCTTTTTTTAAATCAACCGTATATGTTTTAGGAGATATATTTTGCATTAGATTTTGGAACTCGGACTTACCAATACCAATGGTTGATACAAATTCTAAACTTGCCTCATAAGTTTGTGGAGTAAAATCTATTGAATCGAATCTTGAAACCACACTCCACCTTTCTATTTTTTCTTGTATGAGATGGTAGTTTTGATTTGGAAACCCATATAACATAACCATTCCATTATCTTTAGCCAACTGGCGAGTGTGGTTTGTTACATCTAATATTGAAAAATATTTTCTATAATTTTTATCAACTATCGCATGTACACCCATTCCAACTTTATATTCAACACCATCAATCACCAATGTTCGAGGTATAATACAATAATGTCCAACGATTTTATTGTCAGATTCTGCAACACTTATCAAGGAATTGGAATCGCCAATAGTTTCATTTATCCAAGTCCAAAATGGATAATCACGGACATATTCTGGGTACTCTCTATTAAAAAATTCAAGAATACGAACTGCGTCTTCTCTACCACCTTGCCTAATAATAACTTTATCAGATTGTTCCATTGTCTACATGAATTACTTGTCCTGTAATTCCTTCTGATTTTTTATTTAACAAAAATTCAATCGTATGTGCAACATCGATTGTTGTAATTTCTTTCTTTCTGGAATTCCTATTAAAGATTCTTGCTTTTTGTTCATCACTCAATGATGAACTCATGTCAGTATCCATAAATCCAGGACAAACTACATTAGAACGAACCCCATTGGCACCCCACTCCCTTGCGGTATTTTTTGAAAACCCTTCTATTGCAGATTTGGTAGATGCGTACATTGCAAGACCTTTATATCCAGTATGTGCACTTATTGATGAAATATGAACAATATTTAAATTTGATTTTGTCAACAAAGAATTGCGTATCATATACTTAACTAACACCATTGGACTGAGTACATTTACATTATACATTAATGTAAGTTTTTCAACATTGATATTTGTAATAATATCATCATATGCAATTGCGGCATTATTTACAAACCCATCAAATTTACCAAATGGTTTTAGGGTATTTTTGTACAAGTCAAACAATCCGTTTATATCCGATAAATCATAATTTATATGATGATACACATCACCATATTCAGACTTTAGATTATCAAGGTCGATGTTGTTGTTTCTACTGATACCAATCACTTTATAACCAGCACCTAATAGCGTTTTTAGGGTTGACAACCCAACCCCTCTCGAATCTCCTGTTAATAGTATTTGTTTCATTTTCTTTTTATCTTTCCAGTCGATGTCAATTCAATCGAATCAACAAACTTTATCAGTTTGGGTTTTTCGTAATCAGTTAACTCGTATGTATTTTTAATTTCCGATTTTATTTGTGAGTCATTTCCATCCGATACTATCTCCGCAACTATAATAGTACCTACTATTGAGTTTGGTCTACCATATACAACTACGGATAAAACACCATCCAATGACTGAATATATTTTTCAATTTTTGGTAAAGAAACTCTATAACCACCTGTATTAATAATTTCACTTTCCCTTGCATCGAAAACAAAGTGACTATCATCAATATATTTTACATAATCTCCTGTGTGATACCAATCACCACTCATGTCAAAATTACCTAATAATTTTTTGTGAATACACAATTCATTATTAATTATTACAACATGGTCTGAATATCGACTTGGAATATAAAAACCAATATCATTGGATGACAATACACTACCTGCTTCTGAAGATGCGTATATGTTTCTAATTTTTGTGTTTGGAAATAACTCTCTGGTTTTATTGTATATCTTTTCGGGCAATCGTTCCCCACCAAACGATATACTTTTTAAACTTGGGATAGAAATTATATGTGGTAATAACATATTCATAAATGTAGGAGTACATGAAATATGTGTCACTAAATTATCATTTAGGATATTAGGGATTTCTTTAAAATCTTTATCAAACACGAATACCAGAGTATTTTTATTAAATATTGATTGAAATAAAACTTGCAATCCTGCAAAATGATTTGGATTATAAGCAAACCCCCAAACAAATTCTTCATCGGTAGGTTTGACATATCTAATCACATTTGAAAATGACTGAACAATATGTTTTGGTTCTCCTGTTGTTCCAGAAGTACTGATATCTATGGTTAACTTATCTGCATTTGTCTTCAAGTAGTTTAACATATCATCAATTGTTGTAAAAGACATACCACCACATAGACCGACTAATATTGATAATATATTACCATATGTTCCGCTGCCCAAATACCTATGATTTACATCATAAACCAATTCGTCATATTCGACTTTTAAATCTCCATCAATTAAAAAATACTTCATTTTATAGAATCTTTGTTAATTGTGTGATATGCTTTCGTATCTTTAGTTATAATCTTACCTATGATATTTTCATATTCCATTGCAGGAATAGAATTATCCAATAAAGGTCTCATTGTTGTAGTGTTCTCAGTAGTTAATACATCACCCACCTTTAAGTCCACTTTAGTAACTACCGACCTCCTTGCCATTGAAAATTGTATTTCAGATGGTGTATATTCCGATGTGTGTCTTGTCATTGCCAACTCAACATCTTTTATGTGATTTATCATCATTTTTAACTCACCGGGTTCTATTGCAAATGGGTGGTCAGGACCTTCCATAGACCTATCAAGGGTGAAGTGTTTTTCAATAACATCAGCACCGGCAGCGACTGCATATGCAGGTGTTAGTATTGATGTTGTATGGTCAGATAATCCAGATTTTGAAACACCTCTGAGTTGTTTTAATCCTGAGACTTTACTCAACCCAACATCCGACATTGGAGTAGGATATGCGTTGTTTGCGTGTAATAGGGTCAATTCATTACCATACTTTTCAGCAATATCAAGTATCTTACCAATATACTTCATCGGAAATCCGATTCCTATTGAAATGATTAAGGGTAGTTTTGTTGATGCAACCATTTCTACAAATCTAAAGTCAGAAGATTCAAATCCAGCAATCTTCAATCGACTTACTCCAATATCTACAAGTTGTTGAACGGCCTCTTCATCAAATGGAGTCGACATAAATTCAATACCAACACTATCACAATATGCTTTTAAGTCCGGCTGCCATTCTCGTGGTAACTCTATACTTTTTATCAAAGACCTAACATCAGAATGTCCTGCAATTGGTGGTGTATTTACTGCATATAATGTTTCGGATTTTGCAGTTTGGAATTTTACTGCGGACGCGCCTGCATCCTTTGCAACATCTATTAATTTAATTGCATTATTAAAATCACCATTGTGGTTAGAACCGGCCTCAGCAATGACAAATGTTTTCATCTTATCCTTCTAAAATATCAATGATATCTGATATAGTTTGTGGGAATGAGTTTTCAAAAACATCCACTCCAAATTCATCTTCAATCTTAACAGTCAATAGTGCTAATGAAAATGAATCAAGACCAACATCATCTTTAAGATGTGAAGACTTTGTGATATCATTTGACCACAACTCAACACCACTTTCTTCTGCGGTAGATTTTACAATCTCTATAATCTTATCTTCCATTATTTAAACTTTGTTTTAAAATATTCTTTTAACTTAACCCAATCTTGTTTCAACATCTCAAACCCAATCATGTCTATAAACTTTCCATTCTTGTAACAATGGTCTTTGTAGTATCCATTTCTATTAAAACCAAAAGATTCTGTAAGTTTGATACTTCCCACATTCGTTGTCAAAACCATTGACATCATTTTATTCATACCTAATTCATAGAATGCATAGTTTATTAACTTATAGGTAGCCATTGCACCTGCACCTCTTGATTGATATTTCAAATCCCCTATGTATATCCCCCACTCACAATGTTTTGCATTGTAGTCTATGTTTGTCAGATACACCATTCCAATTGGAACATCTTTGTAACATACAACTTTGTATATCACACTTTTGTTTGATGATAATGACTCATACCATTGTATCTGGTCCTCTTTTGAAGGATTTGGGTCAGTATACATATGTTGCGTAATCTCGTGAGAGGTTCTCCAACTCCGAATCATCTCCAAATCGTCATAAGTAATTTCTCTAAATTGTATCATACAATGGTAGGTTCAAAATTAACTTGTGGATTTCTTCGGTAAATGGTAACTCAGTTCCATCCTCAAAATACTTGGTTTTATGCAACATCGGATAGTGTTTTGAGGTTGGATATTTCTCATACAATCCATCAACACTACCTTCATTACAAATTAAAGTTGCAAAGTAGTATGATGATTTAGAGTCATGTGGTAGTAATCTACCATCTAAATTTAAATCTTCAACTGACAAATGGTTCTTCTTACGAACTGCAAGATTCTTTCCATAACTATTCAATTGAGTAAGGGCGATTGATGCGTTTAGATTATTCATGTAAAATTTAAACCCATCCATAGTGATATCATATGTACCATCTATGTTTTGTCTTCCAAAATTTTTATAAGATTTAAACCAATCAGAAGCGGACTCAATATCCGTTGAAATCATACCACCATCCGATGCCGCAATTGGTTTGTAGGGGTGGAATGAGAAGAAAGTGAAATCTGATTTAATTTGTGGAGTAACACAATGTGCTGAATCTACTACGATAATCTCATTATAGTTGTCTTCACTTAATTTATCAAACCCTTTGATATTAGAAACACCACCATATAGGATTGGCATCAATACTGGTTTAATTCCAGCGTCACTGTATCGTTCACATCTTAATCTTCGTTTGTTACGATAGTCTTCTACATCAAATAAAAGGTTTTCATCCACCTCAACCCAAATCAGATTGTGTCCGTGGTGTTTTGCTGCCCATGCGGGGGATGTAAATCCAATTGATGTGGTATATACATCACATGGACCATACTTTTCTTTTAAGTATGCAAATATCATAAATGCAGCTGCGGATGCTGAGTTAACACCAATGTTGTATTCTTTTGATGAAAAGTCTTTGAATCGTTCTTCCATCATATTAACATACGGACCAAACCCAAGGTCACCACTACGCAATACATCTGATATCTTAGAGATATCGTATTCTGATATTTTTGTTTGAAACAATTTCATTTTAACACTCCAAACCTTTGTTAATCAACTCAACCAATTCCTCAATATCTTCTTTGACCCACAGTGCCGAGTTAAAATGTGGTCCATCATACTTCTCAAACTCTTGGTGAGTCTTATTGGTATATTGTGGTCGAATCTGAAGTAGATTGATTCCAGGAACTTGATATGTAAATGGTAATTCAGTCTCTGCCAACATATCTTCGTGTAGTTTCTCACCAGGCCTCAACCCCATCAATTCAGTCTTAGACTCCTTACCAACAATTTTCTCCAATGCTTTGATACAACTTGGTAAAGTGTATGAGTTGATTTGTGGTACAAATACCTCACCCCCAATTGCGTTATCCAATGCACCAAGAACTGCATCTACCGCGTCATCCAATGTAAACAAGAATCGAGTCATCTCTGCAGAGGTAACTTTTATCAACTCATCATTTTGGATTCTTTCCATAAACAAAGGAACGAACGAACCACGACTTGCGATTACATTACCATATCTTACTGATGCGAAGGTTGTCGATGTTGAATTGTAATCGTGATTGGTGAATAATCGTTCTGCGATGAATTTAGAAGACCCATATACATTTACAGGTTGACATGCCTTATCAGTAGATACCAAAATACATTTTGATATGTTATTGTTTAATGCGGCACGAGCTACATTATCAGACCCATTGATGTTTGTCTTTACACACTCATCTGGATAGAATTCCATATCATCAATCCGTTTCAATGCTGCGGTATGTATAATGTAATCCACCTTGTGTCTTTTTAGAGTTACATTCAATTTATCGTAATCTCTAACATCACCAATCACCTTTACAATATCAGGGTCATTTCCAAAAGAAAGTGCTTGTTTACCCTCATCACGAGAATAAACAATAATATTAGCACCTTGAGACTTTAATCGTTTTATCAATGCCTTACCAAGTGAACCAGTTCCACCTGTGATTAAAAAAGACTTTCCGTTATACTTCATTATTTTCCAAGTAGTTTACGATACGACTTGATGCTTTCTTATCATTGAATGAATCAAACAACTCTAACACCGAATCATAGTTTACATTATTATTCAAATATACAAAATTATTTACAATATTCCAAACAATATCATTATTTTTAGAAATGTGTTGTATCGTGGAATCTGATATAAATTCTTTTAACTCATCTATGGTTTTTAATCCAAAAGTTCTCATCCATAGGTCTGCTTTATCCTCAACACCCACACCATCTGAATTTATAATTGGTGAGGTGTTTAATATCCTATCTCTCATACCTATTTCTCGTGATAAATCAACAACCTTTTTATTTAATAAAAATGATGGGTGAAATATAGAACTAAATGCCCCCATGTGTATGTCACATATGTGAAACATCGGCCAAACATCAATTTCATTTAGAATAGGTGTAACACCTTCAATAAAAAAGTTTGGGAAATACTGACCATGGAATTGAGGTTCAAATGGTTCTCCAGGATATGGTTTAATAAAAAACTGATATTCAGGATGTTCTGATATGAATTTCTTGAATTCTCCAAACAACCCATCTCGTGAACTATTAACCAACGAGAATAATAAGACTTGCTTTTTGGTTGGGTCTACATTATACTTCTCTCTAGCAATTTTCAACATTTGTTCATTTGGTTCAAGGTTTATATCGTATTTTGGATTTCCAACCACAATGGACTTTCCCTGAAATCCCATCAATTTGCGTTGGTTAGATATGAAGTGACTATGGTCAAAAAACACATCAATATATGGTACAAATCTATTTTTTGAGTGATTTTCTAAAAACCCCTCGACCCCATTAATCATAGCTGCATTTGGTTCAATCAATCCTATCTTTGCACCAAATGTTTGTTTAAATTCAAGAATAATTTCCGTTTCTGGGTTCCATCGTTCTCGGTTTATAATCAGCCAATCAGGTACAAATGGTAAGTCAACACCCAAGGAAATAGAATATATCTTTTCATCAGACTCCACATTTGAAAAAAATTGATATCGGTCTTTGTGTACTTTGGGGTGTTTTAATTGAGTGTCTTGACATACTACTGCAAAAATATTATGTCCACGATTAGTCAATTCTGAAATGGTGCTATTTAAGGAACTCACCCCCTTTGCATCCGAAGCAAATACAACTACATTCATAATTTTTCAATCTTTAGTTTGTCAAACAGTGTTTTATTTACATTAGAATTAATGTACTCAATCACATTTGTTGGTAACCCACTTGGTCTGCCTGATTTATAATATTCTTTTACTGAATTATCTATGTGTCTTTGCATTTTAATCTCAACACGGGACGACATATCAACATCCTCAATTGGAGAGTCTACGGAAATAAAATCTTGAAGAAGGTTTACATTTTCCAACAACTCATTATAATAGATAAATTTAATATTATGTTCATTTGATTTATCTAACCAGAATCCCAATGTTTTGGTATATAAAGTACATAATGCGAAAACATCGAGGTAACCTACCATCACACCTCTCCTATATGTAGGAATCAAAAAGTCTCCAGATTGAGGTAAGTTTTTAAGTAATAACATAATATCTTCACAATTTCTGGCTACCGACTCAATCCATTGGTGTGGGTTTTTGTAAATATACAAGTAAGTAACATCATCCCTAAAATTAAATTTTTGTGGTATGTGTTTCCAATCCGCATTAAGCGATTGTTCGTTTGTAGGAAGATAATCTTCTGGTTTATTTTTTTGTAATAATTTTGTCAGCCAATTGGTTCCTGACCGATGCATTCCATATACTGAATATTTCATATCAAATCTCTAACCATTTTGTGGAAAGTGGTGTCTTCCGTTTTAATTTTTTCAAGTGTAAGTTCATCCAAGTATTTTTTACCACTACTCTCCCAAAGGTGGTGTGAAAACGCATTTGGGAATAACATATCTTTTTCAAACAATGCTTCAATGTGGTCTTGATGATATAGGGGCCAAAAGAATGATTCATGATTTACAATGGTTAATTCATTTGGAATTTGTTTGGATAACCAAAGTGGATAGTTCACCGAGTGTGTACACCAAGTTGGAGACCCCGGAGGACCACCACCAAATGAATCTTTAAATCCCATCAACCATTTTGTAATAAATGTGGAGTTTGGTTCCGAAAGGATAACGGCCGGACATAGACCCTCACCACCACCTACTCCTTGTTGTCCCAATACAACTTTGTTGTTGAGTAGTTCGGAAAAGGATTTTACAAAAATAGTATCGGTGTCAACATATACCCCACCCTCTTCAATAAGAACTTGAAGTCTAATAACATCGGATTGATGCGCGGGTTGGGTTATTTCTTTCCCAAAGATTTCCGTAGGTGGTTCAACCTTTTGTAAGGTTACCATACCCTTTGTTAAGTCCCACCACTCCCCATTAGGTTCATCATCGACCCATATAGTAATGGACTCGAAACCACCTCGTTGGAACGCAGACTTAACCGATAGATAGTGGTGTAGTTTCCACTCCCTACCGGCATGGCTTAGATGTACATAATGTAACTTATTAGGAATCATAGGAAATTGTAAAATTTTCTTTGTGACACACGAATCGTCTCCAAACATCCCATCACGATAGGGTTTCGTAATACGCGTTTTGCTTCTCTTGTCTTTGTATATCTTTTGGATGGTATAATGACAATTCCGGCACCCATGGTAAATTTGATATAGTCTCGTACCCAACGAGTTTCTCGTGAACTTTGTTTTCCCAACGAATAGACTCTGAATTTCGATAGATTCTCCATTGAGGGTCTGGGAAGTTCACCCAACCTTTCTCATCAACTCGCCATCCCCACTTTTGAATATGGTCTTGTGTTAGTCCTTCAACCGTGTTTACTCTTGGTACAAGAATTACATCCACATCATTCTCTTCAAGGATTGCGTGGAGGTTGTCCATTAAAGGTTCACTTGGATATTCATCTGCGTCAATCTGAAAGATGAAATCACCATTACAATATTCGGTGAGTTTGTTCTTTAGATTTGCAAAGTGACCATCAAATTCATATGGATACCATTTAAATAGTGACTTTTCGACATTCATTTTACGAAGATAAGTTTCTACACCCTTGTCTCCATTTTTAGAATCCCACATTACCACTATTTCGTCTTGTGGTTGTTTTAGAGTGATGAGTGTTTGCAACAATCGTTGAATTTCAACAAACTCATCTTTTACCGTAACTGCGTAACTAATTTTCATATATTATCTAAATTAAGTTGAGTGTCTTGATTATTATTTTCGCCATCTCTTTCAATCGCTTCTTGTCTTCGTCTTTCTGCTTTCGATGCAATCTTATCATGAACACCATAATTGTAATTATAAACAAGAATAGAACTTATATTTTTTTGTATCAATGTGCGATATCCGGCTTGTAATTTTTTATTTCTGATATTTCCTATATAAAATGCACGAGATGCTTCATCAATTCGTAATTTTGTTAAATCTAATTTTTTAACTTTTGAAGATACACTCATCATCTCATTTAAATCCTCCGCCAACTTTACCATCTGAGATGGGTGAATGTGCTTTAAATCTAAACAATGAAAATATCCCTTATAGAGTGGTTGTAAAACAAACACATAGTAGTCACCTTGCGTACCATCCACTTTTTTATAACGGATTTTTGCAATCTGACCTCTTTCAATTTGTCTTTTTGTTATTTTTTGTGGGTCAGTTAGTTTACTACGATGTTGTGATGTAAAATCAGCCATTAGTTTCTACCTTTTTTAACTTTGGTAATTTAAGTTGAACTTGTTGAGGTCCATCTCCTACCTTATAATCTTGTAAGATTTTGTCAAGTAAATCGGTCATTTTCCGAATTGTAAAGTTATCCTTGACATACTTACGATTCTTACGAGACTTCTCAAGTGCTTTCTTATAATTATCGTAAATCCATTTCATATATGCACTTCCCTCACTATAATTAACCGTAAACCACTTTGCTTCTTTACGAATCCAATCGTTTGCTGCTGACTCATCTACATCATCCAATTTACCACCAACTAAAAAGTTAAAATCTGGATGTAAGAAATCTAAATGCCCACTCCAATTAGAAGCTACAATTGGTTTACCACTTACACAAGCTTCTAATAAAGGTCTACCAAATCCCTCACCACGGGTGAAGGAAACATGCGCCTTTACTTTTGGGTGATTGTATAATGAATTCATCTCTTCATCTGAAAGGTCACCATCGAGAATATAGATATTAGGTAGTATTTTTGAATCAACCATTCCCTTTATCACTTCGATTCGGCGTTTAATTTCATGAACATTAGTAATACCAGGTGCCGTGATTGAGGTTTTCAATACAAGAGCGGGTGGATTTTTTTTGTTTTTAAATGTATGTAAAAATGTGTTTATCAACCCACTTATGTTTTTTCTATCATGTTCAAGTTTACCTTGCAACCAATGACCTACAAACAAAAATGCAAATGATTCTTTAACACTACTCATTACATCGTTTACCGACTCATGTACTTGAACTTTATTATCATAAATCGTTTCATTAAAACCTTCAAAAAGAACCTCTACTGGCTTTTCTAATTTCAAATCAGCAATTTTTTGTTTGGTCTTTTCATCCATTTTTTCATAAGTGGCTGCAAGTGAGGTCTTTGAATGATTTGACGATACAAGTGTTAAGTCCATACGATTACACCCCTCAATGAATTGAGGAGATGCTTCAGTCGTTTCTATTACTGCGGATACACCAATGTTAAAGTGACCAACTGGTTGGAATTCACTTGGAATAGTAATTTGAATCCAAACATCTGGTTTTTGCTCTAATTTACCCCCAATAAATCTTGATGTCAAATCACCATCTTCAGATGTCAACGCCGTTTGAGGAGTATTTCCCCATCGTTGAGGAAGAATCTTAATATCCCATTCGTCACCCTTTACTTCGATTAGTGAACGAACCAAATCTCTTGAACGAGAACCATAACCACTTCGTGTTGCAATCGGGCAACTAACTACACATAACTTTTTCATACTGAATACATTTCAAATCTTTTACGAGGTGTCCAATTTTCAAGACAACCATCAATAGCTTCTACAAATTTCTCACCCATTCTTTCGGATGCCATACCGGCATCAGACTGAATCCACTCGCTACCAATTTGACCTACTTGGGTTAGATGTTCTCTACCTTTTTGGAAAGTATCATCAAGTTGGTCAGCAACTTCCATAAAGTCAACTCGGTCATCAAAAATATATGGAGTTTGTGGTGCACCTTGAAGTGAAAGGTTAGATGGCCATACAGGAAACGCCCATACACCATAGGTTAACATTTCATGTTTCATCCACTCTCTACGATTGTGAAGTGACCCAATCTTTACATAATCTTCGGCAGTCAATGGGTTACCTTCTAAATCAAAACCACATTGGTCTTGTAGTCCACCTGTAACATTTACAATGATTGGAGTTCCGGCTCTCAATGCTTCACAAGATGCCAATCCAAATCCTTCGTTAGATGCGATGTTTAGAATGATATCACCCGAATTATAGAATAGATTTAAATCATGGGTTGAGAACTTGGTATCGGTGAACTTATAATCACCATATTCACCATTCCACTTAATTACTTCATTTATATCAGTACCATTGGGGTCCACTCGTTGTGTATGCATAAACAAACATACTTTTTTATCTTCATGTCTTTTTGCAAATTCATTAAATGCAAGAACCACATCACCAGGAACTTTTCTACGAATGTTTCTATTATTCCATAGAACTACAAAATCATATTGGTCCAATTCATACTTTTTCTTAAACTCTACGAGTTTGGGGTCATCTGATGGTACTGACTTAAAGTACTTAGATACACCATGTGGAATATATTTATATCCCCACTCATCCTTAGCCATACCATACTTATCAAGAGTTCTTTTGTTGATACCATAAGTTTGTTTTGATATAGACATCAACAAATCACATGATGCGTAGAAGGGAGCGTTCCACATTGGGTCTGGTAAGGAGTCCCAAATGTTGTAATACATAATAGGAACAAATTGTCTAACTTCATGTTCCATATCATACAACCACTTCCAAAAACGAGGGTCGGTAAAATGTAGGATTGCATCTGGTTTCTCAACATTAATTAATTCACGGAGAACATCAGGATTACCATATCCATTATGAGCATATATTTTTAATGATGCATCTTGAACGCCTGTTTCTTTTGCTACATCGGCCGAGACATCAAATACCTTACCATGGTCAGGATGTTTAAGTGCAGCACCTAATTGTACCCAATCGTATTTGTGAATTGTGGAAACGACCATTTCTTTA
>Ga0181591_10002129_pt1 | contig 17009 bp, 5 predicted proteins | sample 071ome_33_FD_133757 | JGI IMG/M metagenome (GOLD analysis project Ga0181591, IMG submission 133757) | Coastal salt marsh microbial communities from the Groves Creek Marsh, Skidaway Island, Georgia - 071412AT metaG (megahit assembly) | ecosystem: Environmental > Aquatic > Marine > Intertidal zone...
TAGAGACAGAACAGATAGGATCATCTGAGAACAAAGACAATAATGATATGGCTGTTAGTGATAGTGAGCCACAGCCACAGCCCCAACCAGAAATTGTAGAAAGTACTGCTCCTAGCAGATATGACGATTATCTAGAATCTATATCCAATATTGAACCGAATGAAACTGGCCCTGTTTCTGTTGCTTCTTCTAGTAACACAGAAACGATTGAGTCTTTATCTGGCGGAATTATGAATGCTGTAAATCATAACGGATCTCAAATAGGCTCTGGTAGGTATGGGTCTGGTAATAATATGGACTATTTTCTTGCGAAAGCTGGGGCACAAACGGGAGAAGTGCAAATTTCTTTAATGTGGAATACATATGACGATATAGATCTACATGTTATGTATTATCGTAATCATGGAGTCACAGAAAATATAAACTGGCAAAATAGGGTGGGTGGAATTAGTGGAGGCATTTTAGATATTGATATGAATGCACAAGGCCCTATGAATAATATAGGTATTGAGAATATATTTTGGCCGTATGGCTCATCTCCGAGGGGATTTTTTGTTGTAGGGGTTCACTTTTATCATTCGTGGACCGGGAATAGAACTGTATCTGTTATTGTAAGAGTTAAAAAAGGAGAAACTGAAGAATTTTTTAGAGGCGAGGTATACTTAGGTACGAGCCCAACGATTATTACTAAATTTAAATATTAGCTAATTGGCCCCCACCGACCATCTGGACAACTAGCGTTCTTATTGGCTAATTTATTATTATAATTGTGTTCTCGAACAACCCGACAACCACATAACAGACAGGCATTATCTTTATAATGCTCACACTCATTACAAATTTTCATACGTTCATCTATCTGTTCTTTGCTACAAAGATTTTCCTCCTGTAAATGGTTTTCTTTTAATTCCTGTTCCCTGACTATTTCTTCTGCTTTCTTATTATTGTCTTCATATTGTTGAGCAAGCTGATGCTTTAAAGTCATTTCTTGTTCAAAGCATAAAACTTGAATATTAGGATCATCAAGACCTAGTTCTAGCTGACAATTTGAGCACTTATAAACTTTTTTATTGTTGAATATTTTGCCTGTTTCTTGAAAATTACAATACATGATTATCTAACTCCATTCCATGACGATATCGACCAACAATAGTGATCATTTTCTGGACAGGGCGAACCCCCATAAAAAATACTCTCATCTGTATTATAGCGACACTCAAAACTATGGCAAGCTTCTTCATCAGAACCAAAATTAAAAGCTCTAACAACATAATTTCTAGTAGGAGGTCTATTTAAAATATTTTCATTAGATGCACCGATACCTAAACTTTGACCATACCATAATGGAAACTCCAAATCAAATGCTTTATTAACAAAACTATCATCAGTCACTCCAAGTCTAGATTCTTTAATAGCATCTTTAAGCGTATAAGGCCTTACATATTTGTATTCCACATAGGCTTCAAGACTGGTTAAATTTCCTTGGCCAGTTTCTACTTGTAGTGCTACACCTGGTAGTCTTCGATATTTATCATAATTAGTATTAACTTCTCTGAATTTTATTTCACTGATACTATCTGGCACAACCCCGTGCAGAATATCGGATTCTTTAATATGAGCATTACCTCTTTTTGTTCTTCTTATTCTAGCAATATCCGGTATTTGTGAACTTAGATCAATAGCTCCAATCCGACCAGTGTTAGAATCAGCCTGAGTATCTGCATAATCATCTCGTTTAAAAAGGTCTTCTAGTGCCTGTTTCCATATATTCTTTTTGACATCAAAAACTCCCATTTGATCCATATCTATAATGCGTTGATGAGAATACCAAGGATTACCCGGTGTTTCGCCACACACCACATCAAACCAACCATCTCCAATGTCATAATAACCTATTCGCACTCTATGGTACTCTTGATTAACAAAACCAACAAACTGGAAGTTATGAAAAGCATCGTTTAAATCTGTGCCTTCGATAGAGGCTATGACATGAGTTTCTGTACTAACTATGGTTTTATAAGTAGATTTGTTATCAAGCTTGATCTTAAGACTAGAGCTATCGCACTTATCACATCCAGAATTATTTATTGTATATGTAGCATCAGTAGGTAGGTCTATTTCTGGGCATTTATCAATCTTATTATCTATGCATATAGTTTGACCCTGTACTGTAACTGTTATATTACTGTTTGTAATATTAATATTTATTATAGGCCCAGACTCTGGCTTATATTCTTTTATCTCAGTGGTAGTGCGAAGATACAGGTCTATGTCTTTCATTGTTACTTTGGACTGATAATACCCACAATAATCAACGCCCTCGTCTCCATAATTCAGGGCCGTACCATAGTCTGGTGCAGTCTTACCATTAGCGAATAGCCATTCTGCTATCTGATAGTCATAGTTCTGAAAATGCTGCAGTAGAATCGCTTTGGTTTGTGGAGTCAAACCATCACTACCTACTTTGACAGGACTATGATACATAGAATTCAAAAATGTTAGAGTAGCATCATCCGCACACAGACTATTACTAAAATGATAAGGATTTTCATAGTCCTCTCTATAATCCTGGTTTTCTTCCCAAAAGTCCCAAAACTCATCTGTACTCGGATCCATTGTTTTTAAATGCAGAACGCCTGTTGTCCATCTTTCACCATAAGGTAAGTAAAATCCATACAAAGGTTTCCAAATAGCATAACCAAGACCCCATTTTGTATCATCCGAAAACGGTACACACTCTGGTTCTATATAATTCAAGTTAGGATCTATATATTCTTGAGGTTCATAACAATTCACAAAATCTCCTCGAACGTTAATTCCACCAAGAGGTCCTTTTGGAGGATGTGGCCACGAATTATCTAATCTTGGTTGTTGCATTTCATAATAAAACTTACCATATGGACTATTTCCTTCACTAGCATTAGCATAAGACACATAATCAATGCAAGCTCTTCTTCCCTTGCTCCAAACTGAATTAAAGCATATATTTGGTGAAACTTCCTCTTCTTCTTCTTCTTCTTCTTCTAGAGGAGTATGTAAATAAGCATGCCCATAAAGATCAAACTGATAGGGACCAATTTCATATTCATATACAAAATTCTCTTTAATAGATTTATCATCGTCTCCATTTTCATCACAATCCATTTGCCTTCGACAATATCCATAGGATAATTCTGGATCAGGTGGGGGCGATGGTGATTCAGTACTTGTTTGTCTTTCTGACCATCTCCAGGGCCCAGGTATGAGATTTAGATCTGCTTGCATACCTGACGGGGTGGACTTGCCACTATCGTCACCCTCATCCCCGCCCAGCAATAAATTATTTACTGGTATTCTGGACACATTATAAGTAACGGTCTGGGTTTTACCGTTTCCTAAATCATATGATCGATTATTTCCACCAGGTATTCTAGAAACAGGTTGACCATCTATAATAGCTGGTGGTATCGGGAAAGGATCCCAAGCCTCAAATACTCTACCATCGATAATCGCCGGATCAATATCTTGACAACCAATCAGCATACCAAATTTATAAACATTTGTACCTCTTATAGCAATATCTCCTGTACGAAATCGTCGCCCAAAAGGCCGAATAGTAGATGCAGGCATATATTCAATAGTTTTGACTTGTTCAATAGTAGTATTATCATCGGGTGGTGATGGAGCTTTGCTTCCTGCTTCTACAGAAATGTAACTATAACTTGTGGTTGCTGTTTCAAAAAGTGTTTTTCTCCCTTTTTCGTCTCCTTGAAAATCAACAATCGCTTCAATAATATTTTTTTTAGTATCTTGTTCAATTTTAATTTTTAATTGTTCATCATTGATTGTTAATGTAGATTCAAAACCTATATTTAAAGTGCCTGTTATTGCTATCGTAGCATCATAAGAAAAATTGCTAAAACTTGCGTCTTTATCATAATTAAATAAAATTTGATCATAAAGATCTCTAGGTTTAATTTCTGGATCAGAGTAATCTATCAGGTCAATTTTGCTTAATGGCTGTATAAAAGAATCTCCAAAAAACTCTCGATTTATAGGGTCACTTGACCCATATAAAATTCTAAATAACATTTCATTAGCATTATCGTCTTGAGAATTATTAGAAACTAAATAATCTTCAACATCTTTTTGATATCTACTGTCATAAACATGAGGTACGACATCAAATGGTTTAAGATACGATGTGGTATTATCTGCTAGCGGACTGGTATAGGTATCAGCTGGTAATTTAGATTTTTTAATAGTGACTAATTGAGGAAGACCAACAGGATTATATTCTCCACAATCATATGAAAATAAATATAGTTTTTTATTCAGATTTGCAGTTCGACGATCTCCGTATGTATTATTGTATACATAATCAGAATATAAAAAGCCTGAACCAATATTATCTAATAAACAAAATCCTCGCTTATCTTCGTCCACTTGTGGTTCACATTTGGGAATATCCTTATCTCCATAGACAATAAAATGTTTAAAATATTCACTATCAGATACCTTATTGCCAATAACATTATTTTCCGGTATATCTATTAATGTTAGGCTAGGCAGAAATACCTTACGATATCCTACTTTGTTATAATTAAAATTCTTTCTAGTCTTATATAATTGATAAAATGGCCCATCAATTCTTAATGTTGGACTATATTCGTCGTTCGGAATATAAGATAGGGTAGATCCAACATTTTTAGGTACTTTAATCCAAAATTTATCTCCAGGCTCTTCAGCAGCGCTTGAATAATAAGGAGTAGTTAAAGAACTAGAAGTAAAATTGAGAGAAGTATAATCACCTAATTCAATTTGCTGCTTTATGGTGATATCCATCACCGGTATAAAATTTTGATAGTTTTGTAGATTTCTTAGGGCAATATCCTCTTGGTATAGATTATCATTCAAGTTATATTTCTGTAAAATTGTACCCATAGCATCGACTGTGCCAAGTTTATGTGTCTGAGGGTCCTGTTCCTCATACTCTTCTTTAAAGAATAAATTTTCTCCATTTTCTCTTAGTAGATAATTCATGAAATGTTTATAGAACCAATTTTTGTAAGTGGGCTGATATAAAATATCCAAGAAAAATGCTTTATCGTTTATAAATTCATCTAAAACTAAATTGTCATATCCTATTATATCTCCCCATTTTGTTTTAAATGTAGAATTATTAAGATATTCAGAGGACTCTTTCGATAGTCCTGGAGTATCATTATATACAATAAAAGAACTGTCACTAAAACTCATTCTTAGTTTATTAGTATATTGCAAATTCTTCTCTAATAAAAAATAGGTATACAATTTTAAGGTAACCGCATTAGATTCATTTGTTTCAAATCCCTCTTGATCATAAAACTTCCACATCAATTCTTTTTTAATGATTTTATTGGACGTGGTCCTCTCCACCCCATTGCTTGCAACATAAGTAAAATCTACCGGTACATTGCACTCAACAGAAGAATTTAAGACATATCCTGTTTCTTCTGTTTCTTGTAGATTTATTTGTACATCATTATATGATACAAATATTCTTTGGTCTAATTGATTTTCTATTTTTAGAAAACTAGATTCATCAAATTTTGTATTTATTTTTTTATAAGTATTATTGCCTATATCAATAAAATAATTATTTCGCAATAATAAATTATAATCAGTTCTAGCACTATCTCCATTATCGCTGGACTCACCAGGCAGATAATACCCCTTAATATTTCCACTCAGAAGCTCTTCTAATGTTCCTGGTAAAAGAATCTGTTCTTCTCCATTTTCGTCTTCTTCTGCTATAGAAAAAGTAACGTGAATAATGTCGGGAAAAACCTGAAAGTAATATCTACTTCCATCAAATCTAATAACATTTGTTCTATATCCAATTTCGGGTTCTGCGTTAAGTCTTTTTAAATAAGGATAGATTAACCCATCTATCGAATCAGCATTAAACCATTTATGTGTTTTAGATACAGAAGGAAAAACAGAAGGATATAACGATGAATTATATTCATTATCTAAGTATTCAAAAATATTTGGCTTACCAGCAAATTTATGACCCAAATGCTCAAAAAACCCTGTCCCTCTGTTAACGCTAGTCGAATACCAATTTTCTGAATCTTTAATGTAAATTTTTGTTTTTTTATTAATATCGAAATCAGTTAAATTTCTAAAAATTGTTGTAAAATTACTATTAATCTGATCATAATAGATATCAATAGTAGAATTTAGATCATCATCAGCTTCTTCTTCATCGTCGCTCTGTGGTTTTACATTAAGTTCTCGATCGTAATCAAAAAAATTATCGCCTATAATAGGATCAAATGTAGTAGCGCCAGCTATCAACCCGCTATTGGGATCAAATTGAGCAGGACTGAGAACGTCCGAGGTGTTTAGGTTATTAAAATAAAAATTTAGTAACGTTTTTCGTGGTCTGGTTGTAAAGGTTAAATTAACGACAGATACTTCATCTCCTCTTATGTCTGTTAGCCCTGATAGCCCTTGGTAATTTGTACAATTGACTCCTTCTGGCATATTGATACCTGTTATAAAGTTGTCGTCTCCAATTAATCCTGTCAAGAAAGGATTAGTTAAGGTTATTTTATATCCTTTGTTCTGAGGATCTGACGGCATACGCCTCATTTGTTCGCTATATAATGATACCTCCGACGACGAACTTTTATTTTCTACTTTGACTTTTGTAGCAAACCTTTTCCATTCCTGCCTTGGGTTATATTTCACATAATTCACACTGGTGTCCAATTTCCACGGCGATACGGTCGTGTCGATATCTTCATTGACCGAAATATAATCAGCTGAACCATTAGCTATCTCCAATTCCCAAGTACCATGTACATAATTAGGGATACTGATACTTCCCTGTCTTACGCAATCGCTACCATCTAGTGGATCAGACCTGGTGCAAGAGCCGATCGTTCCTCCTGCGGAAACTACTCCATTACCGAATATAGAATTAAGATCAGCTTGACTATATCCACCGTATTTAGCTAAAACTGGACTTATGTTGGTAGAAACATTTGGCACATAAGCATTATCAGGATAGCATATACATGTGTTATTTAGATCTAATGGAAATCTTTCATTTGATACGCATTTTTCATTCTGTACCTGCTTGAGAGTAGACCAATATAATTTAATCATACTATTACGATCAACATTAAAACCTAATGATAATTTGCTATTTCTAGGGCATCCCTGACTATTTGGGTGGGTAATACCAATAGGAACATTATATATAGCAGAGCTTACATACATACTATTCTTAGAATTAATAGCAAAAGTATCTATGTAGGGATGATTAAAAATAACAGTTCTGCTTTCTCGAATAGTAGCATCTGATATATTTCTGAGTGGTCTGGTGCCTTCTTCTTCTCCTTGACTATTATTAAGAAAAAATGCTAGAGTCTCATAGCAAAAAGACGCATCTCCATCTGGTGTGCATGCTGCTTCACCTTTATCAGTTAAATAAAAAGAACTATAAGCATCGCAATCATCACAATATTCGCCATCAAAATTACCTGCATCTACAATTCTAGGATACACATCATATAGCCGATAAGAACTATCTGATGTATATGTTATACCGTTAAGGCTAAGACTAGAACCAGCAGCACTAAGCAGTTCAGTGGTTCCGGCTTTAATAGTTTGAGTATATGAAGGACTAGCTGTTGACTTAGTTACAATATCAAAATTTAAATCTAATACAAAATTATTATCTACCGGACTATCAAATGTAATAGTGCTATTTTTTTCTATTCCAAGATATGCTCCATATTTATATTCCAAAACGCCAAATAGGTCTTTTGTATTAGCCACATAATTGATTCTTGCTGAATCATAATTAGTACCAGTTTGTAGATTCTCGCTTAATACTTTTATTTGCCTTAAAGAGTCTAAAGTATACGCAGAAGAATTTTTGGATCCTAGTATTGGATCTAATAAATCTGTGGTGACATTTTCAAACTGTGGGGCTGTCGCCATGATGGCGGCAAGTCTTCTAGATTCTGATAAAGAATGTCCTGCTGCCTGATATCTCTCATGCCACTCATAAAATAAATCATATATATTAGCAGAGATATACATAAAACTAGATTCGTTAGGTATAATGCCTTTGAAATCACTACCGTTTTGTACTATTTTTAGTCCAGATGGACAGGCTTTAATAAATGGTAAATCGGCTCCTTCTTCTCCTTCTTCTTCGTCTAAAGGAGGATCTGGCTCTATTTTAGCATTAGTAGCAAAAAATACATCTCCATTTGCAATATATAAATCAATCCCAGGAATTGGTCTTTCGTCATTTGATCTATTGACATCGTATTTTCTATACCATCCTAAGATACCACTAGTATAATTCCATTTCCAAAACGATCCAACCTTTTCACTTCCTACAAATATATTATCAATAGTAGGACTCCTAATTCCGTAAGGAGCAGTAAATGATTCTGGTTCTGGAATAACATCTATATTATCTTCTAGCCAGCTATAATCATAGTCAGGCCATTTTGTAGCTTGATTAACACTAGTCAAAAGAAAATTGCCGCATGTCCTGCTAATAATTTTAGATTTTTTATATGATTTATCATGCAAATTTTTATTAGAGTGTTGTGTCGTATCTTGATCGTATGGTATTTCAGATATAGTTTCTTTTAATTTCCAATCTATATAAAATTCTATATCTCCACCGAATGTTAATCCTGGAACCTTAGTTATTGTTATAGCTTTTTCTTTACCTAGTCCTGGTCCAGAACGGGCGGGATTATCTTTAATGTATGGAAAATCACAAGGTTCATTATAGTAATGATAATTAAGCAAGGGAATTTTAGGTATGTAATCATTTTCATTCATCCTAACATCGCATGCTCCCCCACAACAATCTGCAGTATAGCTTTGCGGGCTTTGATTGCCCTGGTCGTCTATAAGTCTCCATTCTGTACCAGCATAGCCACAATACGAGCAGTCTAAAGCATTATAGATATACTCCACATCTTCTCCATCAAAGAAACGACTTTTTGAAGCAACCAAATTGTCACTAATATCTAATATGTTAAAAGAGCCAACATCTGAAGATTGACACTTGTCTTTACCGTATGTAATAGAATAATATTTATCAAAATCCTTATTCGTCTCTTTGCTTTTTTGTAATAAATCACAGTATTTTGCTTCGTTTTCTTTTGATGTTATGACAATAGGGTACCATACTCCAGTCACTTTAGTTGGCGAAGAATTTGCAGAACCTACATAATCAATATTGTCTTGGGATATAATGTCTTCGATAAAATCTATATCTAAAGATATAGAATTTACATCAACAGAACTGACATAATCACTATTATATTGAATGCAATCAGCCATCATATGTCCTTATATAGAAATTATTTAGCATTAACTAAAACCCAATTACCATCAATAAAACTGAATATGCCTTTGGAAGCTCCTGCTACGCTTAAGCTCAAAGGATTTTCAAATGATGTTGTATATGTTTTGGTTTTTTCTGCAGGATCGATACTGTACGAGGTTTGTATATCTGCGCTACTACTTGAAAGTATGTCGCCGGTAGTAGTCAAACTATTATTAACTAATGGCTGATAAAAGCCGTTGTCTTGATTGTATTTACAATACAATGTAGCTTTTCTCGGAGCAGATGCCAGCCCTAAACTATCTTTAACAAATACCACCTTCCTTTGGCCATTAGGAAGAGTAGTCGGTCCCTCTTGATAAATAGCTCCTCTAACGACGGAGCCTTTTACTGTTAAATCAGTTTCAATAGTAATCCAAACATTTTTATAGTTAGATCCTATAGTCCAAACCCCTGCATTAGCATCCCATCTTAAATCTATAGGCCCAACCGGCCATTTATGTGCAAGCTGAGCCCAACCTTTGCTGAATTTATGGGTAGGTTTTGGATCAGACCAATCTCCATTAGAGTCTCTTACTTGAGTCGCATAAAGAGGAGAGCCATCGTCATCAAAGACCTGCGATCCATCGCTACCTATCATATATTCTCCAGACTGATTAGGAACAGGATATCCATTGATATCATATCCCCAGCTATGAAGCATAAGAGGGCCTCTTAGGGCCATAAATCTTTGATTGTAATCAGAGATAAAATTATTGCTCGTACTACTTGACAAAGATCTAATTGTTTCTCCGTTTTGTGGAGGAGACAGACCAACACCAACGACATCAATAGAATGGGCACTAGTATCTCCGGCCTGACGACCAGGAGGATTACTAAATTCTCCATTCTGCATCACAATAGGATTTAATGTAAATCTATTAACAAGTGAAAATTCATCTCCAGCATTAATATCATTAATAGTAGTAGAGTCATCATCCGAATCAGTAATGATATGAGGAGGTTCTATTTCTGCCCCAATAGTTACTGTTTGTCTAGTTTGTTTAGCTTTATCTGCATCGATCATACAAAAAGGACAAGTTTCTGTAGCATAGGTTTTATCTGCTGGCCAAACATTAACATCCTTATCTGGAGAACTTGGTGTATAAGTTCCGTAACCCTCACACCAAGGACAAGATGACCTAGAATATAGCGTCATATTAAAAGTAGAAGACCAATTACTAGGATAAAAAGACACTGGAGACAAAATTCCATCTAGGCTCATAATGGAAACATTACCATAAAATTGAGGATCCATCACCTCTCCCATTTCACGAGATGTTTCGCTTATTAGCTTGACCTTCAATTGGCTTCTAATGCCGGCGGTAGAAATACTAGAATAAGTTAAATTATTATTGCCTACAAAACTAGTAGGTTTAGTAATATCTTCTGGAAGGTCTCTGATATCATTAAGATTATACCTATAAGGTAAACTATTAAGATTTGCCCCTACTAATAAAAAATTATTTCTAAAATCATTGGGTGGTATTTGTAATAGCACTAATATCCTCCTTGTGCAGCTCGTATCTTACGATTTATTTCTACTCTCATTTTATTTGCGGCCCTAATATTTTCAATACTATCTTTATTATAAAAACCAATTTTTCTAGTAAATGTTCGAAAATTATATACGGTTTTAGTATCATTATCACCAATAGAAGTACTAATACTAGTAACGTATGGGCCGCCATTTAATCTATCTCCAAGTCCTGGTCCTAATAATAAATTTGCTGTGGTTATTGATCCGTATTCTAGTACTTGTTCGTATTTGTCTTGATCTCCTACTCTTAACATACCAACATCATCTAAGTCCTTCATACTGCCATATTCCCATGGTACCATAGTTTCGTCTATTTCAACGCTCGTGCCTCCAACCAAATTATTTACATTTTCTGCGGGATAATTCTTAAAAGTCTGATAAGCAATCATTCCAGGGTGAGAAGCCCATGGGCCATAAGGTTCGAAATTATGAGTCATAGGAATAGCAGCAAAAACAGGCATGGCTCTTCTTGCTGCACAAGAAATGCCTGGATTACCGAGTCCATTCAACATCATTAAGAGTTTATAATCCGATGACGTTGTGTCTAATGCCATAATCTCATGAATCATTGGTGTCATCCCTCCGTCGCTCGTAATAGTCGCTCCAGCCACTTGAATAACGGCTCTAGGCGTTCCATTACTAAATACAACCGACGGATTTTGGTCATCATCAGCAAATTTATTTATTTGTGGAAAACTACACGATACATATGTTTTCCGACATAAATTAGTGGGCACAGAACCTCCATGAGCATACAATAGATCGCCAGGAGTATAATTTGAGCGAGTGGGGCCTGAATAATATACCGTAGAGACTTCTCCAGCTACATTAACAGGCCAATAGGTACCTAGTGTTGAATTCCATCCGTCTGTAGCAGTGTTTGGCCTAGCCATTTCTGCACTAGTATTATATCCTACAAAAGGTCCTATTCTGCCGTCATCCGTAGTAAATATATCTGAGGCATTATCGCCAACAGTCATGAGATCGTCTAGTGGAGTACCTGCATTCTCCCATGCGGCATCTGTTATGCTGTGAGACCAAATTGCCTTACCTGAGGAATCATAATAATAATAAGTAGATGGTAATCTTACCATAAAAGTTTTGCCATAGTGTTTAGCGGCCAACGTGGCAATAAAGTTATGTAGCTCTTTGGCACGCTCTTTAAGTCCAGTACTATGTAAATAATGAACGCCAACATCTATAAAAGATGCGGTAGCCATAGCTGCAGGAGTCCATATTCTACCAACTTTTTGATTAATTGCTTGAAAGCGTAATTGTGTAGCAGCATAAGCAGCAAGAAAAATATGGTTTGCCACACTAGGTCCATAATCATTACTTATCTGTCCATTCATTAATGCTCCCATAGGAGAAGCCACACCAAACATGGCCTTATATATGGTATAATGCCACCAGCTCTCAAAACCACCCATAGCATATCTTAATTCTACCTCGCTAACAGGATATGTGCCACCCTGAGCATCTGGGAATATTCCCTGTATATCATACCCAGGAATATTAACCCAAAACTGATTGGTGGCTGGAGTATAAAATGTGGTTCTTACATTATCGAAACTGTCTAGTCCAAAATAAGGAGATATCATATCATCGTTTAAATCATAGTTTAGTCCTGCAACTGGGTTATCAGGCTTGTTATTGTTTGCACGATTTACTGATCCATAGCTTCCGTTTTCGCCAACCCAGACTACTGGATCTTCTATCTCGTAAAAATCATTAGCGCTCTGTGCCACGACAGAATTACCTAAACTTCTCCAAGGAAGGCCTATTGTTGAATCAAAAGGTCTAGTAGATAATGGATTTGGCTCTACTAGTCTATTGTTGTTAGAGCTTACAGTGGATATAATCCAAGCGTTAGCTGTATTTGTAGAAACAACACTTGCTCCAGTTATTCTAGTATATGTTCTAGCACTGGCTTTAGATGGTTCAAAAATACGACGATGTCTCATAACGCCATAATTTATACTACTCACCTGATGTAGTCTTTTTTGTGGGCCGCCTATCAAAATAGTTTTGGTTTTAGATTCATTAAATTCTTCCCCATATTTATAGTCTATAACTTTACTACTCGGATTCTTATTTTTCTCTAGGTCTGAGATATAATTTTTTATGATATTTAAGTCGGCAGTCTGTTTACGGCTTACAGTATTAAAATATATTTGTCCAGTATAGCTGCTGCCAGCTTTATAAGGAGAAAAATTGATCAAATAGTCTACCCCTGCATTCTCGCAACAATAATCTATAAAAGTCAAAATATCCATACTATCATCATTTATATAGGCTCCGTCTGGAGGTCTTGGTACATTTGATAAATTAAGTTGGATTAAGGATCGAGGCAAACCATCAGCTGCTTCAACTGTAGGAAGCATACCTAATTGTAAATAAGTTAGGGTCCCAGGACGATTTTTACCAATAAAAATACCACGCCAAGGTATCTCGAACATAGCTACGTCTTCTGCGCCCCATCCGCTACTTTGTTCTCCAATTTTTAATATTTTTCCCTTACTTCTATCAAATGGGGCTTTTGCTACTAACCCACCATAAGGACTATAGCTGCCTTTGTTAGGAGAATTAGAACCTAATAGATAAACTAACGCATCGTAGATAGCATTAGCAGGAATACCTCTTGCTTTCGACCAATTAGAATTGCCTGATCCAAAACTTTCTAAATATCCAAAAACATTAATAACATTTGGAGAATTTCCTTGATTGATAGTACCATTAAAGCCACCATCCATTTCTAAAGACGGAATAGCAACATTATATTCGGTTTTAACTAGAGATGGCTTCCATGGAATAAGATATTCAACACCAAAAGTTTGAGTACCACGAATAAGAGTCGAAACAGCTCCTTTGTATTTTTGCAATATCATTGTGGTATTTTTTAATAAATTTGCAAAACTTTGAATTTCTACATCTATTAATCCTTGTATGTTTGTGGTCCAATTTTTAATTAATCCCGCAAAACCTAATCCTTCAAATTGAAAATTAACCGGACACCCAATAATATCAGTATCTCCAAAAGTAGGAATAAAACCAGGATCTCCCCAGTACCAATACTTCTTTGCTCCTGTATCTGCGCTATATCCCACCTTATAAGCCTGATTTCCTCGATTCTGTCCATCATCGTGTTTCTCTTTTATTTTTTTAGCAGCATGTCTAAACAAACTTTTGGATGGATCATTACTTGGTTTTAAATCTTTCGCATCAAAAGCAGTTGATGTTTGATCAATATCTTTAGTTTTATCGGTAATGCTCTGGATTCTTGTTTTAAAAGGTTCATATTGAGCAGATCCTATAGGTGGTACAGGATCATGGATTAACCCTACATTGCATGTACTAGCATCGGCACCCCATGCGGCATTCATTGTAAAACTTCTTACGCTACACCCCAGAAACAAAGTCTGCGAAAAAGGACCCTCAGTAATACATGACATTAAATATTTCTCCTAGTTAGTTGGACATTCGCTATAGTTCCATGTTATACTCCTAATAACCTTATTAGATGTCAAGGTTAAATCTGTCTTATCTTCTGATATCGAAACATTATATTTAGATGAATCTGGGGCAAAACCCTTTACGTAAATGTCGATATCATCCATAATGCTTTGTTTAAATGAATATTTTTTTAATGTAGTCTCCCGAGGAAATATTCCTTCATATGTGATTGATTTAACTCCTACGTCATAACCTACTACTGACTGCCTGACTATAGGACCATGCCTACGACCTATTACTTGTATTTCCTCATATTGAGAACCGGGCTTCTTATCCTTACTAGAAATAGCTTCAGTAATTGCTTCCTTTATTACAGATGATGGTTGATCATCATAAGTATAATCATACGTTATAGTACCAGCATAAGGATTATATCCTACCTGACTTTGTGCGGGAAGGTCCGTCTGCATAGAAGGAGCGTTTAATTTGGGAAAATATGTTCCACCGTGCCAGTCTATATCTTCCGGTAAAAGATCCTGTCCTATTGTGCTAGGCGCTGTCTTGGAAATTGTATCAAATCCCATCAAAGCATGCTTATACCTATAATCTTTACTAAAGCCCAAACTATTGCTTTTTGGCGTACAGGTCGTAGCATCAAACGACGGTAAACCAGTAGGAAATTCACCAGTGGCCAATCCTTGTATTGTTCCTCTTTTTTGGTATGTTCTTTTATAATCGCTAGACATTTTCGATGTATTAGAAGAAACGATATGATAGGGCTTAGCATATCTAGAGCCGCCTTCCTCTATATCCTTCATCAGCCAACTCAAAGATAAGTTAAAACTTCCTGTTATTTCATCAAAATCGATATTGCCCTGTAAATCATAAAAATCATATTCAATCAAATTATATCCAAAATAACTATTTGGTTTGATATTATCTGAATACCACTTATTCAGACCACTATAGGCTCTGAACACACCGGATAAAGATCTATCACTACACGCGCTAAGATTGTCTCCTTTTTGTATGAGTGTTCCAGCAAAAGTAGCATTTTGAGTCACTTTGTATACAGGACCATATGTTTGGTCATATGGCATGGTTTCCCAAGTAGAAGAAAATGTTGAATCATAAAAGTCGCCGCTAGGAAAAGTTGAAAATTCTATTGTATAGGGTATGTGGTTGCTCCATCTAACACTAGATGGTTCGTTACCATCTGCGGTAAAATTAGCAAAATAACCAAAATATTTTCTGTTTCCTATTTCTAAAGTACCGGTAACGCCACTAACACATAATTCATATAATCTGGTAGGAAAATCAGTTGAATCTGGTAAATCCTGAGCTTGAGTTACAATATTATGGCGTCCTTCCATAGTTATGGTGGTATAACTATAGTATTGACTATCATTAGCTTCATAAGACTGAGCCACAGATTCGCTAATCAAAGGCAAATTGCCAGTCCATGCAAATACCTCCCCATTAACATCTAAAAATTTTACTGTTAAAGCCATGATAGATTATTCCTTAATAAAATATGTCCATTTTTTAGTCATAGTAATTGTATTGGATATATGATCCATAGATGATTCTTCATTATCAACTATAGAATCAATAAAAGAGCTAGTAGATGTGTCTATTTTTTTAGGATCAAATTGCTCGATAGCATTTTCCATCATAGTCTCAATATTGCTTGGTATAACATATCCTCTTAAAAAACGAGCGGTATAAGTTACTGTTCTTGAAGGTAAATCATATGTTCCTAAATTTTGTAGTACTATTCCTCCTATTATGGGTATGTGACTTACCTGCTTTTTTTGATATGAATCAGACATAGTTAAGGTTTCAGATAATGCGCCACTTACTAATGATAATGGCCTAGTATCATAAGTGTAATTGTAATTTATAATTCCTTGATCTTCATAACTATACTGTTTTGATATAGGTACCACATTAACAGTAGACAACGCTTTCTTTGCTCTGTCGTATAGTTGTGTTTGTGTAACACCCCATCCGGTATCAGCATTACTATCTCTGTTGTCTTCCATAGGATTGGTGATGCTGGCTGCAGTATTTAGTCCTTGTATCTTTCCTTGAATAGACACACTAGTATAAGAGTCTGGATTACGGGTGTCCTGATTAATAATAACGTTATAACTGTCTCTATAAGAAGCTGTATCTGGATACTTAGTGTAGGTTATTATTTTTGAAACACTACCAGAAGAATCATCTGATCTAGTAGTTATAGTTATATCATAGGGCAGCCCGTTTAAAGCTAATCTACCAACATAATCTGCTGTAAAATCTTCTATCTTGTCCAATGCACTATCTGCGTTAGAAAGTTTATCCCCCCCATCCGTGTTTATGCCAACAGCTGACATCTCAATCTTAATACTAGAAGAGTCTCCATCATTACCATCTGTTTTATCCAAAACCATAGGGTCTGTTACAGTAGAAAAGTTGCTGTCGCCTTCAAAATCGTCTTCGTAGGACCCATAATCATCTCCTGTAGCAAAATTAAAATTATAATTTAAACTGGATACATTTTTGATTGTATTCAGCGGCTGATCAGAAATACGGTCTTCGTCCGGAAACAAGTAATTCTCTTCATAAATTTCATACTCTACA
>Ga0181591_10002134_pt1 | contig 16999 bp, 14 predicted proteins | sample 071ome_33_FD_133757 | JGI IMG/M metagenome (GOLD analysis project Ga0181591, IMG submission 133757) | Coastal salt marsh microbial communities from the Groves Creek Marsh, Skidaway Island, Georgia - 071412AT metaG (megahit assembly) | ecosystem: Environmental > Aquatic > Marine > Intertidal...
ATCGGTGAGCGTCGTTTGCCTGATGAAGCACCTGTTGTTGAAGATGCCGAACAAGAACTGCTACGCCCACAGTTACGCGAAGGGCAGGAACAAGGGGAACTATTCCCAACAACGTCAGAGACTACCGCAGCCGCTACCGAACAGCGTAATGCCGCAGGGATAACACCTGACGATGCCACACAAACCGTAGAACAGCGCGAAGAAGCAGAACAGCAGTTAGAATTAGATTTACAAGAACAATCGGCGAAAGACAAAACCGACGAGTACCTGAAAAAAGACAGAGATACACTGCAAGCAGAGATGCTTGAATCGGTAAAATCTAAACAGGACACGAAAGTCACAAAAGAAATGCTCGACGAGTTAGGTGTATTTGGGCGAGCACCGCTACGAGACAAGATTATAGGTAAGGATATTTCTGATCCTGAAGTCCAAAAAAGTTTGCGTAATTACGCTAAAAACAGCATCATTAAAAATAAAGTTCCAGAGTTAGAACAACGAGTCGAAACCCTGTTAGGAGGACTTAATGACGCTAGACCTAAAGAACAAGGAACTGGAACAAGCACTGGAAGTAGTCAACCAAGCGTGGCTGGAAGCGGACGGACAGACAGTAGAGCTGTCGATACCGCCGAACCTGCAGCATCTGACGCAGGACCAGTGGGAGGAAGTGTGCTGGATACTGACGGAGTTGACACTGCAGCAGGAGTACAGCGAGATACACTAACAAATGAAGAACGTGAGTTTATCGAAGCGCACGAGAAGTTCCCACTACCTGAAAATCAAGCACGGTACGATGAGCTTGTGCAGAAGCGTGACGGTACAACCTCCAAAGCTGAACCAGAGGTTGCGCAAGAACAAATTCAAGAGTTACAAGAAACTGTAGAAGCTACAGTAGCTAAACCAGTCGCTCCGTCATCAGACTTAACAGCCGCACAAGTACAATATATTCGTGAAAACCCCTTGTCCCCCGAAGCACTAACAGAGGCTGAAAAGAGAAGACTTATACGTGAAACCCCTGGTGGGTACGAAGCTATGGTGCGTAACGCACTAGAAGAAACAGGTACACGTACACCTGCGGAAGTTCTTGTAGAGCCAGACGATCTAGCAGCAAGAAAGGCTAGACTTGCGGAAGGTCAATCAGCTCCGTTGAATATGCCCGAATCTGCTGCCGCTGTAGGTGGAGCAGAGACAGGTGCCGCCGCACAAGCTATCCCTCAAGGAGTACAAGTAGAAGGCGCACCACAAGTTCGCGGTGCCTCAGTACCACAAGAACAGCTACAAGCAGTAGAAGCACAGCGAGATGCAGCAGCACAAGCGCGTATCGATAGAGTGTTTAATAGCAATCGGGGCAAACAGCCACAAATTAGAGAATATCACGATACACAAGTAGACCCACGGTCTGCGCCAGAAGTCACAACTGCTGTGGACAAAGAAGGTATTGCAGACCTACTTGAAACCGCAGATAAAGAACTTGATACGCAAGCTAAAGCTGCAAAATTATTTTTTAAACGGTTCCGTAGACCTGTTGATGCCCTCGCCGAAATGGGCGCAGTTAGTGTGTCAGGCCCGACTCAAAATATTGAGTTAGATTTCGTAAAAGATTTTAATTTAGACAAAGACGGCAAATCTATCAAAACTAAAGAAGACTTAACGCCAGAAGATATGACGGCTGATTTTGCTTTTTATAAAGGTATGACTCAGAAAACCGCTAAAGACGCACGTAGGTGGGTATTCGATAACTTATCTCGTCAAGCATTTGTAGAGACACGTGATGCGAGTGTCCGCGCACGTATTAGCCCTAACGATAACCGCTCCGATGCGTATCTAGGCGTTGTAAAAGCTGCTAAAGCTATTGTAGCAAGCGATGCTAGAAAAGTTAGAAAGAGTTTAAGTAGGCAGGAAAAAGGCACTGCCGAAGCAGCGCGTAAGGGCGAAGTCCAAAAGCAACTAGAAAAGCAAACAGAACTACCCTTGTCTTTGGTTGCACCTGCACCTGTACGTCTTTCTTCAGGTCAGGAAATATATAGAGCCACACCCGCTAAAAAAGGCCTATCGACAATCGAAGCCCTACTAACAGAGCAGGGTTTTAAACGCCGTAAAGTTCGTAAGAACGAAACGGTTTCCGAAGATGTCTATACGCTATTAGACGAGGTAGACGGCAAAGAAGTTTTATATGTGTACCAAGATACGCGTAACGATAACGAACTGCTCACAAAAGAGTACCACAAAGAAGTTGTCGATGACCTAGAGTATTCACTAGAAAACTACGGCTTGTTGCTTGCGGACCCTGTAAAAGGGTTAGACCAAAAGCTGCTGCCAAGCATTCAAAATGCAGTTCAACGTGGCGATATGCGGTTCGCGCTAAATGCGATCTCAGCGACAAGTAACGTAAAGCGTATTAGGCAGATTGCGGCTAAGTTAGCGACTGTCGTCGGTGATACAAAGGTACAAGTGACAGAGGACTTGTCTCAAGTAACGGGGCGCACTGCTGCTGGCTTGTTTGAACCCTCAACAAATACAATCTACATCGACGCCAACCGTGGCATGAACGTGCATACTATCCTGCACGAGATGACCCACGCAGCTACATCTGCTAAACTCGCAAACCCATCGCTGCCAGAAACAAAGCAACTGCAGTCGATCATGAACACGATACGCGATCAATTCGGCGAAGTGTATGGTACTCAGAACCTAGACGAGTTTGTAGCCGAAGCGTTTAGTAACCCAGAGTTCCAACGTGCGTTAGCATTGACCCGCATGGATGGTGGTAAAATTTCCGCATGGGATCGTTTTGTAAACGCTGTACAGCGTGTGATCCGTAAACTGCTTGGACTAGCACCGAAGAACGTCCAGTCCGCTATGGATGAAGTTGATACTATTGTCAGCGGTATGTTGGCTCCATCTCCTGCTACACGTGCGGCACCGAACCTGCTGCTAGTTGGACGTACAAAGCAAGGTGCAGCGAGCCTAATCCAAAGCGCGGCAAATTTAGCACCTGAAACTTCTAGTAAGATTAGCGATCTAGGTGACGTGATCGTAAATGAAGGAATCGCACCCAAGATTAAATCGTTCACTCTTGATATGTTACCTGTAAACATCTTGGTAGATATTGCTAAAAAGTATATCCCGTTCGCGGAAGAACTAAGCACGATCATCAACAATATGAGTGGTGCGCTACGTGCTAAATCTGAAGTACTAGATTCGATGCTTTTCGATCTGCATAAATGGCAGCGTAAAAATCCAGAGCGTTCTCGTATACTGAATAACATCATCCCACGTAGTACGTATCTAAAAGTCGATCCTTCTCGCACTGATTCAGCCCATATGAAATATGTACGAGAAAGTAGACAGCGTTCAGCCGAATACGATCAATTACGGGCTGAGTTTGAAAAGCTAGATGCAAAAGGGCAGCAGTTATATCAGCAGCTTCGTAACTATTTCCAAGATACATACGACGATATTATCAAAGCATTGGATGCACGTCTGGATGCCACAATCCCTGACGCAGAAGTAAAGCGTAATGCTTTCGAGCAATTACGGCAGATGCTGCAGAAAGACACAGGAGTTATCCGTCCATACTTCCCATTGATGCGTAAAGGTAAGTATCGCTTGTTTTATAATGCTCCAGACCAACTACGAGAAGGTGCGCCAGAAACCTTCGTAGAGTACTACCCGACACGGCGTAAAGCAGAACAAGCTATGGCTGCAGCGAAGAGTCAAGGTGCTACAGATATGAAGATTACTCTGGCTTCTAGTCCTATGGATTTTTCGAAAGCGCCATCAACTGGGTTTGTCAGAGATATGCTACAAGCGGTCAATATCCGCAGAGAGATGTTTGACGCCTCCGAAGAAGGTACAGCGGCTTTCAACAAGTTAATGCAGGACTTGGTTGACCTATCATTAGACGCAATGCCAGAACGCTCGTTTATGCAGAACTTTAGACGCCGTAAGGGAGTTCGTGGGTTTATTGGGGACACCACACCGACAGGTATGGATGGGGCAGAGTTCGATGCGTATACTATGCTTAAAGAAAAAGGCCGTGATCTAAATCGCCAGCTCGTACAAATTGGCGGCGCTGCACAACTAGAGAAGTTTAAGAACAAACTAAAAGGAGGCGTAAACGGCGAAGGTACACCATCTTATCTAGAGGACTTACGTACCTCTATGATGGCAGACAAGATGCTTAAAATTGCAAACTTTGCGTCTAGCCCGAACGTACCACAGTATTCGCAAGTAGTGAACAGCCTCGGCTTTGGTATGACGATGGGGCTAAACTTCTCGTCAGCGGCGATTACATTCTTCGATGTGGCGATGAGTGCTATGCCTATCTTGGCGGGTAAACACGGTATCCGTAATACAACTCGCGCGTATCGACTAGCTGCAAAAGGTATGCTGAACGCACCGACTACTCGTACTGTTATGGTGCCAGGCCCAGATGGCAACCCTGTACCGCAAGAAGTTAATATGGGTGTCGCAGGTAAATCTCATGCCAACTACACTGACGCACAACTTGACGAGCGCTTCGGTGCGCAAAACAAGGTAGGTATCTTGGTTAAGCGCGGTAGTGATCAAGGACAATTTAACCAGTCCATGACACAAGAAAACCTTGAGGTGGGCCGTGATGCACCTATGGAAACATTTAACAAATACTCAAGTTTTATGTTCCATCATTCAGAGCGTATTAACAGAGAAACAACGCTCATTGCTGCTTACTTATTAGGTATGGACAAAAAACGTAAAGCGTTGAAAAGAGAACTTACAGATGCCGAGGCTGAACAGGTAGCTCAGGAGGCTATCAACGATACAGAGTTTACTCTTGGTGGTACAGCCGCCGCAGGTAGACCAATCGTAGCGCAGTCGGGTGTAGGTAACATCTTGTTCCTCTTTAAGCGGTTTGCTGTAAGTAAATACTACATGATGTATCGCCTAGCTAAGGATGCGGCTGCATCTGCTGACCCAGAAGAAAGAGCAGCGGCACGTGCAGGTATGCGTAACTTCTTAACCATGACTGCTCTCATGGCAGGTGCAGGTGGTATGCCGTTGATGGGCGCATTCGGCGCAATTTATAACGCGCTAAGTGATGACGATGAAGATGACTTCGATACAGTACTACGCCAAACAGTTGGAGAAGGTATCTACGGCGGTATAGTAAACGAAGTTCTAGGCGCAGACGTGGCAAGTCGTATCTCTATGAATAGCTTGTTATACAGAGCGCCTATCATCGATAAAGATCAAAGTGCATTCTGGACACTAATAGAACAATTAGGTGGCCCTGTTGTGGGTGTAACCCTAAGTGTAGAGCGTGGTATTAAGGACATCGCTGATGGCGAGTTCCAAAGAGGTGTCGAAGCAATGGCACCTGCCGCTATTCGTAACGGTCTGAAAGCTATCCGCTTCACAGACGAAGGCGCATTGACACGCCGTGGTGATGCTATCACGGAAGATATTAACCCCTACAACATAGTGATGCAGGGTCTAGGGTTTGCACCGCAAGCGTATATCCAACAGATGGAAGCAAACAAAAACGCTCGTAGACGTGAGGATGCGATTAGCAGTAGACGTTCAAAGCTGCTACGCCGCCGTAACATGGCGATCCGTGAAGGTGATATTGAAGAACTACGTAGAGTAGAGCAAGACATCGAAGAATATAACAGAGGTCTGCCAAGGGACGTAGATACAGCTAAGAAAGTTATCACTGCAGATACCAAGAGACGTTCACAGAGAACGTTCCAACGTACCACCGCAAACATGCGGGGGGGTATCACAACAACTGAAACTTCCCGTGATATTCTGGATCAATACGACTTCTAAGAAAAAAGCCCCCACTAGGTGTGGGGGCAAGTCTACAAATGGAGAACAACATCTGGTATGAAGTTGTCTAAAAACATTCTATCACATAGTTCGCCAAACTCGTAAACCAAGTTTTTGGTTTTCTACGCAAATCTGTAGCTTGAATTCCCAATTTTTCATTTTTGCAACACTTTTTAGCTGTTTTTTACCTTTATCGGTATTGATGCAGGGTAGGAAAAACGATGATCCTACGTCCATATTGTCCCAATTTATAGTGATCCGAAGCCCATCAGGGTTCAAATCATCCAGTTTCATTACCTTCTGATCCACCGTCAACCTCGTCAAATCCATCAAATGTAAGTTGCAAACAGTCCTGTGCAGGCATGTTAAAGTCTGTACCTTTTGTCAGACGTTTCTTCACGCGTTTCATACCCTTCTTCTGTTTTAGATCATCCACAAGTGATGCGTAGTTAATCTGCTGATCCACACACCAATTCTTAAATGGCTTGATGATAAGGAACAGATGCTTGGTGTCTGGCTCGAACCTTGCGATAAGCTGACCGCGTGGCGTTGCCGAAACAGGTACAAGTTGATCTAGGCCATTGTCGTTCTTGCCACGCAAATCTTCTGTGCTTTCGATCTTCAGGATGTTGTTGTAGTTCTCTGATAGGTAGTTACCGACTGTCTCGTCTACAGATGCGCCGATATCGTTGACGAAGCGGTTACGCTCTATAAGTTGTCCCACGACCCACTTGTATATCTTAGATACATCGTACTTAACGAACCCTAGTTTGTTTGCGATCAGCAGACCTGCGATCACAACGGCGTTACCGTTGGACCAGAAGCGGTTCTCAGCTCCCAACCCTGCGGCTTTGTCTAGTCTAGCTTTCACCCCACGTACTGTGGCTAAGGCTTCTTCACGGTTATTGATGATCCATTGAATGTAGTCTGGCCCAATGTGTCCATAGTGTAGTTTCAAATCTTCATGCAGTTCTGCTGTCTTCTGGACATCTGCGGGATCAAAAATCATCTTAGGGACTTTGATCTCAAACAGCCGCTGCATCTCTGCTTTCGGCGTAGCTTTGTCACGACTTAGAATTTCCCATGCACTGGTGTTGCCAGAACTCAGTGCAAGAAGTTTCCACGGCTTACCACGTACACGCTCCTCGTTACCGTTTGCAGATAGTCGGTTCTTTTGCCGCCCACCTGACACTTGATAAACGTAGTCAGACATTTCCATACTTGTGACGTTTGTCATCTCGTCCGAGATCAAAGGTAAGCTGTGCATGACTTCACCACGGTTCATACGTGAGTTGTGCGTATCTGATTTCTGTAGGGACAAGTATTCTGGGTGTCCCCAGATTGACATAGCTGCAAACTGCGCTGTCGTTTTACCTACCCCAGTACCCCCAAACAAGTGCACAGCCATACTATTCAAACCTGTCAGCGCCATGAGCGGTGAGCCGAAACCAACACCAACCACGTATTGATGCAGTTCAAATCCATCACGATTGTAGAAGTCCAGTAGTTCTAGACTTTTTGCCTTTGTACCCTTTGGCTCAAAGTTATCCATGAAACTAGCGGTTTTAGATGATGGTGGGTTGTAGGTAATCTTGTCAGCTTCGACTAGCTTTTCCCCTAACACAAACGCTTCTAGGTCTTCATCTACCCAACCAAACTGGCGGTGTGCTTCTGATGCGTGTGAAGTATGTTGTAGTTCATCTACCCATCTAGTCGTATATGCCATAAGACCCTCTAAGTTTTTACCCCATGCAGTGACGCCTTGCTTCGACATACTCTTACGAAACTCGTCTTTAGATGTGACATGCGTAAGTGGCACTGTGAACTGACGTACACCGTCTTTAGGTAAGTGTAATCTGAATACTATGGTTTCGCCAAGTTCTTCATCATGTAGGCGACGAGTAACGTACAAGTCGTTGTGGTACAGACAGTTCTCTACAGGATCACCATCTTTATCACTGGTACGTACAAATACGCCCCCCGCCGCACCACGGAAGTAGGGTTTCGGGTACACAGGTACTTCATATTCTTGGGCTTCTTTTTTACCCTGCGGCGGTGCAGTGATTGTAACTTCGCCTTCGCTCTCCCGAATACGCTTGCCTAATACAATCGGCGATTTAATCTGCCCCCACAAAGGGCAGTCCTGGCACACGCCTTCGTTCAACTCGTCAAAACGTGCACATGTGTATGGACCTTTGATCTCGTCCAACTTTTTGCGCATTTCTGCTTCGTTATAATTAGGGTGCTTGTTTGATAACTTAACCGCAGCTTTTTCGGCATCCACACAGAACTTTGCAATCGATAGCCCCGCTCTCCACATAGGTTCGCTGACTTCGTGCTGCTGCATCATTACATACTTAATCTGTGCGCAGCCTCTGCCTTGTGCCGTTTTCTCTACGATTGTTCTAAAAACATTCTCAGAGTTCTCCGCGTATGCTTCGTACAGCGCGTCCGTACCCACATCTATCGTGGTAACTGGCTTCATAACGCCTAGTTTTGACACAAACTCCGACAGCACCACAGGCTCAGGCATCTCTATACCAAGCACTTCAACAGGCAGAGCGGGATCGTCTTTATAATTATGTGTGTTTGGCACACGTAGGATACGCACAGCATCCGCAGTTACAGCGGGATCGGCGAGCAATCCGTTATTCTTACACGCTATCTTCAAACTCTCAGCGGCCTCGATCCAGTCCTGCGCCGAAACCGCTTCGGTAAGGGGCCAGTATACATGTATACCACGGCCACTATTCACCATCAGAGGTCTAGGCAGAGAGAGTTGTTTACAGAAGCTACGTAACGCATCCACAGCGAGCTTCTGTGTAGGGTATTCTTTTGATGGTCCGCAGTCTAAGTCTAAGAAAAGAGACTTGAGTTCTTGAGCGTTGTCGCCCTTGCGGTTCGTGGGTTCTTTAAATGTACTAAGTGCAAAGTATACGTCTAGCCCATCGTTATCGTACTTGTTTGCCGCACGTTCAACTTCTTCGATGGTATTATAGAACTTCTGTATTCTTACGTTATCTTTGCTTCGGGCGGCGAATACGCAGTAGTGCCCATTACTGCCGAGTAGCCCCCGTAAAATCTGCGTTGTTTCCATTTGCTGCTGCTCCTTGTTTGGTGCTGCGGCGAGGAAAATAAGGCAATAAACCCCGCCGCAGCTACGCTTCTACCGTAGTAGATGACTAATTTGTCCCGTTAGTCGTCCCATTCGCCTACGATAGACGCGAGGTCGGCTTCTTCAGTCGGAGCAGCTTCTGACTTTTTTGCGACCTTTTTCGGTTCTGCCACTGGTTCAGGGGCAGCTTCCTTGGTTGGAAAGATGCTTACTTCATCTTCGCCAACACCACCATCACGGACAGCTTGTACCCCATCCGCTTGTGAGACTGTGAAGGTAATCGCTTTCTTAGCGTCTTCACTATCCCGCGCCTCTAGTGCCTGCTTCAGTTCCGCCTCTTCCAAAGGACGAACAGGCTTGAAGAACAGTTTAGGTGTATCGCTGTTCTCGTCGAAATACATCTGTGTCACCACAGCAATAGAAGGTGTCTTGTGATCCTTCAGGTACTTCGCATAGGCTTGCATACCCATCTTGCCATCCTTCGGCGTACCAAAGATTGATGTAGCAGGGATAGACAACTGGTACACAGTATCCATCTGCCCCTCTAACACGATAGCGATACGTTGGGAGAACCTACAGGCACGGCTCTCACCTTGACCCGACCCCTTGATGTTTTGAGGACAATCAAGGCAACGAGCGGCTTGCACTTGATCTTTCGGCACATCTGGGGAAGGTGCGTTTGTATCTGCTGACCAACAAGTAGGGGCAGATGGATTTTCTGGATCATACGTCCCTTGATAGAAAGTACGAGCCAACTTAGCGGCGTCAACAATAACTACGTTCAAGAACCCATCGCTCTTCACGTTTGTTTGGTTTCCACCGACGATCTCGCGGAAGCGTCCACCACGCAGGCTAATTCGGCGTAGGCCAGTGCCGCCACCAGAACCACCAGACAAGTTGTCGTCTGTTTCCATTAACTGCTTGAATAGATCGCTGCTTACTAGGGAGTTACCCTTTTCAAATAATGACATCTCAGTCATGTTCTTCTCCATTGTTTGTAGGGTTTTCATTTTGACCCTGTTTGCTTCTGTCTGTCAATGCCGCTTCTACATCGGCTAACCGAAAGCGGTAGATTTCACCAACAGAAATGTAAGTGCTCTCAGGCAATGCACCTGTGTTCATCCACTTACGGATAGTTGACACTGATACTTGAAAGTACGATGCAACTTTATTGATATTCACATACGGTGTTTCTTGTTCCGTCATTTTTTCCTCACTGACACCACGTACTCGCTATCCACATTAAGGCCCATAGGCACAAGGTCTGGGTTATCTTCTAAGAACTCGCGCACGTGTGTTTGGTTTAGACGCTTCTCGAAAAACTCAGGCACGTCATGTTCTTTGATAAACTTAAACATGCTTTCCCAATCGCTTGTCCAGTAGCGTGTTTTAGTAGTGCGGTAAAACAAACCCTCTGGCGTTTTAACGCTATCTACGTTGTGCTCTTTGCAGTGTTCTAGCAAAGCGCGTTTGATCTTATCTTGCTTTTCAACAAGTTTACCGTCCGCTTCTTTGAACTCAGCAGACAGCTCTGACCGTTTGTTGCGTATACCGATATACGCTTTGACTAACTTCTCAATGGGTACGCCCATCTGTGTTCTCCGTTTTTTAGTTATGTTTCTGGTATATAGTAACCTATGATACCTAGTCAAGCACTTCTTTGTATAATTGTATCATTTGAGTATGTACGTTAATACGTTCATCAAGCATACGGTAAATACGCTTCTCCGCGTTAGACCCTGCAAGTTGTATTACAGTACACTTGTGTTTTTGTCCTGATCGATGGATACGAGCGTTAGCCTGTGCATAGGTTTCTAAAGAAGATGTCGGACCCCACCACACAATAGTGTTGGCAGCAGTCAGCGTGACACCATGCGCAGCCGATTGCGGTTGGATAATTAGCACTTTTGGGTTCGATGTATTCTGGAAACGATCAAATATCTCGGTGCGTTTAGGCGCAGAAACATCTCCTCGTATGACCTCTGACGTGACGCCATCGCTGGTTAGCTTATCGACAAGCATGTCTATGGTGTGTTTGAACGGTACGAACACAAGTACTTTTTGACTGCTCTCGTCGATCACTTCCTTTAACGCTTGGTATCTGTTCTTGATATCGAACTGCACTACATCCCCATCGTCGGTGTAGATTGCACCTGCGCTGATCTGTAGTAGCTTGTTCATGTTGATGGCGGCATTTGCTGCGGTAACTTCTTCTCCCGCGACTTCCATGACCATGCGTTTGCGCAGTGTTTCGTAATACTTCTTCTGCTGTGCGGTCATTTCGATAAAACGCTTTGTGTACACCATGTCGGGCAGGTCTAAGCACTCGTCTTTGGTGAAGCGGATCGCAGGTTGTAGCGTTTTGAACACTGTGTCTTTCGCGTTGTCCTTCGGCTTGTAGGTGAAGTGTGAATACTTAAACATTACCATGTCGCGCCAAGAACTAAAGAACCTCGGCACCGACAATGGATTGACCATCTTGGCTAGGCCGTAGGCGTCCTCTGGACTTTGTGCTGCGGGTGTACCTGTCATCATCCAAAGCCTGTCGTTTTCACCGACCAACTTGTTGAGGGTTTTCCACCGCTTTGTCTGCACATTCTTGTAGTGTGTAGCTTCGTCCACAATAAACAGATCGAACCCGCCCTTGGCGATATCGTCTTTTACTATCTCCACACCATCGTAGTTTATAATTACAAACTCTGCGCCGCTGTTGATGATCTTCTTGCGCTTCTCTTTGCCGCCGTAGGCTACGTCTACAGAACGATGCATAGCGAACGAGAACAAGTCGTTGCGCCACGCCGAATCCATAATAGATAGGGGGCAGATAACCAGTACGCGGTTCACCAAACCTTGGTTCATCAGGTAGTCAGCAGCCCAGATAGCCGATGCTGTTTTACCTGTACCCTGCTCGTTAAAGCAGAACGCCTTTTGGTTCATGGTCAAAAATGCCGCTGTATCTTTCTGGTGAGCGAATGGCTTATACTGTCCAGGCCAGGCGTAGCGTTTAGTAATGGGTGACGGTACGTTTATATTTAAGTTCTTTAGGGTGAGGGCTTCGGACAGCCCCCAGTTTACAAGTACCCTATTCATAGACAACTCCTTACTCTTAGGTATTACCGTTGTGATCTGCTTGGGGTTTCGCACCCGCAACATGAGTGCCTTGTCCTCAATGATCTGCATGTCGTTCTCCGTGGTAGTGTTTCACTACTTCTTTTTGTTTTTAGGTGGTCGGCTCATGCGTCCACCCGCTGCTCTGTTTTTTGATGGGTCTACTAATTTGTATCCATCTTTGTTTTTACCACCCTTGCTCAGTGGCTTTTTGTGGGCGATGTCTTTGCCTTTGCGGTTGATCCCTTTCTTATCAACTGCTCTACGTGCACGTTGCCGTTCCATACGGTTCTCGTGTTCGCCACGTGCTTTCTGCTGTTGATACTCCTTCTTGTAGGGACGTTTCTTGTTTACATAGGGCATCAGTTCTTTCCGTTATGTGGGCACTCTACTACTGGACAGTGGCGCTTGCATAAACCAGATGGACGTGGGTTCCACACATCTGTCTCAAACGCCTTCTCCATCTTACCATAAATCCCTAGCCATTTCTCCCATAGAGTTGAACTCTGCTCTACTTCGTATTCGGCTTTGACAAGGCTATTCGCCACAACGAACAACAACCCTGCACGTACTTTTTTGATCTCGGGGTAGTGCGCAAACACGGTCAATGCCATAAGTTCTAGCTGCCCTTTGTCGGCATATCTAGATGACTTACCTGTCTTGTAGTCTATTACCCATGCAACCTGTGCCAACACATCTACGATGATCAGGTCAGCGATCCCACGAAACCATACTCTCTTACTGAAGAAGTCACACGGCTCAAGAGCAGCCGTTAGTCCCAACTTCTTTTCACATATCTTTACACCGCGCTTGGCGTTCAGGGCATCTAGCGTAGCTTTAATGAAATCGAACTGCGGGGGTAGAGGTGTATCGGAACCGATGTAATCCTCACATGCTTTGTGAAACTCTGTCCCATACCGCATGGCCTCTGTCTCTTCGACAGGGTATTCCTTCAATATCTTCTCATGGTAAAACTGCTTCGGACAAGTCTCGAATGCTTTTGCCTTACTGAACGACCAAGGTGCTATACTCACTCACAATCCCCATACGATTTGGCAGTGCCGCTTTCGCAATCTACTGGAAGTCCTGCGGCCCACTCGGGCGTCCAACGCATACATTCTTCCACATATGCTTGTGCCTGCTCTACTTCGTTGTCTTTTACACAGCATACTATCGAATCGTGTACTGTCAAAACAACCTTATGTTTCTTATTAATTCTTAGCATCTGTTCACCTATGATGCAACGAGCGATAGCTTGGCACACGTTTTCTATAACCTTGCCGCCGTATATACGTGTACGACCACGACGAGTTTTGTAGCTATATTCTAAGCCACGCTCACCTTGCTCTGCGTGTAGCCCATCGTACAAAATCCGTAACCCGCTTGGCATGACCAACGCCGATTTGACCGCATCGACACCGATGATACCCTTGCGACCAAACAAAGCCTCACGGCTGCTTGCTAGTTGTTGGATGCAATGATGTGCGTCCCGCCATACTTTGCTGATAGCGTAGTTCGCATCGCGGTAAATGTTTATGATCCTCCTGGCTTCGTCGGGTGACACTTCATACCCAAACGTCTTGAGCTGCATACCAAACTTCTCAGCCCCCATGCCGTACCCTGCGCCAAGAATTGTGGTCTTACCAACGAACCGCTGATCCTTCGTGACATCCTCTTCGGCGCATCCGTAGATACGCGCAGCCATCTTGACGTACACATCCTCGCCCTTAGAGAACTGGTTTACTAGATCGTTCTGTCCCGCAAACCACGCCAACACTCGCGCTTCGATCTGTGAACTGTCAGCCTCTACTACGGTGTAGCCTTCAGGTGCTACGATAGCCTTCTTTAGTTTCTTCGCATTCGGCCCACGGCTCGGTAAGTTTTGTAGATTAATCTTGTCTGCACCGCCCCAACGCCCAGTGTGTGCGGCGTAGTATCTAACTGGAACGGGAAGTAAGCCACGTTTAGATATATCTATAAACCTCTCTGTGCGTGTTTCTTCTAGCGTAGACTTGTTACCCAGACGTGCAGCAACCAAGGCTTGTACCCTATCGTCGTCATGCTCCTGCAACGCTTTGAACCCTTCGTCAGCTTTGGCTAGGGCATATGTCTCCTTGCCTGTCGTCGGGCTGATCTTCATGGGTGGTTCCACACCAAGTTCTCTCAGCATGTCAGCGAACTTCTGATTGCTCATCAGGTCTTTCTTGTCGGTAACATTCGCATCACGTAGCAACTTGTCTTTACGTTCGCGCGTATCTTCAAGGTGCTGCTCCAACAGTCCAAGGTCTAGGTCTAGCGTAGGTTCAATGAACATCCGCAGTGTTAAGTCGATTAACTTCAACTCTTGCTTGGGGAAGTCCCTACCCATTGTCTTGAACAAATCAAAGCACAGATCGACATCGTTCTTGGCGTACTCGCCGTAGCGTTCTGTCTCCTCGTCGGTGAAGTCTGCGCGGCGTTTACCCTTGGCATTGTGTACCTCAGTGCCTTTGACCCCGACACCGTAGCGTTCCGCTACTGCCTTGAGCGATGCACTTGTTTCGACACCGTGCAGTGCACGTGCCATACACATCGTATCCAACCACGCTTTCGGTTTAACTCCGTAGTGCCAACTCAGTATAGCACCGTCGAACATCGTGTTGTGACATAGGATTGCGCTGTCAGAGAAGTCTATGTGTGATAGTAGACGTTTGATTAACTCTGCATCGCTTAGATACTTTGTAACCTTGTCGTTCTTTTTGATAGCAAGCCCGATCACCTCGAACCTGCTGTCACGTACATATTCCTCAGTCGTCATTTTTGACAACGAATAGTCTTGAGCGTAGTAAGTCTCAAAGTCTAGCGTATAGATATCCATCACTTGCTCACGATCTCGCCGCCACAGGCCATATACCCACAGGCATCTACCCAGTTGTCGAGGTGCTTTTCGTTCTGTCTGATCCGCGCAAGTTTCAGCATAGTCATCATCACCGCCACGTCTTGCGGTTCAATAAAGTCGATACCAAGGTGCGTGTTCCAGTAGGTTGCGACAGTCTGAAAGTTATCTTCCATTGAACCGTGATCTGCGGCACGGTCTTTTGTGACGTATTCTTTCGCTGTGTCTAGGACTTTGGCACGGCTCCATGCAGTTGTCTCCTCGCGCCAGTTGTCTGACCCGATACGGCCTACCAAACCCTTAACAAAAGCTATGTCTACACCACAGGCTTCCGCTACATCAGCGTAATCGGCATTGCGATGCTGCACCAAGTACTGCCATACTTTTTCTTCTTTCTTCGACATGTTACCCTCTCACTGGTCTTAATACTGGTTTTATTGATCTGGACAGCTTCTCAGTCTGTATACAGTACATATCCACGTCACCGTCTGCGTAGAAGTATTTGTACATATCTTCGTTGTCACGAATTGCTATCTGACACGCCTCGTAATCTGGCAAAATCAGATAGGTTTTTATATCGATATCGCGCAGTGAATATTCGATAAAAAGTGCGGTAAAAAACTCCATTTCGGTTGCTCTCCATAAGCTGTTTTTATATTGTCTTGTCGTGGGCGGTTTTTCTGAAACTTCACAGCGTTTTTGTTGGTTGTATCAGACCCGCTATAACCCGATCACAAGCACCGCCCACACGATTTACTTTAGACCCTTACGCTTTTTATACTCTTCGTAAGTCTCGCCGTATTGTGGTCGCCCACCTTTTGCGGCGTTAATCGCAGCTTGTTCATTATACGACAACTTCTTTAGCTCTGGTCGTTTCATCTTTTCGAACTTCGCAAGTACACGCATCTGCAAGCCCATCAACTCTTCTTTATTCATCTATACCATACGCCTCTTTTAGTTTCGCAACGTAGTCATCAAGTTCTTCTCTCGCTGCAAACAAGTCACGCTCCAAATTCGGATACGCATCTCTTGTATGCCGTAACGACTTTAAATTACTGACCTGCTGCTTCAACCATTTTAGTTGCTGTTTTTGGAATGTTGTTAGCTGCTCTTCTAACATTTGCTTCTCCCTAAAAGGGTGGTTCCTCACCCTCATATGTTGGTGTCCATGCAACGTGATCTCTGTAGTGTTTCACTACATGTTCTTCACGCTCTTCGACTAGCCCCATCTCTTTAAGAAACAGGGCTAGTTCTTGTGGTATGTTACTCTGCTGCGATTGCTGCGTCATCACGTAAAACCCGAACGGTATCTTCGATATGTGTCAAGTCCATACCGACATGTTCCGCGCAACCACGGAAACGATCAAGCCAAGCTGCCAAAGCGATACCCGCTTGCTTACGCAACTCTGCTTGCGACTGCGGACTTTCGGGATCGAAAGATACATACCCGCCTGTACCTGCTTTACGTGTCTGCACAGGTGAAATCATTGCGGGATATTCTGTAGTCTTAACTTGTATTGTTTTAGTCTTACGTTCTATGACCTCTTCTTTGACCACAATACGCAAACCTGAAACGAACTGACGTGCCAACTGTAGCTTTGCTTGCCACAGCAAATGCTCGTCCTGCCCATGAAAAGCCTTATACGCAATGTGGTTAGGTTTATCTTCTAACCACCTTACAAACTCTTCTGGTACAAATACATTCCGACCCGTATCGTTTAAATACGCATCGATGATTTTTTGTTTAGTCTTCTTATTAAATCTAGCCAATTTGTTCTCCATTTTTAGCTAACACAAACCTCTCCTCACCTTATCTCTCCATGACGAACCTCAACCGCCAAACCAGAACCGACCCCACCTCGGCACAACTTGCCTCACCATAACCGCCTTGACAGACCGCAACGCACCCAAACATACCGAACATTAACATGCCCTACCATGACCGCCTTACCGCGCCGAACCGACCTTGCAACAACACATCTTGCCACAACCGCCACAACTTGCCGTGACCCACCTCACCGTACCATACCATGACCGCCGCAACTCGCCCTATCATGACCGACCCCAACGGAACTTACCACAACCGCCGAACC
>Ga0181591_10002138_pt1 | contig 16989 bp, 25 predicted proteins | sample 071ome_33_FD_133757 | JGI IMG/M metagenome (GOLD analysis project Ga0181591, IMG submission 133757) | Coastal salt marsh microbial communities from the Groves Creek Marsh, Skidaway Island, Georgia - 071412AT metaG (megahit assembly) | ecosystem: Environmental > Aquatic > Marine > Intertidal...
GGCTTCAAAAAATTGAAGCCAAAAAAAAAACCCCGCCGAAGCGGGGTCTCTTCTAAGATCGTGGATCTTATTTTTTGGTGATGGATTTTGTGAGGAAAACATCATAAGCCTTCACCATTACTTCATAGCACTTCGCCTGATCTTCGATGGATAATTGGGCAATCATATTCAACAGCCCGACCATTCGCGGATCGCGGATCTGCGGTGGCAATACCGAATCGGCTTCGGTGGCGGTGCCAGATTCGGGCGTCATATCTTGCGCGGTTGATTGCGCCTTGCCTTTCGCGGTTTCAGCTTTGGCCGCACGCGCCTTTTTAGTCCGCCCGTCGGTTTTCGTGCCAGCAGCCAGCGCTTCCATACGCGCCAGCGCCTTGCCGATTGCGCCCATTCTCGCGCCAATGTATCGCAACAGCGCGGTTTTCGCCTCGCACGCCTTCCCGCTTATAGCGGCCTGATCGGCCTTTGGTAGCGATGCGATCACGGCGCCGCGATAGAAATTGTAAACCGCGTCTGACGATGCGGTGGCCAGTTTGAAGTCCCGTGATTCCGCGCCCGCTTCATGCATTCTCTGGTTGAACGATTTGGTCGAATTGTTGAGGCGATCTTGGGCGCGCTCAACCGCACGCTCGGCACCGCGTAGTTCGCGTAATCCATCGGTGATGATCGCGCCGATTTCTAATTGGCCTTGGGTTAAGTTTGTGTTTTGAGAATTTGGCATTTTTAATGCACTCCGTTTTGTTTATATTGCATCGGCTGTTGGCCCGTCCGATGATCCTATTGTAACCCGAAGTAACCTATGTCGTCCAATGGTATAACGTGTTATATCATGTTATAACAAACCCACCCCTCCCCTATACCCCGCGCACAGCAACGGGACTCCTAGCTGTCTGTATATTACTAATACGCTCAAATAATCCCTATCTCCAACCATTCGACGTAACTTTTTGTATTTTCTGGTGGTGTTTGGTGGTTTTTTGAGGCCGTTCCCTAACCCCTACACACAGGAAACCCCCCACCCTAAAAATTTAAGTCCCTGTACCTGCAAAAATTTTTTGTGTATATTCCCGCCAACGGCGGTTAGCCAGCGACACAATTTATGACTTTACTTATAGAACCTGAAATCGGCGTTCCTTTTTCGGATGACATGTCATATGTAGATTTGAAGGAACGTGCAGCGGCGGCGTGCAATACGGCGTTGAAACTTGCCGAGCACGGATTAGATATTGAACCCACCCAAGAAGACGAAGACGTGGCAGCGAAACTTGCTGTCGCTTACGCGGACAATCCAGAAAAAACTTCTAAAAAGGCTTCTACGAGGAAGACGGCGGCGCTTACGCCTGCCTCATTGGTCTTAACGAACAACATCTTGCAAGAGTTCGGGCATTCTGTTGCAGAAAGCGCCACTCAGATCAGGCACCTCGTCACAAACAAACTCCTGCTGGAGTCAGAGAATGCTGACCCGCGTATTCGTATGCGTGCGTTGGAGCTTCTAGGTAAGATCTCAGACGTAGGGTTGTTCGCAGAGAAGTCAGAAGTCACTGTAACGCACCAATCCACCGAAGATCTACGTAACAAGTTACGTGGTAAGCTAGAAAAGCTGATTAACGTAGACGACGTAGTGGCAGATGCCGAGTACGAAGAGGTGCTAGATGGCAAAGTATTCGATGTGCGGGCTGAGCTAGGGTTAGATGGCTGAGGCCGTTCCCGATTTTACAGAGGAGGAAGTGCAGCAGATGCTGGACAACCTCGACAGCTTCTCGTCGGAAGAAGTTGCAGAGATAAATCGCATCGTCGATGAGCTAGAAGCGCGGCAGACTAACCAAGCGGCGTATGATGACCTCATAGAATTTTGTAAACGGATGCAGCCAGACTATATCGTGGGCAAGCATCACCGCATATTGGCTGATATGTTGATGGCAATTGAGGCGGGGGACAAAGATCGCATCTGTGTGAACATCCCGCCACGCCACGGCAAGTCTCAACTCGTGTCTATTTTCTTCCCAGCGTGGTTTTTGGGGCGGAATCCGAACAAAAAAGTGATGATGGTGTCCCATACCACCGATTTGGCGGTGGATTTTGGTCGAAAAGTGCGAAATTTGATCTCTACAGACGCATATCAGGCCATTTTCTCCACCGTACAGCTTGCAAGTGACTCAAAATCAGCCGGTAGATGGAATACAAACGCAGGTGGCGAGTATTACGCCTGTGGTATTGGCTCTGCACTGGCTGGTCGTGGCGCAGATTTGCTGTTGGTGGACGATCCGCACTCAGAACAGGACGTAATTAACGGTAATTTCTCTGTATTTGAGAAAGCCTACGAGTGGTTTACGTTTGGTGCGCGTACTCGTCTTATGCCGGGGGGCCGCGTAGCTATAATTCAGACCCGATGGCACATGGATGACCTCACTGGGCGTGTTACACGCGACATGGCCCAGAATGAGCGGGCTGATGAGTACGAAATCGTAGAATTTCCCGCCATATTAGAGGTGGAGGACAAAGAAACAGACGACATAGTGGAGAAACCGCTGTGGCCTGAGTTTTTTGACCTAGAGGCGCTGCTGAGAACCAAGGCGTCTATGCCTACATTCCAGTGGAACGCACAGTACCAGCAGACGCCCACAGCAGAAGAGGCTGCGCTGGTCAAACGTGAGTGGTGGCAGATATGGGAGCAGGAACGGCCTCCAAGCTGCGAGTACATAATCATGTCGCTGGACGCGGCAGCAGAAAAACATAATCGGGCAGACTACACAGCACTGACTACGTGGGGTGTGTTCCTGTATGAAGAGACTGAGGCGTACAACATCATCCTGCTAAACAGCATAAAGCAGAGGATGGAGTTTCCAGAGCTTAAAGAGATGGCGATGGAGGAGTATGCTGAGTGGGAGCCAGATGCGTTCATAGTGGAGAAGAAGTCATCGGGCACCGCGCTGTACCAAGAGATGAGACGCATGGGATTGCCTGTGTCAGAGTATACCCCCCACAGAGGGTCAGGTGATAAACTTGCTCGCCTAAACTCAGTATCTGATATTGTAGCAAGTGGTTTGGTGTGGGTTCCTCCTACACGGTGGGCGGAAGAGGTAGTTGAGGAGATTGCTGGATTTCCGTTTATGAGCCATGATGACTTAGTTGACTCAACAGTTATGGCACTTATGCGGTTCCGACAGGGCGGGTTCATACGCCTACCAACAGATGAGCCTGAAGAACAGAGATACTTTAAGTCGCGGCGGGGCGGCTACTACTAGAGATTTATTATGGCTATTGAGAAAGGTTTGTACGCTGCTCCCGAAGGCATTGAGACAGAAGCTGTAGAAGAAAGTGCGCTTGAGATTGAGATTGTAGACCCTGAGATGGTCACTATGAGCGACGGCAGTGTAGAGATCACACTGATCCCCGATGCAGACGTAGGTGATACAGTTCCCTTTGATGCAAACCTAGCCGAAGTATTAGAAGACGACGCGCTAAGTAAGTTATCTAGTGACCTCATGGGGGCGGTAGATGCAGACATAGCCAGTCGCAAAGATTGGGCCGATACATTCGTCAAAGGTCTTGATGTATTGGGGTTCAAGTACGAAGAGCGCAATCAGCCGTGGGAAGGCGCGTGTGGTGTGTACTCTACAGTTCTTGCTGAAGCGGCCATACGGTTCCAAGCAGAAACAATGTCTGAGACGTTTCCTGCCGCTGGCCCTGTAAAGGTGAAGATTCTTGGAGAAGAAACCAAGGATAAAGAAGACGCCGCTCAGCGCGTAAAAGCCGATATGAACTATGAACTCACTGAGCGCATGGTGGAGTACAGGCCCGAACACGAACGCCTGTTATACAGCCTTGGCTTAGCTGGTAGTGCATTTAAGAAAGTTTACTACGACACGAACATTGGCAGGCAGGTGGCTATGTACATCCCTGCTGAAGATGTAATCGTGCCTTACGGTGCGTCAAACGTAGAAAGCGCAGAACGTGTTACACACATCATGCGTAAGACCAAGAACGACCTCAAGAAACTTCAAGCCTCTGGGTTCTACAAAGACCTTGATCTTGGTGAGCCGCAGCCATACCACACAGACATAGAAGAGCGTAAGGCTGAAGAAGGTGGCTACTCTATAACTGATGATAATAGATACGCGGTCTATGAGATTCATGCGGACATCGTTATAGAAGGTGTTGATGACTCTGATGAAGAGATCGCTAAGCCTTATGTCGTGACAATAGAGCGCGGCACGGGTGAAGTATTAGCGGTACGCCGAAACTGGAACCCTGATGACTCGTTGATGCTGAAGCGCCAGCACTTCGTACATTATGTATATGTGCCGGGATTTGGGTTCTACGGTCTAGGTCTTATACACATAATAGGGGGGTACGCTAAGGCGGGTACTTCCATCATACGGCAGCTTGTAGACGCTGGCACGCTGTCTAATTTGCCCGGAGGTCTCAAGTCTCGTGGGTTGCGTATCAAGGGCGATGACGTACCGATAGAGCCGGGAGAGTTTAAGGACGTGGATGTGCCGTCAGGTAGCATCCGTGACAACATCATGCCGCTCCCCTACAAGGAGCCTAGCCAGACCCTACTTGCTTTATTGAATCAGATTACGCAGGAAGGTCGTAGGCTGGGTGCTATCAGTGACATGAACATTTCGGACATGTCAGCAAACGCCCCTGTGGGAACTACTCTGGCGCTCCTAGAGCGTACCTTGAAGCCAATGGCAGCGGTACAGGCGCGTGTTCACTACGCCATGAAGCAAGAGTTTAAGATGCTCAAGCTGATAATGTCGGAGTACGCCCCCGCAGAATATGCGTATGAGCCGATACGTGGCGAGGTAACTGCCCGCCAGATGGATTACATGATGGTGGACGTGATCCCCGTCAGCGATCCGAACAGCTCTACAATGGCCCAGCGCGTTGTGCAGTACCAAGCGGTATTGCAGATGGCTCAGTCAGCGCCCCAGATCTATGACTTACCGCAGCTACATCGACAGATGATAGAGGTGTTGGGAGTCAAGAACGCTGATAAATTAGTACCAACAGAGGACGATGCTACGCCGACAGATCCTGTGAGCGAAAACATGAACGCATTGATGGGCAAACCAATGAAGGCGTTTATTTACCAAGACCACGAGGCGCATATCGCCGCCCACCAGTCGTTTATGCAAGACCCTATGGTACGGCAGCTCATTGGCCAGAACCCGCAAGCTCAGCCAATTATGGCGGCATTACAGGCGCATATTGCCGAGCACACTGCATTCTTGTACCGCAAGCAGATAGAGGAAAAGCTAGGTGCCAAACTACCCGCACCGAACGAAGCACTGCCGGAAGAGATAGAAGTTCAGTTGTCGCAACTTATGGCAGACGCAGGGCAGCAGCTAACACAACAGCACCAGCAGCAAGCCGCACAACAACAGGCACAGCAGAAGGCTCAAGATCCTGTGGTGCAGATGCAGCAAGCCGAGCTACAGATAAAACAACAAGAAGTGCAGCGTAAAGCAGCTAAAGATCAGGCAGATGCTCAGTTCAAGCAACAAGAGCTACAACTAAAATCGCAGAAAAACCAAGCTGATGCTATGATTGATGCGAAACAACTTGAGTTAGACCAACAAGAACTGCAAATAGATGCACAGAAAGCAGGTGCTAAATTAGCTGCTGACAGACGAAAAGATAATACCAAATTAGACTTAGATCTGTTAAAAACCATTAAAGATTCAAATAGGACTCAATAGTGGCAAAAACCGTCTTAGACGTGCTTATGGAAAAAATCGAAGACGATAAATCTTCTGCAATACAATTTCTAACTGTAGGGAGTGCTAAGGACTTCGCTTCCTACAAAGAAACTACAGGCTTAATTCGGGGTCTTGAAGCCTGTCAGCGATACATAGAAGACCTCTCGCGCAATCTGGAGTACGAAGATGACTGATGCTGCACAAGCAACTGTTACCGATGAAGAGTTTGAAGCGCAGCTACCTGTGCCCGTTGGGTATAAGGTGTTAGTTGCAATGCCGTATGTTGAGGATACCTTTGAAGGTACCGACTTACTTAAATCTGTGACCACGAAAACACATGAGCAAGTAATGTCTATCATAGGACTTGTGGTGGATATGGGTGAGCAAGCCTATTCTGACTCTGACCGCTTTCCTGATGGCCCTTGGTGTAAACAAGGTGATTATGTGATGTTTCGTGCTAATACCGGCACTAGGTTTTCCATAGACGGTTCGGAGTATCGTTTGATGAATGACGATTCCATTGAAGCAGTTGTGCCAGATCCGCGTGGCGTAGAAAGGGTATAGGAGTAAGTAATGGCGTATCAGAAAGTTGAGTTCTCTTTCCCTGACCCAGACCAAGAAGAGGCTGCACTAGAAGTGGAACAGTCGAATGAAGTCGAAATTGATCTGTCTGGCAAGAAAACAGCAGATGATTATAGGGAACCAGAACCCGTTGTAGAGGCGAAGGAAGAACCCTCCCTTGACATCGAAGTTGTCGATGACACCCCAAAAGCTGACAGGAACCGCAAACCTTCAGAGCCTCCAAGCGATGTTACTGAAGATGAATTAGCGGATTACTCTGAGAAAGTTCAGCAACGCATAAAGCACTTTAGTAAAGGCTATCACGACGAGCGCCGTGCTAAAGAGCAGGCACAACGAGAGCGTGAGGAGCTTGAGCGGTTAGCTCAGAAACTTGTAGATGAAAACAAGGAACTGAAGAGCAATGTCACGAAGAACCAAGAAGCGTTATTAGATCAAGCTAAAAAAGCTGTTGCCGCAGAGCTTTTGCAGGCAAAGCAAGTCTATAAAGACGCCTATGAGTCGGGTGAAGCAGACAAGGTTATTGAAGCGCAAGAGACCTTAACTTCTGCTAAGCTGAAGTCAGAACGTCTAAACAACTTCAAGGTACCGGCTTTACAAGAAGAAGAAACTTCGGTACAAGATGCTACAACTACCGCGCAGCAGCCGTATGATGCTCGCGCAGAAGAATGGAGAGCAAATAATTCTTGGTTTGACCAAGATGAAGAAATGACAAGTTTAGCTGTGGGCCTACATCATAAGCTGGTAAGGCAAGGTGTAGATCCCAGAAGCGACGAATACTATGAGCGGATTGACGCTCGTATGCGAGAGGTGTTTCCTGAAGAATTTGAGGATTCATCTCAACAAGTAGAAGAGAAACCCAAGCCAAGGTCGAATGTGGTTGCCCCCGCTACGCGGAGCACAGCACCTAAAAAGGTCACATTAACGCAGACACAGGTAGCCTTAGCAAAAAGATTGGGAGTTCCACTCGAAGAATACGCCAGACAGGTTGCACAAGAAATGAGGAACGGATAATGGCTGAGAATAGAATCAAGAGAGATCACGCTACTCGTGAGACGGGTACTCGTAGACGTTCGTGGGCACGACCAGAGGTATTGCCTTCTCCAGAAGAACAAGACGGGTATGTATTTCGCTGGATACGTGTGTCTACTCAAGGTCAAACGGATGCTACTAACGTTTCCTCTAAATTACGCGAGGGTTGGGAACCCGTAAAAGCTGAAGACCACCCAGAGTACGCATTAGTCGATATTGAGAACGAAAAGTTCGCTGACAATGTAATGATGGGCGGGTTACTGCTTTGTAAAGCTCCAAAAGAAATGGTTGAGGAACGTAATGGATATTACGAACACCAAACTAAGTCTCAGATGGAGTCGGTGGATAACAACCTCATGCGCGAAAACGATCCTCGTATGCCTTTGTTCAACGAGCGCACTTCAAAAGTTACCAATTTTGGTAAAGGAACCTAAATTTTTGTTAAGAGGTTAACATGGCTTATCCAACAGTTGACGCCCCTTATGGGCTAAAGCCGGTAAAGCTGCTTAGTGGTGTTCCATACGTAGGTACTACTCGTCAATACAGTATAGCTAGTGGCTATGCTACGAGTATCTTCTATGGCGATGCTGTTAAGCTCGTTACCGGAGGCACTGTTGAACGTGACACGTTCGATGCTGCCATGACTCCAATTGGAGTCTTCATGGGTGTAACTTACACCGATCCTAGTACGGAACAGTTGACTTTCAAGCAATACTATCCGGCCAGCACCGTTGCTTCAGATATTAAAGCATACGTGTGTGACGCTACTGACGTATTGTTCAAAGCCGCTGTTGTATCGTCTGGCACCACCATTGGTGATTTAGCTATCACTGATATTGGCGCTAACGTAGCTGGAGTAGACAACACCGGAAGCACCGTAACAGGTAATTCCGCAAGTGCTATCTCAGATACGTCTGCTACCACTAATACACTTCCTTTCCGCATTGTAGCCTTGGTTGAAGAGACCAAGAACTCTTCTGGCGGATTCACGGAAGCGTATGTCAAGTGGAATGCAGGACATGCATTCGATAATACCACTGGCGTTTAAGGAGTAAGGTAAAATGGCAATTTCTCGCGCCCAGCTACTGAAAGAACTCCTGCCCGGACTGAACGCATTGTTTGGTATGGAGTACGCAAAATATGGTGAAGAGCACTCGGAGATTTTTGAATCAGAAACCTCTGATCGTTCTTTTGAAGAAGAAACTAAGCTGTCAGGCTTCTCTGCCGCACCCGTTAAAGACGAAGGTGCTGCGATTGAGTATGACAACGCACAAGAAGCATTCACTGCTCGTTATACGCACGAGACCGTGGCTATGGGCTTTTCGATCACTGAGGAAGCAATTGAAGATAATCTCTACGATTCGCTCTCTGCACGTTATACGAAAGCTCTAGCACGCGCTATGGCGTACACCAAGCAAGTGAAAGCCGCTGCTGTACTTAACAACGCATTTGCTGCGGGCACCACTTATGGTGATGGACAGACTTTATGTTCAACCGCACACCCGCTTGTTTCTGGTGGCACCAACTCAAACCGTCCAGCCACTGCCGCTGACCTTAACGAGACTTCATTAGAAGCCGCCGTTATTCAGATCGCAGGTTGGACTGATGAGCGCGGCCTGCTGATTGCAGCACGTCCTACTAAGCTGATTATCCCGCCGAACCTACAGTTCGTAGCAACTCGTTTGCTTGAAACTGAAGGTCGCGTTGGAACGGCTGACAACGATTTGAACGCACTGCGTAATAACGGCTCTATTCCGGGCGGTTATGCGATCAATCATTATCTGACTGATACTGATGCGTTCTTCTTGATGACTGACGTGCCGAACGGCTTGAAGCATTTTGTACGTACTCCGATGGCTACATCTATGGATGCAGACTTCGATACGGGCAATTCGCGCTATAAAGCTCGTGAGCGATACAGCTTCGGCGTAAGTGATCCGTTAGGAATTTTCGGTTCACCCGGAGCGTAATACGCTACACAAAGAAGGGGGCACTTGTTGCCCCTTTTCTTTTTCTGCTGTATAAAACAACTATCCCTGACAGGTGCATCCCGCATCTGACACTAGCCACGACAGGAGATGACAATGGCTACTACTACGTTTAACGGCCCCGTCCGTTCAGAGAACGGTTTTCAAATGGTTTCTAAAAATGCCACTACTGGCACTATCACCGTAACTAGCGGCGATAAGATGTCTGTAGAGGCTGTAGGCAGCGCAGGTATTGAAGGCACTGCTGCTGTATATGTTACTCAGGTGAATCGCTTAAAGAGCGACGTAACCACCAACGTTAATATCGTTAAAACTACGATTATGATTGACCTTACTGGCCTAAAAGATGGCGGTACGGCTGGCGACATTATCGGTAAGGATGGCTCTGGTGTTGCGTACATCGGGCAGGTCACAACTGCTAACCAAGGCGTTGTTTTTGGTGTAACCATGACTTGTGTTGAAACACCTGCTGGCGGTAGCACAGACATTGATCTGTACTCAGCAACTGAAGGCACTGGTGTGAACGACACTGCAATTGGTGACTTGACTGAAACTCAGATCATCAATGCTGGCGCAGCTTCTGCTGGTACTATGGTTGCTGGTGGTGATATTGCTGCTGACCAATACCTGTATCTAGTTAGCCAAGGCACTGGCGATGCAGCCTACACTGCCGGACGTTTTCTTATTGAAATCACAGGCTATGACGTAGCGTCTTAGTAGGAGTCTGACATGGCTGATGCAGTAGCTTCCCAAACAATAGTTGATGGGCCGTCCCATGTAGCTATTAAATTTACAAACATCTCTGATGGCACTGGCGAAGATGCCGTGACTAAAGTAGATGTTAGTGCGCTAGAAGCAGATTCACGCACTGGGTTGTCTTGCACTGACGTTAACATAGAGCGTGTATGGTGGCAGTGCATTGGCATGAAGGTTCGTATTTTGTTTGACGCAGATACAGATGTCATGGCGATAGAGTTAGGTGAGAACCAAAGCGGCGACCACGACTACTCTAAGTTTGGTGGTTTGGTAAACAACGCAGGAACCGGCAAGACAGGGGACGTAAAGTTCACCACAGTCGGTGCTAGCAGTGGTGATACCTACACCGTAATTTTGTATATGCGTAAGAAGTTTGGCTAATAACCTTGCGTAGTTATTACAAAAAGAAAGCTGATAGCTGCCCTTCGTTTAAGAAGGGTGGTATGGCTGGTATGTCTGTAAAGAGTGGGGACAAGCGCCCCACTAAATCTGGCGCTGGAATGACAAAGAAAGGCGTTGCGAAATACAGGCGGCAGAACCCCGGAAGCAAGTTGCAAACGGCGGTTACTGAAAAAAGTCCTACGGGCAAACGAGCGGCACGCAGAAAGTCTTTCTGTGCGCGTTCAGCAGGTCAAATGAAAAAATTCCCTAAAGCAGCAAAAGACCCTAACTCAAGGCTGCGACAGGCGCGGAAACGATGGAGATGCTAAATTGGCATATCTACAAAGTAACATCCCGTACTTTAAGTGCTGGGTGAGGAAGGAATACACTCACAACCACGAGAAGTACCACGGCGAGTTTATTCATGCTATGGCTATTGCAGTTACGACAATGCCTACACGATGTCTTAGCTTCCAGATGATATTTACTGGGGCTGAAACATACGACGAAGAGAATGAACCCAACGTACATGGCGGCGCTATGTGGGCACGTATGCCGATAACAGCGTTATGCGGAGATACTCCGTATGATGAGTGGCCCGAACCCATGCCTGTGTGGGCTGCACAGCCTTGGGATTGCTCGTCTAGGGATCATTCAGTGTATGTGCTTGATAGAGCTACACCGTGCCCTTGGCTAGCCAAGATTGATGGAGAGATGTATCCAGCAAAGTATATGTTCACGGTGGACTATACGAACAACGAAATTGCAGATGACCCCGCACAACACAAGCAGAGTCATGTGATGGAGCTGTTAGATGCTGGTGAGTGGACAGGGAACATTGTAGCCCTACCTAATAATAGGGTACGTGTTACGCACCCAGCGTGGTTTGAGACAGGAGAAGGGGCACCGGATTTTAGACCTTCTCAGCATGTTCACTACAGTAAATCTGATTTGGACTATACGTTAGACGTTAATCAGGTGTTTGATAACTTGTACGCGGAGAATGGCGATGAAGATGAAGAGTAAAGGTTATAGCCGAGGCGGCATGAAGATGAAGTCTAAGATGAAAGCCAAAGGCTACAAAGCTGGCGGTAAGAAGTTCCCAGATCTAAACAAAGATGGGAAGGTTACGCAGGCTGACATTTTGATGGGACGCGGAGTTGGCGGTAAAAAGTCAAAAGACAAAAAACCCGCAGCAGCTAAAAAACCCGCTGGCAAACGCACCATGATGCCCGGAATGACCTCTGCAAAAATGCCCAAAATCAAGGGTGCAGAAGGTATTGACAAGAAAGGGGTGTACCAAAAAGGCGGTTCTGTGAAGCCTAAAGGTATGAAAGCTGGTGGTATGAAGCCTAAAGGCATGAAAGCTGGGGGCATGAAAGCCAAAGGCATGAAGCGGGGCGGTAAGGTTCGCGGTGCCGGTATCGCTCGTAAGGGTGTACGTCCAGCGAAGATGCGTTAGGAGTTGGGTATGCGTGACGAGTATTTAATTGGGAAAGAAGTATCTAGGTACAGCAAGAGAACTCGTAAGCCACAACGAGAAGAGAAGGCTTCAAAAACTCGTCGTGGCGCAAGAAAGAAGCTAAAAAGTGAGCGCTACACCCAGCAAGACACTATTGGCCCCGGCAGAAGCACTAGGGGTTACGTTGTAGAACCAGCTAGGTTCGTAAAGGGTAAAGAGCCGGGAAGTATTGATATAGAGCGAAAGGTCTACAACAGAAAGAAAGGCGCAAGCAGTGCGAAAAAAGTAGACTTCAACAAAGGCGGCAAAGTCAGAGGCGCTGGTATTGCTCGTAAGGGTGTACGCCCAGCGAAGATGCGATGAGGCGTTACTATAAGTCAGGCGGCAAGGTTAAGTCAGGGGGCAAGATATGTCCTTCTGGTAAGGCGTGGGCCAAGCGCACCTTTGATACTTACCCGTCTGCTTACGCGAATATGGCCGCATCTAAGTACTGCAAAGACCCTAGCTATGCTAAGGGCAGTAAAAAGAAGAAAAAGTAATGGGACAGCTAAAGCAATGGCGTGACCAAGACTGGGTTCGTATCGGCACCGATGGCAAGATCAAGGGGCCGTGTGGTACGTCGAAGAACAAGAAGAACCCAGACCGTTGTTTGCCAAGGTCTAAGGCACAGTCATTGAGTCAGTCTGAACGCGCTACTACAGCACGTAAAAAGAAAAAAGCTGGCTCGCAGGGGCAGCAGGTGGTGTCTAACACGCCTAAAGCTAAGGTCAGAACTGCAAAAGCGGGCGGTATGATCCGCGAAAATCATAAAGGTTGCGGGGCTGTAATGGGCAACCGTAGAAAGAAAACTCTGTACGTAAGAGGTACTAAGAATGGCTAAGTTAGAGGTTTTTCAAAACGGTAATTTTTCTGATGGTAGGCCCGTATTTCAAGTTGGTAGCAAGAACGAAGACGGCACTTACAACATCGTAAACGCTAGCTTGATGAGTGAAGAAGAAGCGAATGCGGTATTAGCCGAGCTACAGCCTGCGCCTAAGAAAGAAGCAGCACCTAAGAAAGAAGCGGCACCTAAGAAAGCTCCAGCTAAAAAAGCAGCTAAGAAGAAGTAAATGACTACCTCTGGAACAACAGCATTTGATATGGACTTCACGGAGATCGCTGAAGAAGCGTGGGAACGTGCGGGCCGTGAAATGCGTTCTGGGTATGATCTTCGTACAGCACGTAGGTCTATGAATCTGCTGACTATTGAGTGGCAGAATCGTGGGATTAACTTGTGGACTATTGACGAGGGCACTGTGTCGTTGGTCAAGGGCACGTCAGAGTACAATCTGCCCGCTGATACGATTGATTTGCTAGAACAAGTTATACGCACTAACAGTGGCGATCAGAATACACAGTCTGACCTAACCATAAGCCGTATTAGTGTTAGCACCTATGCGTCAATACCGAACAAGCTGACTCAAGGTAGGCCGATTCAAGTTTGGATAGAACGCCTGCGCGATAACCCGACTATAAACGTATGGCCTGTTCCAGACAAAAACGACACTTACATCTTCAAATACTACCGTATGCGTAGGATACAGGACGCGGGCAGTGGGGTAGAAACTGCTGACATGAACTTTAGATTTTTGCCGTGCCTTGTCGCGGGACTGGCGTACTACATATCTATGAAAGATCCAGACTTAGCGCCCCGCATACCTATGCTGAAAGACATGTATGAAGAGCAGTTTAGACTTGCCGCAGAAGAAGACAGGGTTAAAACACCGGCTCGCTTTGTGCCGAGAATAGGCTATGTCTAATCGTTTTGCTTCAGCACAAAAAGCTATCGCAGAGTGTGATGTTTGTGGGTTTCAGTACAAGTTACGAGAGCTAAAGAACTTAATACGTAAAGGACGTGATACTAACCTAAAGGCGTGTCCTGAGTGTTGGAGTCCTGACCACCCGCAACTAAAGCTGGGCGAGTTTCCTGTTGAAGACCCGCAAGCCATACGTGATCCAAGACCTGATAGAAGTCTTGGAGATGCGGGAGGTAACAGTAGCAGACAGATACAGTGGGGTTGGAACCCTGTAGGGGCAGGCAATGACCCATTTAATTTAACGCCTAATGACCTTGTTGCTACGGGGGAAGTAGGTACAGTAACGGTAACGACAACTTAGGTGATCTTATGAAAAATACGAGCACAGTAAAGCCGGTGAAGAACGCTCCTAAGACGGACATGAAGGACGTTAAGACCACAGGAATAAAAATCCGTGGTACGGGTGCAGCTACGAAGGGGACTATGGCTCGCGGGCCTATGGCATAAATTATGAGTATGACCTACTCACAGTTGACGACGAACATACAAGACATTTGTGAAACTACATTCACGAGTGATGAGCTTGCTATGTTTGTGCAACAGACAGAACAGTTCATATACAACACTGTTCAGCTTCCGTCACTAAGAAAAAACGTGTCTGGCACAATAACATCGGGCAATAAATACCTAACCGTGCCTTCTGATTACTTGTACACGTACAGCTTGGCGGTAGTTAACGCTGATGGGTCGTTTGATTTTCTGCTCAACAAGGACGTTAATTTCATTCGTGAGGCATACCCCACGCCTGCATCCACAGGTGTTCCTAAGCACTACGCAAACTTTAATGATGAGACATTCATCCTTGGCCCTACGCCAAACGCTAGCCTTACCGTAGAGTTGCACTATGGGTATTACCCAGAGTCGATTGTCACTGCTAGTACGCTACCGTGGCTTGGTGAAAACTTTGACTCCGCGTTGTTAAACGGTTCATTGGTTGAAGCGATACGGTTTATGAAAGGAGAGCCTGATCTAGTCGCTATGTACCAACAAATGTTTGCTCAGTCTTTAACGTTGTTGAAGTCTTTAGGCGATGGCAAGCTACGTGGCGATACGTACAGAGAAGGTCAGTATACTCAGGCGGTCACGTAGTATGTTTATAAAAGCGCCAGAAATAGAGATAGGGCAGGTTGCGGTAACTACTACCGAACACAAAGGACATGACCCTGAGTTTTGGGCACAAGCTACCGCAGATAGGATTATTAGTGTCGGTGGTAACTGTCACCCAGCTATAGCGCAACAAGCAGAGGCTTTTAAGGAGTCGGTTAGGGCTACAGCACTACATTACATAAAAGAAGCAATAAGAAGCGACAGAACTACGCTGATTGCAGAATTATCGAAACAAGGCCATGAGGATATGGCTGAAATACTTAGGAGAGTCTAATGGCTATATCAACCGCTATGTGTACATCATTCAAGCAGGAGTTGCTTGTTGGTACACACAATTTTACTGCTACTTCTGGTAACACGTTCAAGCTGGCTCTGTACACGAGTTCAGCTAGCTTAGGTGCAAGCACTACCGCTTATTCAACATCCAATGAAGTGTCTGGCACAGGATACACAGCAGCGGGTGCAGCACTCACGAGTGTAACGCCGACCACATCAGGCACTACAGCGTTCTGTGATTTCAGCGACCTGACCTTCTCCAGCAGCACAATAACTGCAAATGGGGCGCTTATATATAACGACACTCAAAGCGATAAGGCTGTTTGCACTCTAGCTTTTGGTGGCGACAAGACCAGCACGGCTGGAGACTTCACGATTACGTTTCCTACAGCAGACGCTAGCAACGCGATTATTCGCATCGCATAGGACTTAACGTGTGGCAGACATTACTGGCTGGGGCAGAGGCACTTGGGGCGAAGATGCGTGGGGTGAACCCGATCTCGTCGATGTTACGGGTGTATCCGCAACTGGAGCCATCGGTACAGTCACGGTTACGGCAGGCGCAAGCACCTCTGTCACAGGCGTTTCTGCAACAAGTGCAGTTGGATCAGTCACTGTATCAGCAGCCTCTAATACATCGGTTACAGGAGTCTCTGGGACGGGGGCTGTCGGGTCTGTATCGGTCACGGGAGCAGCTAATGTTACGTCACCTAGTGTCGCGGGTACGGGTGCAGTCGGGTCTGTATCGGTCAGCGCCTCGGCCAACACTTCAGTCACCGGGGTATCTTCGACAGGATCTGTGGGATCTGTTTCAGTTGCCGCTTCTGCGAACGTCAGTCCTACTGGCGTTGCTGGTACTTCAGCCATTGGCTCAGTTACGGTCACAGGCGCAGCAAACACCTCGGTTACAGGCGTTAGTGGAACTGGCGCTGTTGGTTCTGTCACTGCCTCTGGTGGGGCTACTGCTTCTGCCACTGGCGTTAGTAGCACTGGCGCAATCGGTTCGGTATCTATTACTGGCGACTCATCAGTTACCCCAACAGGCGTGGCGGGCACTGGTGCAGTTACAACAGTATCTATTGAATTGGGCATCACGGTTAGCCCAACGGGAGTCTCAGGAACAGCGCAAGCAGGTAGCGTATCGACTACAGCCGATGCAAATGTCACAATCATCGGAGTCAGCGCCACTGGAGAAATAACCCCAGTAAATGTTTGGGGATTAATAGATGATGCACAAACACCAAACTGGAGTACCATAGACTCCGCGCAAACGCCCAGTTGGTCAGATGTATCGGCAAGTCAAACCCCAGAATGGGAAGAGGTAGCTTAATATGGCAACTTATGTAAACGATTTACGGCTCAAAGAGATCGCCACTGGTGACGAATCAGGTACGTGGGGCGCGAGTACGAATACTAACCTCGAATTAATTGCAGAGGCATTTAGTTTTGGCACAGAAGCAATCACGACTAATGCGGATACTCATACCACTACTATTGCTGATGGTTCTACTGATCCCGGTAGGAGTCTTTTCCTTAAATACACTGGCACACTCGATTCTGCTTGCACCATAACTATTGGCCCAAATACCGTCTCGAAGCTCTGGCTCATACAAAATAGCACAAGCGGCGGATTTTCAATCATCATCAAGCAAGGCTCTGGCGCGACAGTCACAGTCCCGAATGGCCAGACCAAGGCTATCTACTCGGATGGTGCTGGATCTGGCGGCGCGATGGTTGATGCTTTTGCTCACCTCAACGTTGTTGATCTCACCGTAGAAGACGATCTGACGATTACTGATGACCTGACGGTAAACGGAGACATAGATCTGGAAGGGTCTATTGACGTA
>Ga0181591_10002150_pt1 | contig 16948 bp, 27 predicted proteins | sample 071ome_33_FD_133757 | JGI IMG/M metagenome (GOLD analysis project Ga0181591, IMG submission 133757) | Coastal salt marsh microbial communities from the Groves Creek Marsh, Skidaway Island, Georgia - 071412AT metaG (megahit assembly) | ecosystem: Environmental > Aquatic > Marine > Intertidal...
CTCGTGAAAAGCAAGTAGATGACTACATTATTGCTTATACTTGGGATGGAAAGACACTTGCTGATTTCGAATCCACGTCACCTGATTGGATTTGGTCTGAGCAAACATTCGGTACTCATATGACTGGTATGGCAACATACGATCTTCGTGACATGACTGACATGATGGAATTTGATTTCGAAAATGCTATTAGTCGTGACTTTACTACGAGTGAAGATATCTTTGCCATCTATATTCAAGATACAATCGATTTTGAACGTGGTACAGTCATCTTTGGTATACGCTATGAAGACACTGAAACAGACTCATTTGCATATGACCAAGACGGTGAGGTTGTATATGCGCAAAACAGATATTCATTTATTGCCCCTAACCTGACAATCAAATACTTCCTCACTGATAGTGTTCAAGCCCGATTTGCTGCTTGGAGAGGATTGTCACGACCAGGGTTCAAAGAAACCGCTCCAAAGACATCAGTCGATATTGATACGTCTGGCGAAGTGTCAGGTTCAGTGGGCAATCCCTTACTGAAGCCATACGAAGCCGACAACCTTGATCTTTCTATAGAATATTATGGTGATGGGATGTCATTTGCTTCTGTTGGTGTTTTCTATAAGAGCATCGATAACGCGATCTATCCTACCTATCAGACAGTAGGTACATTCAACGGGGTCGATTTTGATGCTGGGGTAGAAACATGGATCAATTCACCAGAATCTAAGGTAAAAGGTATAGAGGCAAATTTGCAATACGGCCTAGACAATGGACTCTACATTGCAGCCAATGTTACCTATACCGATAGTGAAAGTGAATTCCTTTACGAAGATGGCGCATCATTCTCTACTCCATTCCGTAAACTTGCTGACAAGGCTGCAAATCTAAGTATTGGTTACGATAAGGGTCCAGTTGATATTCGCTTGGCTGTAAACTATCGTGGAGACTATCTCGATTGGTTGGCTGATGAAGATGGTGATATTACCAATGTCAGTGAAAACAATATGAGATTTGTATCTCCTCACATGCAGGTAGATCTCACTGCAAAGTATAAGTGGAATGATCGACTCACTATGCGATTTGAAGGTGTAAACCTAAATGATCGTGATGAATATTATTACTGGGGAAATCCAAACCAGTTGTCACAGTTTGACAACTATGGGAAATCTTACGTATTTGGATTTGATTTCTTAATGTAGGATCAAGGGGGCCTTTTGGCCCCCAATTTGAACAACTTGGTTTGACATTATCCTATAAATATGATATAATAGTATTTTTGGAATTGTACATTATGTTTTTTTGTAACAAGCTGGAGATGCATCAACTTTCTGAAATTGAAAGAATCCTTGAAGATTATAACGATTTTCAAAAAGGCGTGATTTATAAAAAGCCTGGAGATGCATCCCCGGAATTAGACCCTAAAAGAAGAAGCGACATTTGTTGGGTTAATGATGATAGACTAAAATCCTTCATTACCTCATTATTTAAAAACGCAAATAGAGAATATTTCGGTTTTAATTTAGGTGGTGGAGGAGTTTGGGATGTGCAATATACAAAATACATTTCAGAAGATCTTGGTTATTATGATTGGCATCCAGATCAATATTTACATTCTTTAGGTAATAGACAATATCAAAGGAAGTTAAGTATAACAATTCAATTGAGTAATCCAGAAGAATATGAAGGCGGGGAATTTTTGTTAGATGGCGCCGATTTAGACCAAGACATTTTAAAACAAAAAGGTAGGTTTATTATATTTCCAAGTTTATATAGACACAAGGTATGTCCAGTTACAAAAGGTAAAAGATTGTCTCTAGTAAGTTGGTATGAAGGACCCCGCTGGCAATGATAGCTATAACAGATAGGAAGCTTTTATATATAGACCCGGTAAAAACAGCATCACAAGAAGTTGATAATTTTATATTAAAAAATAAGCACTCCAGCTTTAAGATTTTAGTTTACTCTGAAACTTCTGTAAAACACAGGAGAATTATACCAGACGAATATAAAGATTATGATTTGTTTGCTACTATAAGAAATCCTTATACAAGAGCAATGAGCGCATGGAGACAATATTATTACCTCAAACATGTTATACACGTTTGGATCCCCCCTTCTCATATGTACAAAGCTAAAACGTTTGAAGATTTTTTGGAGCATTTATTGAAAATTGATAAAGAATATTCCGATTCAGACGATCTAGGAATATATCGTTTTTTTAATTTAACAAAATGGTTTCAAAATTATGATATGTCTAAAATGGAGTTTATACGTGTAGAGTCTCTCAAAGACGATTTAATTAGACTTTTTCCTGAAGTTGAATTAGAAAAACTTGAAAAATGCCTTCATAGAAAAAATAAAACAAACCACTTGCCAAATTTATCAAAAACCTTTTCAAAAGAAGCAATCGAAATGATAAAAATCTGGGCAAAAGACGATTTTGAAAATTTTGGCTACGATCCAGACGAAATTCCTGTTTATTCCTAAAAATTATACCCATATTCCTAAAAATTCTAAAAAAATATGAAAAAAGTTCATATTTTTAGTTGACAAACTCCGCAATACCGTATAGAATGGTATCATAAATTGAGAAACGCGGGAAAAAAATGAAAAAATATACAAACAACGAAGTTGGGTCAATTTACAAAAAATCAGTGACCGACATCGATCCTGATATTATGTTTATGGATATTGTCGCAACCGCAATTGGAGTATTAGGAATTTCATCATTTATTCTTGCATTAAGCATTTTACCTTGGAGTACTTTATAATGGAAACAGTTGCAGAATTTTTGGCTCGTGGGGGCAAAATCGAAACCGTCAAGGCAGGTAAAGTTGATAAGTCCTTGAACTTCCGAAAATCAGGCGCCGGTCATAGTGAATATATGATGGGTCGTAAAAAGAAAATGCACACCGAATCTGCTCGAAACGTCGAGCGTCGTAACAACATTGAAACCTTTGTAGGAGCTTAATTATGGATCAGCATGATATTTTTGATTACTTTGTTCACAAAGTTGATGAACTGAATAATCTTGATTTGGGTACTCTCGCAGATCGTACATTGCCTGATAATTGGTTTATGGTTCAGTCTGGTCGCGATTCTGTTGTAGATCAAATTTCGATGGTTATCTATTCCAAATACTTTGATTCAGGAGCTGCCGACGATTGGGGTGCAAATACCTATGCCGATTGGTACATAGATGGAGCCTTGAAACCTCACTAAAAAATTGGGGCTAACCGGAGCGGAAATTGCTAAAAATTGCTATGATCCGGAAGCCCCATTTTTATTCCTTTTGGTTATACCCATATTCCTAAAAATTCTAAAAAAAGTGAAAAAAACTTAATTTTTTTGTTGACTTTGCCGAAAAACTATGGTAGAATGATACCATAAATTAACAAAACAAAATGAAATAGGAAAATTTAAATGTTTGATCGTTTTTCAGTCTACCAAGTTGATACTGACGTAAACCAAGAGCTTTGGAGAGATCTTATTTGTTTCGGTTCTGATTGTTACGACATGTCAATGTTTGATAAGTTCAATCTTGTTGCGACAGTCGATGCATCTAATCTTGATCAAGTCTTTATGTTAATGAATGCTTGGAATGATCTTGATGCAGTTCATATTCTTCAAGATCAACGCGTTCATTCTTTGTCGATAGGAGACATCGTATTTGACCGCGAAACAGCAACTTATTACATGGTCGACCGACTCGGTTTTACTGAAATTCAAACCTTACCCCAATTGGAAATAGCATAATGACTTTGACTTTTGAATGTGTTAAACAAAACTGGCCTGCTTGTATGTTCATGAAAGTTGGTACTGCCATGTTAATACATGATGGTGATCGGATGCTTGAGATTCAGCGCCAAACAGAAGAGCTCTGCAAGGTGCGTGATTTTATGGAGAGAAAGTAATGAAAACATTAAGAATGCCTGAATGCACACATGCTACGCGTGATACAGAGAGCGCACTTGAAATTCTTGACCAGTGTTGTATGATTCTGAGTGATTATCGAAAGGCTGGTTACCCTGTTTTTCCAAACAGCGAACCATTTGTCGAACGCCTCATGGCACTTGGAGTTACCTACGCTGAAGCAGTTGAAATGTTAGCAGTCACTTCGTATAACGCGAAGGAGGTAGCATAATGCAAATCACCAACGACACTCACACGACGGAGATCATGAACCATCTTAAAGATACATGTGCGAGTCATGACTGGTACTTTCAGATGGCGAATGGCGATGCCTATTATGCAGGTCTTCGTGTTGCTGGCGAGATCAACTACCTGAAGAGTGTATTAATTGCACGTGGATATGAGCAGCAAGCAGAGTCTTTGATTGCTAACTATCGTCCTAAGATGCCAGTTCTTGAAGAGTTGTTGAAACCTGTTCCAAGAACTATGCCCAAGTCTTATCCACGAGATGAATTGAACATTCTGTGCGATTGGAGACTGCATGATTATCCTACGGTTCGAGAGGATAGTTCTTTCGTTGATCGTTTAATGGATCTTGGTTATAGTGCCGAAGATGCAGCGAACCTAATGGAAGAGTATGAAGTTGATTACGAAGCATGGAGGAATTCTTGAAAGCGGAATAAATATGTTGATTGTTTGATTAATCATAAGAAATGAAAGAAACCTTTAGTAAAATCTATACAAGTCAAAATTGGCATAGGCAGCAAAAAGAATCTGCAAGTGGAGATGGGTCGACCTTAGAGTTTACTAAAAATCTGCGCGCAGAACTTCCACTGCTTTTTAAAAAGTTTGACATTAAGTCTGTGTTCGACGGAGCTTGTGGCGATTTTAATTGGATGAAAGAAGTCGTAAAAGAAACCAACGTCGAATATATCGGTGGAGACATTGTTGACGAGATGATTCAAGACAATAGGAATCGTCATCAAAAAGGATCTGTAAGATTTATTGTTTCCGACATTACAACCGATCCGCTTCCTGACGTTGACTTGATGATTGCACGTCAAGTCCTCTTTCATCTTTCTCACAAATCTTTAGACAATTTCTTTAAGAATTTTGAACGATCAAACGTCAAATATCTCCTTACGACATCTCATATTTCACCTCAAAATTTCAACTACGATATTGCCGACGGAAGCTTCAGATACATTAACATTTTTGAGGATCCGTTCAAATTTCGTTATCGAGACGTTCTTTATACGATAGAGGATTATATTGATCCTTATTTTCCTAGAAATATGTACCTTTTTGAGAAAAAATCGGTACAAACAAGTTTTAATGCGGTTTGAAGGACTTTTTTATGTCTCCAATGGATATCCATTGACCTAAAAAACCGTGTCTAGAACGAAGATTTGTTATTCATTTTCGTTATATCTATATTCAAAATTGTTCTAAAAAAAGTGAAAAAAACTTAAATTTTTTGTTGACACCAATAAAAAATTGTGATAGAATGGTACCATAAATTGAATTGAAAAGGAAAAAATATGGAACTCCGACCAAACCGAACTGATAATTACGTCTGCTCTATTGACCCAAATTCTTCAACTGATATGTTAATTCTCGAAGCTGTTCGCAAATCAGTCTCAGTCTATAACAAAGACATTCCGTGGGAACCGAGTAATTGGAAAGGCATGATTCGTAAAGCTAAACGTGTCACAGTAAAAGGTCGCGAGCCTATTCAAAAAGAAACATCTTTTAATCGTTGGACCAATACTTTTCGTACTGCTGGATATACCTGCCACGGTGACATTGTTGGAAATAAGTACACCAACAGTAAGCGTCTTGATATTTACATTCATAATGATTATCGTTGGAAGGAAGCATAATGGAGCTTGAACAATTATTAGATAGAGTTGCTGTTAACTTAGAACCAACTTATTTAAAAGAAATTCAATTATCTCGTGCTCTTGTTAGAGCTCTGGTTGAATCTGACGACAAGATATATCTTCATAAAGAATCAAGAAGGGCGTATGAAGATTTGATTGCTCATTACAAAATTCAAATGGATGAAGGAGTCCAATAATGTTGAAAGTAGGTGATTATTTAGATGGTGTTGGTACTATTGTTGAAATCTTTGAAGATGGATATTCCGTTTCAAATTTGGTAAGCCACGATCCTATCGGGCAAACCTTAACTGAATATGTAACCTTCGTTAAGAGTTAAAAATGAACGATAACGAATTAAACCAAAACTTATTACAGGAACTCTCGTTTTCACGGGAGTTCTTTGATATTTTTGAAAAACATAGATGGTCGTTTATAGGCGATCAATATAAAGATCTAATTTTAGCTTATCAAACGGTAAAGAATTGCAGAGCGATTTCAATCGGAGAAGACGAGGAAGAAGGATAATGAGCTTTTTCAAAATGAAAGAAGCCTTACAAGCAGAAGGCTGGTTTGTAGGATGGAATCTTCCTTGCTGTCAGACATGCGCTTGGGGTGAATTACCTTATGAACATGAAGAAGGTCCGTTCAAAGGTCAAAAACTAAACTTTGAAAAAGTTTTATTCAATCATTCTCAAGACTGTGAAGTTTACGGCAGCGAAGAAGAATGTCCTGTGTGTGACGGTGAAGGAGTCGTTGAAGGAGATAGCGGCGAACTTGATGAAGATTGCATGGAATGCCGAGGAACCGGTTACGAAGACTTTGGCTCTGACACTGGTGACTATGACACGTCCGTTCATGGCTTTGTTTGTAACTTTCCCCAACAGCAAGAATCATCTTTGTTCTGTTTTGACGGCAGTCCCGAAGGAGTCGAAAACCTTAAGGCAATTCTGCCGATTATCGAAGAGTGTGGATGTAAAGTATCCTGGGACGGATCTGGTGATTCGCGTATTGACATTTCTTGGAAGATATGATATAATAGTCTTATGAATGTTTTTGTTATTGACAACTGTCCTGAGTGCGCAGCCAAAGGCCAATGCGATAAGCACGTGCCAAAAATGTTGGTTGAGTCTGCGCAAATGCTTTCTACTACTCATCGTATGCTTGACGGTATTATGGAAAAGCGCCCATCTAAATCTGGCAAAATGATGGTAAAGTATTACAAATTGGATGATGAACGTGAAGACGTATTATACAAAGCAGTTCATTTCAATCATCCTTGTACTGTATGGACAAGACAAACATTAGGTAATTATAATTGGCATTATCGTCATTTTGTTTCTTTGTGTAACGAGTTTACTTTTAGGTTTGGTAAAATTCATTTGACAGAAACAAAACTAAAGGACATCCTTGCTATACCTCCAAAAAATATTACAAAATGGGGTCTAACAACATTTCCTTTAGCAATGAAAGCCAATCCTGAATGTATGTTTCCAGAAGATCCTGTAAAATCCTATCGTTTGTTTTATCAAACAAAACAGTCTAGGTTTAAAATGGCCTGGGAACGCGGCCGAGCAAAACCAAAATGGTTTAAGGTGGCTTTATGAGTAAAATAGGTGATTGGATATTAGGAATGCAAGAAGACGCTCTTGAAATGACAAGAGAAGAATTCATTAAATTTCATGGAGAACACAACGTTCATGTTTGGGAATATATGAACGAAAGTTATAAAGATGAGTAATTACAAAGAAGAATTAAATATTCAGTGGTGGAAAGGTTTCTTAGCAGGTGAAGTCGTTGCCATGTCAGTTTTAATCCTCCTATGGATGTTATTGTGAAACGTATGTGGACAATATGGAAGTATGCTCTCGGCGGTTTCTCAGACGATAAAACAGAACCCTATGACGACTACGTTGCGTTATTGCGTACAATAATAGTCGGTGTAAATTTCCTAACATGTTTTTTTATTATGGCCAACGTGGTGCACAATTGGTAATGGTTTATATTGTTAAAGCTTTTCAAAACAAAATTCTAAAAGCGGAATATCATTTTGAGTCAGTGAAATCAGCAATGATTTTTGCAACTCGTATGCGTGAATATGGTTATAATATTAATTTTAAGAGGATGAAATTGGATGAGTAAAAGACCTTGGGTACCTTCTTATGATCGAAGAAAAAAACCTTGGCGATATGCAAACGCGTCGGACGTAGAAGATACATTTCATTTTGCAATGAAAATGATTTGTTTTTGGCTATTTGCTTGCATCTCAGTATTTCTGTTCATTGATGTTTTGATATAATTAATATTAGTAATTTAAATTATGGATGATTTTTATGCGTATTGATAATGACGTTAAGTTAGACTATAGCGATGTTTTATTGCGGCCTAAAAGAAGCACTCTAGGTTCTAGAAAAGAAGTAAGTCTTGAGAGAGAATACACTTTTAGGAACAGTAAAAGAAAATATCAAGGTGTTCCAATTATGGCGTCCAACATGGATGGTGTAGGAACATACCAAATGGCAAGTAAACTAGACGATTATAAAATGTTTACTTGTTTAGTTAAAACAATTGATAATGCTCCTGTATCTTCAAATGTTGCTATAAGTACAGGTGTTACCGAAACTGATTTAGAAAGACTTGACAAAATGATAATGTCAAATCCTTTTGTTGATTATATTTGTATTGATGTTGCCAATGGATACAGTGAAAGATTTATTAATGTCGTCGAAACAATACGACAAAAATATCCTGAACATGGGATTATTGCAGGCAACGTTGTAACACCAGATATTACAGAGGAATTGATTTTACGTGGAGCTGATATTGTTAAAGTTGGGATTGGTCCTGGCAGTGTATGTACTACTCGTATCAAAACTGGTGTGGGATATCCACAACTCAGCGCAGTCATCGAATGCGCCGATGCCGCTCACGGTCTTGGAGGTCATATTATCGCTGATGGTGGTTGTGTCAGCCCTGGCGATGTTGTTAAGGCCTTTGCAGCTGGTGCCGATTTCGTAATGTTAGGAGGTATGCTTGCCGGACACGATGAAGGCGGTGGTACTATAGAAGATAACAAAGTGAAATTTTACGGTATGTCTTCCAAGGAAGCACAAGGAGATGATTTCAAAGATTATCGAGCGAGTGAAGGACGTGTTGTGGAGGTTCCTTACCGCGGGCCCGTTGACGCCACCGTTCATGATATTCTTGGTGGTCTTAGGTCTGCTTGCACTTATGTTGGTGCACCTACGTTAAAACAATTAAGTAAGTGTACCACATTTATTAGAGTTAATAACCAATACAACGCTGTGTTCGAAGGAATTACAAAAACTCTTTAAGGATTTTTATGTCATACGAATTGCAATTTTTTATTACTGCAATTGTTTTTACTTTGTTTGGTTCTTGGATAGCAACCAAAACAATGGCAAAACATATAACACAATCCGTCGTTGAAGAATTGATTGACGATGGATTTTTGAAGACAACCACGGATGAAGAAGGCGAAGTGTTTATTGTTAAGTATGATGAAGATATATAATATTGCGAATTTTTAATTATTGAGGTTGTTATGAAAAATAGAAGCCGCGCTTTGAACTGGCGTATGAGCACTCATGGGTTGACTTTAAATAATACTTCCGTTCTTTATCACGAATTTTTCAGATCACACGACTACGACTGGTGGTACAAAGTACAACCAGGCGATATAGTTGTGGATGTTGGGGCATGTGTTGGATTTATGTCTGCCAAGGCATTAGATTTAGGAGCAGAAAAAGTATATATGATTGAAGGAAACCGAGAATTGTTAAAAACTGCAATTCATAATGTTTCTGAATATATGATGAATGAAACAGAACAAAAAATATTTCCGATTAATTGTTTAATGGGAACAGGAAATAAAAGAGGTGTATTTAAAACAGACGAAGATACCGTTGACATCGATGATGTTGACGTAATGAGTTTTAAAGAATTTGTTCGTAAATACAATATAGACCATATCGATTTTTTAAAAATGGATATTGAAGGTAACGAATACGATACTCTTAATACAGACAATCTCGAATTTATGAAAAATAATGTTCGTCATATTGCAGTCGAAGTTCATACAAGGACAGGAGATCCAAACTGTTTTGAAAAATTTATTGAATGCAGGGATACATTTTTAAAGCCGTTTCATGAAGCAGGCAAATTGAAGTCAATGGGCAATCAGCCGTTTGTTGACAAATACATTTGGGATAACGATTGGATGCGAACAAGACCTGATGCCAATAGTTATTTTATGTTATACATTACAAATTATTAAGGGAATTTAATATGGGAGTTAAACACAACAACGCGCCTTGGAATTATCGAGTTGTCTTAAAAGAAGAAGGCGATGGATTTATTGTAGGTTTATATCGTGCGTATTATAAAGAAGACGATTTAAGCAAACCATTTGATATTGACGAAACTTCAGAACCTCTTTTAGAAAATTCTGTAGAAGGTTTAAAAGATACTTTGATTAGATCAGCCCATTCAACAACCCTTCCTCCTCTCAAATATTCGGATTATTATTAAATCCTAACCACAAAAAAAGGGGTCCCGAAGGACCCCTAAGTGGACAAGTTTTCTTGTCTTCTTATTATAATCTTTTCGATTAGAACAAGTTAGCAATACCAACTCGACGATAGTACTCGTTAGTGTCTGGAGTAAGAGCACCTTGAGTAGTAGCAGCAGCACCGTCAGCGAACGGATTAGATACCATGCCATATCGAGTCTTAAAGCCAATTTTCGGCTGGAATGAATTCTCGCCAATTGCACGAACCATTTGCAGAGGAACGTATGGGCAATAGAAAATACCAGCGTCGAATGCAGAAGAACCTTTATAGCCAACAACCATGTAGTTAGCACCTGCATAAGGATCGATGTATACACGCATACGACCGTTAAGAACACCAGCAAAAGTATTGCCTGTGTCATCAACTGTCAAGCTGTTGTTCAGCGCAGGAGTATAATCGAGTACACCAGCCATTTGAAGGGCAGAGGCTACATCTGAAGAACAGATGACCATGTTGCCTTTCCCGCGACGTGTACCTTTTGAAATTGCATTGGCTTCTTGTTCAATTTGGAACATCAAACCTTTGAATTTCTCAACTGACCAGCGGCCGTTAGCATCGACGTCAAGGTCGAAAGTACCTTGAGTAGCAGTGCCTGCAGCGCCTTGCTTAGCAGACAAATAGATGTTACGAATAACTTCGCGGTTGATTTCAGCAAGAATTTCACCTTGCAAAATGTTTGCAAGTTCTGATTCAGCGTCAAGACCGTGAACAGCTTTCAGATCTTGTGCCAATTCAGTGGTGTATTCTGCTTTCAGAGCGCGGCTCTTAGCAGCAACCGTAACCTTCTCGATAGAGAAAGCCATTTCAGCAAAGTTAGTTGCAGGAACAACTGGGTCGCCAGGATTAGCACCAGTAACCAGGCCATGACCCAAAGCTTCAGCAGCGTCAGTGCCAAGACCTGCGCCAACAGTTTCGCCGCCAGCGCCAACAGCACCGCCATTGCCAGTACCGTTGCCAGAGAAGCCAGTATTAGCTTCATTATAGAATGCTTCTGTACCACCTTGTGTGCTGTACTTAGAACGCATTGCGAAGATCAGGCCAGTAGGACCAGTCATCGGCTGAACACCGCATACATCGTATGCGATAAGATTTGGCATTGAACGACGTACCAAAGAAATCAGTACGGGATCATAACCAGCAACAGGACCAGTGTCTGTTGCACCAGCAGTATAACCATCAGCACCAGCTGCGTTAGTAGGTGCTTCTGTCAACAATGAAGACATGTTAACAGAAAGGTCGCCAGATTCCATCAGAGCGCGCTCTGTGTTTTCAAGAATCGTAGCAGTTACTGCTTTCTTGTGAGAGTCAGTAATAGGTGAAAAAGATTCGTGCTCGAGAATGGGCGCCCACTTTTCCACAAGTTTTTGATAGTTTGACATGTAGCTATCTCCTTGTTTTATTATTCTTAAATATTTATTAAAGATAAAATTTCATCAATTAAGCGTTTGCTTTCCTTGTATTGAGTGCCTCAACAAGAGCATTGATAGAAGAGTATTCAGAAGCGGGAGCTTTAACCTCTTCCTCAATCACTACTTCCTCTTCATCACCAAGATTATCTTTCAAAACAGAACCAGAAGTTACTTCTTCATCAGAAGCAGATCCTGCAAAGAATGATTCTTTGATAACCTTAAGACTTTCGGTATATTCCTCAAGATCTTTTTTGTTAAGGTTTGCCGCAAGAATCTTGAAACGTTCAACCTGAACATCAGTCAAGCTTTCAGTCATTTCGTCAAAAGCAGATTCTGCTTTCATAGACTCAATTTCTTTTTGCAATTCAATGTTCCTATCAACCAATTCATTTGCTTCGGCTTTAAGACCTGCAACTTCTTCTTCCAAAGAATTTACAGCATCGAAGGTTTCTTCGTTGACTTCAACGTTGTGCTCTTCGAATAAAGACTTAAGACCTTCCATAAATGACTCTGCCATTTCAACCTTAATACCAGCTTCAATAGCAAGTTGATTTTCTTCCATCCACTCGTTAACAACGTAGTCAAGATATTTGTCAAGATTTTCAACAATATCTTCCATTCGATTATTAACGGCTTCTTGAAGATTTTCTTCTACAGACGCTTCAAGAGACTCTTGAATTTTTGAAACTTCAGAAGCAACTTTTTCGCTAACAGCTGCTTCAAATACAATCTGTACTTTATTCTTAAATTCCTCAGAAAGTTCTTCACCTTCAAACAAAGAAGCAACAGAAGTTTCAACAACAACTTCTTCTACAACTTCTTCTTCAGTTTCAAGAACTTCTTGATCTACTTCTACTTCCTCAGCCTTTAATGTATCAGCTTTAGGATCTACTTTCTTGGCCTTTTTGGGGTCAATCTGAGCAGAACCACCTTTAGCAGCAGAAGGAGCAGGAACTTCGGAAACGCCGTCATCGGCTTTTACCATTTTGTCCGCCATATTGTTCTCCTTAATTTAAATTAATTTGACATTAATAAAAATGTAATATTATTTATAAAAAACTAATTCTTCAAACCGCTAATGAATTTTTTGAGCAAGTCAGCCGCAACGTTTTCATCGATTCTCTTAATTACTTTTTTATATTCTTTTTCAACTGTTTCAACAATCTCCTCAATAACTTCTTCAACCGGCTGCTGGGCAATCCAATTACCTGAAGCAATATCATAGAAATATTCAACATTTTCCATCATACCTTTTACAAAAGCGTTAGGCGCAGATGGATCGGTAACAACATCAACCGTGGATAGATGGAAATCATTTTGAACTTCCATAATACCTTCTTTATTTGGTTTGACAGAACCCAAACCTCTGGTTGATACACCAATCTTTACATCTTCATCGATAAAGGTTTTTACAATTTCACCCATAGGTGTACTCAAAACCTTTGCTTTACCGATGAAGTTATCTCCTTCGCGCCTCATCTCTGTAATAAGATGAGATACGCGATCTCCATTGATCGTAGGACCATCAGGATGACCTAGTTCACCAAGAGCACGCTTTTCTTTGATAAACTCGGTTTGATAACGTTGCATTTCTTTATCTAAAATTTCTGTTGCATACAAACGTCCGTTACGATTTTTAAGATTGCCTTGCATAAAGATGCCTTCAATGAAATAAGACTTCTTTCCACTTTCTTCATTGGCTTCTGTTATAACTTGACAGTCTTCTGTAATTTCTGTTATTAGTTTCATATAAAGACCTTTATTATTTTATCCTATTTATTGATAATTTAAGAAGCCGCTTTTGCAAACTGCAATACTTCTTGAAAACTTTTCTTGTCGGCCATCATCTTTTTTTCAAATTCTTTCTTTTCGCGAGAAGAAGAATTTTTTAGCATTTCAGAAAACGCGCTATGATCTTCTTTAGAAACAGTTACAATTGATCCGTCCTTTAATTTAACTTTGCCAACCTTTAAAGATTCTGACAAACCATAACGGTTTTTAAATCTATCAAATAAAGATGTTTCTTCTCTTGTCATTGTAAAAGGTTCTGCGTTTTCACTATCGAATACATCGTCATTTTTCTTATGAGGATTATACATTGCCTCGGCATCTTCGATATCTTGATCGGCCAATCTTTTCTTTGTGTCGATTGTTCCTTTAAAGATATGCTCTTGGCCTCCTGGCTCGGCATCGACTACTTCAGGATCGTGGAACGCCATTAATCTCATTTCTGGGCTGTCCACATCCCTAATGTCTCGATATTCCTTCATAAGGCTTTTATAGGTTTTCATTTTAGACTCCTAAAGATTTCTAATTTATTTATAAAATCATTTAATTTTAAATTCTTGCAAGATATTGTGTTTTCTTCAAATTATCCGCAAGTTTTTTACCTGTCGTTCCATCAAGTCTGTGGTCTGCAACCAATTCATCCCAAACAGAATCGGCAATTGCATCAAGATCTGCCTGCGTAATATTTGCCGTTAAACTTTCTACTCTAATTAAGTCGACAATATTCGATCTTGTTAGAGACACCGAAACCCCTTGTGCAAATAAGAAGGGGTTTTCACCGACTTCTCTTGTATATAAATTACCGTTAATACTTAATGTATATGCCTTTACATCAACATACGGTTGAATTCTCCAGCCATTCTCTAAGAAGAATGTGGCGCCAACCGCTACATCTGCAGAAATTTCTTCACCACCAATTACGCTGATTGCTTCTGGATATACCGTCGGATCTGGATCTTCGGGTGAAAAAATTATCCATTCCTTCCACGCAGAATAAATGTCTTCCTTTACATCTAATACTTCAACTTCTGGAGCAACAAAAATAATTCTATTAGGACCATCAAAAGTGACCTTTTGGTTTGGTCGACCCCCAGCAATTATTCCTTCTTCTTTAGGAGCCCATCTCCACCAATTGTTATAATTGTAAATGACCTGCATTACTGCAGCCTTTCGCGCCAGAAGATATTCCAATTCGTTAATGAATTTTCTTCTATTGGCCCTGCATCTCCATCCTCATCTTCATTGTCATTTTCTAACCAATGAATCATAAACGTCCATGCTGCACGAGGCGGAGGACCACCATATAAACTTAATATATCAGCACCAACGTCTTCTGCAGCATCTAAACCTAAATCTGCATCCCATTGCAATGCCTTCAATGATGTCCAATAATCGTATGCAATGTTGGACGTTCCCGAACCCGTAATATTACCAGCACCACCAGCATCTGTTGTAAATGTGCCGGCAACAAGACCAACGTCAAGTGCAGATACAGTAGCATTAGCAGCAGCTGCAGTTTCTAATCCACGGCCACAAATTACGAGAGTACCTGGATTGCCTGAAATAGGAACAACAGTTCCAAGTCCACCAATTGCTTGACCTGTCGCTTCGAAGATTTCGCCTGGAGCATTAATTGTTGCACCAACTCGTGTATAATCTGTATCACCTACAGTGACTACCTGATATTTGGTTCCACCAACCATTTCAGTAGCTGGTATTGCAGTTCCTGTGACATCGATCTTCATAATACCACAAGTTGCACCAGCAGCATTACCACCTGTGACTGTTAATGTGGTTCCAATCTGAAGATTTGTACAATCGTCTACATCTATGGTTCTTGCGAGTCGATCGTCATCGATATCAGCCTGTGAGTTATATAACCAAGCCCTAGTCCTATCGATATAAGATAGGAAATACCAATCAGCGGGATTGTCTATTCGATCCCTTGATGCATACCCAGCACCACCAGCAGTCTTAACAGAACCAAATGTAGTAGCTGTTGAAAACGCAGATGAGATATCTGGGTTTCCATCGGCAAGTCTTAATACAACTGGTTGCTTATCCCAAAAGAAATGCCGGTCCGATAAACCAAAATCACCAAATATTGGATGAGTACCTACCTCTATTTCAACTCGATTTACACCAGTACCATATCTATCAGTTGATGCAGTGAATGCATCTAATTCCTGAGTTTTTCTTGCAATAATTTGGTCAGAAGTATTTTTTACAGTTCCGTATTGGAAATTATCTGAAAACTTATCAAATTCAAAACTGTCATTGCCGTTAATAACAAATCTACCAATCTCAATAACGTGAGCCAAGTGATCGCCATCAACATCAAGATCTACTGTAGGAGTACTCGGTCTTTCGTCTTGAAGATTGTAACCTCTCATGATACAACCATAGAATGCTCGGATTTCAGCTACACGAGGAGCATTATCTCTGATTCGATGGTTACTAAGTTGGAATGTAAGAGGTTGGTATACAGTATGGTTTTCATCACCGTTGAGCAAAAATTGCTGGGGGCTCATTGTACCAATATATTGAGTTGAAGATGCACTACTATAACTACCAGATCTCAACATCGATGGCCAATTTGTTGTACCACCGCGCGATTGTTTTGTTCTCCAATAAGGTTGAAGGTGAGGTTTTCCCCACATTTTCTTATTGAAGTCTAATGAAACCTGTTGAGCAGATTTCAATGGATCTGATTTTTGTTCTGCGATTACAGATCCACCGTAAGCAAAGAATTGAGAAATACTTCCAGAAGTTCCGATATTTGCTGTTGCCCAACAAATGGGGCGTGAAGGTGAAGCAAGTGGATTGTGATTTTTTGTCATCACACCTTCTTCACCATTTCCGTGATAAATTTCGTGACAAACAATACGTTCGCCATTATAGAATACACCCCAACGAGTTCGACCACCACCAAGATATTGATAATCGATCCAGTATGCGTTGATCTTGGTTACGTCAAGTTCCATACCTGATGGATTTGACGATCCACTTGTACCTAAAAGTGTATCTTTGTTCCAATCTCTTTGTAATATTGCGTGGTCACGAACTGTACCGCCTACACTATATCGATGGACAACTCGAAGAGCAGAACCAGGGCCGGGTGTTGGTGTTCCCATCATTGTAGCGCCTGGATTATCGTCAGATCCATTAATTTGGAAAAGATAACCATCAAACGGATCAAAGGCACCCCAGAGTCTTACGACATTTGCTTTACCAGCATCACCAGATCTCGCCGCCATTATGTATAGATTTGAACCACCATCTTCGAATGAGTGATAGAGATTAGATGATTGTGTAACACGATCTCCATCTGTTGTTCCTACAGTAAGAGCAACACCTCGAGTATTTGGGTCCC
>Ga0181591_10002159_pt1 | contig 16930 bp, 19 predicted proteins | sample 071ome_33_FD_133757 | JGI IMG/M metagenome (GOLD analysis project Ga0181591, IMG submission 133757) | Coastal salt marsh microbial communities from the Groves Creek Marsh, Skidaway Island, Georgia - 071412AT metaG (megahit assembly) | ecosystem: Environmental > Aquatic > Marine > Intertidal...
GACCTCATCCACTAGCCGCAACAACTCCACCATCTCTGATCGGCGTGGAATGGAATTCCAGCTTTCGATGGCGTAAGTCTCCGTAGCTCTGTCAGGTCCATGCATCAGACATGCGGGACAGTGCCCCTGAAAGTCTATTTTACCCTCAATGACGGTAGTGTCGCTAAAGCCACACATGGGGCATGGTTTCATTTCAGGTAGTTCAGTTTTCATAGCAATACCTCCCCACAGAGCACGCGAGCTGTCTCAGCCCCGCTGCCAGATGCCAGTGCATCCATCAATTTAATCATTTCATTCATAACTGTAGCCTCTCTTTTCGCATTCACTGAAAACTGACTCTGATTCATGCGGGATTCGCAACCCTGTCCTGGGATCTCCCCAGGCACCACATCGTCAATACATCCGTTGGTAACCCAAAATCATATAGGGTCAAAAAAGGAGGTTACCGCTGCTCTGATGCTTCGCCTCCCAGATCCACTGGTCGTCACCAGCTTCAAATCGTCTCCTCGAGGTAACCAAAATCATATAGGGGCAAAAAGGAGGGGGGGGGGATCGGTAGTCATCGGCCATATAAATCGACCAGATATTTGGTTTATTGCGGCTTTCATATCAATCCCTCTGAAAGAATGCGGAATGCCATTGCTGCACATTGCGGAACTTGTCCGTTTCCAATGGCTTTAATTCGGTCCACCCGATGGGCCAACCCATGAGCCACTCGACCCACGATGGGTTCAGTTGTGCTCCTGTGCATGCAATTTGATTTGTCAACCCCTGCTGTTTGCTGTTCGGCCCTCGCCCCTTCCACTCCGATTGAGTTGGTGTTGGCCACTTCTGCTGGGTCTGTGTGCCACCATAAGCTACCGCATTGGGGAGTTGGTCTAGCCTGCTCTTTCCGTCTTTCCTTGTTAGTCCTTCCGGTGCATTGGTTCCCTTGTAATCTCGGGTGCATGGTGTGGGCCAATACCCACATTCGGTCTCTTTTATGCGGCGCACCAACGTGCCAAGCTCCCAGCACTCCCCATCTCGCGTCATACCCCATCGAGGCCAGGTCTTTGAGGACGGTTGATAGTCCTCTGGTCCTAAGCAACGGGGAATTTTCAATAAACGCAAATCTAGGCCGAACCTCTCCAATAACTCTCGCCATTTCCGACCACAAGCCACTGCGTTCACCAGTGATTCCTGCCCCCTTCCCTGCTGCGCTGATGTCCTGGCAGGGAAATCCTCCGCAAACAATGTCAGCTGTCCCTCGCCACGGTCGTCCGTCAAATTCTTTGATGTCTCCAAAGATCGGGAACTCTGGCAGTATTCCGTCCCGCTGGCGTGCTCTGAGCACATCTTGACAGTATGGTTCGATTTCAACGGCAGCGACTGTGGTGTGACCGAGGAGCATCCCCCCGAGGATTCCCCCACCTGCTCCGGCAAATAAGTGTAATTCTCGCATTTCATTCTTTCTCGCGCCAGTAATACGGACCCGGCTCTGTTGGTAGTTTACTCATTCCAAAAGTCCCTCCCTAAGTCTCGGAAATCGACAACGGATTCCAAAATCATATAGGGTTTAAAAAAAAAGGGGGGGGGTGTTAAATGTCATGAGCCCCGCTGGGGACGGACCCCTCCCCACCACCCCCTTCCGCTGCTTTTCCACCTGGACTGAGCTGCTTCTGTTCTCCATCAACGACTTGAGCGTCCAGAACCACTGATTGGTCATCAGATGTTCGTGCCTGATCCACCTTCAATCGTTCGGCGTGAAGTGTTTGTAGTAAAGCAGATGGACCGTGAGCGTGGGTGTGATTCATTTGTCCATCCACCCTCTTCGTCTGAGCATATTCTTTCGGATGCACCCTTTCCAACAGGTCCAAAGCCAGCCTCGGACTCTTCTCCATTCCCTGGTAGATCACGTTAAGCAGCAGGTTTTTATTGATCGACTTTGCCCTGTCGCATGCGGTCTCGAAGTCAGCGTGTTTGCTTTTCCATTTGCTGAGTGTGCTCGGAGTGATGTGGACAAGCGCGGCAGCGTCTTCCTGAGTCATACCGATGGCGATCATTCTCAATATGGGCATGACAGACTCTCTGTTATATGTCTGATTGGATCTGACACCGTCCATGCTGGCATCGATGGCAGACTGAGGGCAGATAGCTGAGATTGCGTCCTGGTGAGGAGCGAGTGCCTTTGCCAGCCCACATGACTGCCCTGAATTGTTTTTGATTGAGATGGCGCGTTGGTCATCATTGATTCGTTTTCGGGTGAGTCCACCTTTCTCCCCCTTCCTCTTCATTGGTCTTTTCTCCATATTACCCCCTAGATCGCTTCAGAATCATGCCTGACGCATTTGCGTTGTTAAGTAGTGTCATCATACCATTCACAATAGATCCCATGCTCACAGAGGCTTTCTGAGTGATTTCCTGAACACGCGCCGCCAGATCTCGAGCCAGACGCATTCGTCATCATGTTGGTGTGGATCGGGCTGTTCAACCAGGACGATGATGTGCCCGGCGCGGTCCATGTCTTTGGCGATACGGTTGAGGATCCAGAGTTCGTTCTCCGGGTGACAGGCGTATGTCATGGGTCGATACCCCAGCTCCTCTGCTCGCTGTTGGGTGAGCACATCTCGCTCGATGCCATTCAGGAGGATCGTGTTCATCTGTTTCGCAGGTTGTAGTCTGTGGTCTGTATGTCGGCGACGATGCCTTTGTCGCGGATGAGCCGGGATGCGATGCGTTTCTCTGTTTTGGCGATTGCCATCATGGACAGGTTACTGGTGAGGATCGTCCATTTGCCTACACGGCACCCGAGCAGTGTGTTGATCTTCTCAAGCGTCCAGTCGGACTGACGTTCGGCCAGGACATCGTCGAGGACGAGGTATCGCCAGCGTTGCATGTCGCCGAAGCGACTGTAGAGGCTGGCATCAGTTCGCATGTCATCCATGAGTTTGGGCCAATAAACGAAATGCGGTAGGTAGTTTGCCCGTCCCTGGAAGTCTGGTCGTTTTGAAAGCCACGCCCAAAGGCGTTTGGCGATGTGTGTCTTTCCAGCTCCGCTGCTCCCCAGCAGGGATAGCCAGCGAGGTTTGTCTCCCGCCTTGACGGCAATAGCCCACTCAGCTGCTGCACGAACCATGCGCTCGACGTTGTCATCGACCAGCTCAATTTTGAACCACTCGGCCCACGCCTGCGTATTCACTTCCGTCTGTCTCGTTGGCTGTTCCTGTGTTCCGGGAGATCGCTGGAACAGATCCCCGACGATTTGTGCTGTTGTTGTTTTCATGATTGGACTTCCATGGTTCGTTCTGGATGACGAACCACCATTTGATGGGTTCCTTGTTTTTGTTGAGCCAAAGGTTGTGACCTTCGTAGTAATTGAAAAAAGCCTCTCCAGTGGATGAAGGAATTCTGCGTTTTTCGCAGAATGACAAAACCTCCTCCAGGGTCGGAAGTGCTTTGGCTTCCTTCTTTTTTGTACATGTAGTACTTTTAGTATTTAGTCTTTTGTCTTTAGGGATAACGTTTCGATCAGGTTTTTCTGATCGGTTTTTCTGAATTTTTGTTGATTCCCTGACACTTACGGCAAATTTTGCTGCCTTTTCCAAACGATTTTGGTGCGCGATTTTGTTCGTAATATGCTCACTTTTTAGCACAAAGTTGTCTCCCGAAAGCTCACAAGTAATAAGGTTTGAGGCTTTCAAAGACTCCAAAACGGCAGCTGTTTTTGATGCCCGAAAACCCCACAGTCGGGCTAGAGATCGCTTGTTCACGGTCAGTTCACCTGGAGTATCATTGGCGCACAATGCTGGCATTAATTCCACCCATGCCCCCTTCTCTTCAGTCGTCAGCATACGGGTGGACAATGCCCATTCATCGAAATACAGTTTTATGTATTTCATTCCTCCTCCTCCTCTTTGCATGGCAGGTTCCTTCGCCTGGAAGCCGCACGTTTCTCGGCATGCCAGCCAATCTCCATGCCGCGCTTTGCAAAGAATTTTCGAAACGCTCTCTGGAACTCAGAGGCGTTGACAACATGGTTTGGGTGAGTGTCTCCGGAGAAGTCCGCCCTCATTGGTTCAGGTTCACGCACGGCTAAAAATAGTAGGGTTGAGCCAGGTCTCCAATCGACGAGATCTCCCATGCTTTGGGTTGGTGTATTGAGGGCATGTCGCGAAACTCGGCGTCGATTCGGCGGAATACCTCATCAAAATACCTATCTGTGTCGCGCCTGTTCTGAACGCTTTTGTGAGCGTGAGTAATAGTTGTGTGGTCGCGGTTCAATTCCCGCGCACACTGGTGATTACTCATGCCTTTTCGGCAGAGCATGACCATGAGAACCTGCCGAGCCATGGCAGCTTGTTCGATTCTGGATCTGCTCATGATCAACGCAGTATCTACCTGGAATTCAGCTCCTATGCTCTGCGCCATGCGCTCAATGACAGTTGTATAGCTTAGTGATGCGGTCATAGAAATTTAATGGTGTTGAATCGTTGAACACAATTTCGTCTGGGGTGATTAAATCGACGCTGGTCTCCGATACATGCGAGTCCTCAATGCAGTCCGTAGCCGGGCGGCGGATCCGCCAGACGACTCCGCCCATCGATCGAACCCACTCGGACTCGATCGGAAATCGCACATCATCGATGACAACAACTGCGTTCGGATCCTCGAGGCGACTGAGTTTGTCGGCGAGTTTGTCTACCCAGACCGTTGTGCCGAACAGCTGTTTTGCTGCCTCCCCCACACTCTGGTATACCGGGCGCAGAGTCTCTTTGCGGTCCTCTCGGTATTTTCCAAATATCTTCCCGACCTCGGACTTGATCTGGTCGGCAAACGAGAATCGGTAGCAGTGGTCGCCGATAATGTGTTGCAGGTGCTCGGCGGCGGATGATTTGCCCGAGCGTTTTTTTCCGCAAAGTCCAATTATTTTCATTTGTAAATTTTGGTAAAGGGGGAGCACTCGCTCCCCCAGATCGAAGCCAATGACCGGACAATCTGATTAAAAAACGATCAGTGAGCTCGATCCGCCAACATGGCGAAGAATGTGTCTGCGTCCATCATCACGGTGAAGGGCGCGTGGTTGCGTTTCGCGGCGATGACCCAGGGCAGACCCGATCTCTGGGCGTCTGATTTAGCCTGTGAGATCCAGTCCTGGATGGGCCAACGCTCGCAGTGTTTAACCTCAAAGTGGAAGGGCAGCTCGGAGTGAACGTCAGCGGACGTTCCGTCTGGGGATTTTCCAGAGTATTGACAGGAACGATGAGCATCATACCCGTGCTCCCTGAGTTTGTCGCGCCAGGCGCGTTCACCCCGGGCCCCCTTCTGCTTTGAGTTAATAGTCATGAGAACGGGATGTCGTCTTCTGTCACCGCGACAGGCGCAGGTTGTGCGACTGCCTCCGGGGCATCGTCGCGCCGCTGAATCATGATCGACAGGGTTTTATCCCCCGTTTGTTGATCCTGGTTCACCCAGCCACTAAAAGAGACAATGTCCCCCTTTTGGAGATCCTCTAGGATCTCAACCTTACTGTTGCCCAGCGATGGAGCAGCTGGGTTGTCACTGTTGTTTGCGAACATCTTCGCGTAAGCGATGCGTGTGTATGTCGCTCGAGGTTTCGAGCCTGGTGCTATAGCCATAGTCTATTTGGTCTTTCTGAGCATTGTTATGGGTTTGCCGGGTTTGATATATTCGCCGTCCAGCTCGCGCCCGGTTCGCAGCTGGTAAAGGGATTGAAGTTTTTTGAGGTTAACTGAGCAGCATCCGAGGAACTCCTCGGCATTCAGCGTGTCTTTGAGTGACTGCCACGCCCCCACCCCGTCCACTTTTGAGGATCCGGATCGAGTGAAAACTTTGTAGCCGGGGACATCTGTCCCGCCATCGACCCACTCCTTGATGCGAGCAGTTGCTCGCTCGCGCATGCTGTTAAGGAAATCGAGATCGTCTTTCAGATCAGCGACTTTTTTCGGATCAGACCAGACTGACTCCCAGTCCGTCTGCCAGGCCCGGAAGAGGGCACCTTTAACCTCACTGCAACCCTCGTACAGCTGGCAGCGATGACACTGAACTCCGAGCCCACGTTTGCCGCTTCCAACGTGGTCAAGGAATTTCTCGACCGTGCTCAGGATGGATGCTTTGGTGAAGTTGAAGCTACTGGTTTGACGGGTGTCCCAGTAGATGAAATGTAGTTCTACGTGCTCGATCTCTGGTCTATCCTGGAGGATGGCGTTGGCGTATCCAACCAACTGGATATATTGCTCAGGGTTTCCCTGACCTGATTTGCCATCGGCTACGTGGAGAGTGGTGCCATCTGACTGCCACACGCAGTCGGCGTGTCCGAAATATTCTGGGGACTCAGAGTGAAGCTCCAGCTCCCACTCCACTGTCGCCCCCTGGGCCAGTTCGTCGACGACCTCTACCGCCCATGCGGCGTGACTCAGTTCCTCTGGGTCAAAGTTCTGCGGAAGCTTCTGATCGGTTCCGAGGAGTTCCCAGTATTTATGGATCCGGGTCCCACGTTGTGCGGCTTGCGAGGATTCCCCTTCAACCGCTTTGTAGTCGGCGCACCTCAACAGGTCGGGCCATTTGGAGCAACCAAATGGGTGATGTTTGCGTTCGTCGCTCATAGGTCCAGGTTGAATTTGGGTTTATTGCCTGGCACCACGCGAGCCGTAGTGACGGGGCGTCTATTTGTGGTGGCAGTTGGTTTGGACTGCACCCCGGCGGCGGCGTTACCGTCATCGTCGTTCTCCCCGGCGATCCCGAGGATGGACGCTAACGAGAAGCGTCTCAAATACGTGATAGTGGATCCCACTTTGTGCGGGTTTGACACATCGCATACCATGGAGAGGTCGCTCTGTATGTTTGCTCCCCCAGCGTGAGCCAGGACGGTGCGAATGTTTATTTTGCCGTCCACGATGCTGGGCATCTGAATGATGGCGATCCCGTGTTCGGAGAACACTTTGACGGGACCGTTCAATATGGAATCCAGCGTGACGTAGTTGCTGCGGAAATGAGGGTTTTTGCCCTCTTTGGTTACCGCTGAGATTTTCAGCTGCGCTTTCGCGATCGCGCAAAAGAGATCGCTGGTGCCTGGCTGGGTGGGTGCTGTTTCTGTAGTCATTTTTACCAGTGTTTTTCATCCCCAACGAATCCGCTGATGGCGCACACGAAGAGGAGCGTGATTAGGGTTAATGCGATGAGAGTGCTCATTTACGTTTTCTGTTGATGGCGGACTGGAGCGTGTCAGCGACCCAGTCCCGAATGGTGACGCCCTTCTGAACCGCCAGCAGTTTGATCTGCTGGTGAAGAACGGAGGGGATTTGAATGTTTTTGATTTTCATAGATGCATAATATGCGCCTATTAAGCGCAAATTTCAGCCCGAGTCTTTTGTGATAATGATTGCCATTTTACTTTGGCCAGGTTGAGGACATGCAGAACGAGTGGCTTGTTGACCGAGATTCCGTTGTTTATGAGTCCTTCGACGATTGACTGCTTAGTCTGACCCCATGAGCAATTGAACTCATAGGCATGAACGGCCTCTGCCGCTACGTTGTTGAGTATTGCCTCTCTGGCTTCCGTGTTTTCCATGCGCCCAATATGCGCCTATTGTGCGCCTAGGTCAATAGAAAATTAAAATTATTTTTCTATCTTTTTCTTTTCGTTCGATGATGTATGGTCTGAGCGTGAGTTTACCTGTTAGAGCAAAAAACAAAGCCAATTTCAATGCCTGGATTGATACCAGTGCGAAGGAGGCTCTTTCGCGCCTGGCAAAGAAATCTCGCAGATCCCGCACCCAGGTTCTGGAGCTGTTGATTCTGGCGGAAGCAAAGCGTCAGATTGCTCAATCACCCGACTCAGAATACGCTGCGGAGTTGACTGCTCTTCTCGAGCAATTCGGCGCAGAGTAGCGATGAGTGACGGGTGAACCTTCATACTGTTCATGTGAACAGCAACCGTAGGACAAAAACCGTCCAACCCCTTATTTGATCGCATATTTTTTTATCAACGATTCGATCGCATGCAGTTTGTCCCGGCCAATGTATCGGGCGTTTCTGGGGTGATTTGGCATGGGCCGGGTGATCTCCTCTGCGTGAGCCCAGCCCAGGATCTCGATTTCCGGGAACCCGGTAGCCAGAACGAATTTGTAGCCGGGTTTGAGTTCTTTGGGGGATGCAATCAGCTTGTGAGCTTTGGCAGACCATTTGACTTCAATATCCGGAGGCACGTCCACAGTCGAGATTGCGCCAAACTGTGCGCCGTTTCCTATAGCAATGTTCATGAGTAGTTCGGCCAGGAAGGAGGCCTGGCGGTTTCGCATCGCACCGGAGAGTGGGTGCGTGTTGAACATGGGGTTTGTTTTGGATCGCCTGGTGAGCGCAGGTGTTTCCCACACCTCGAGCCAGACGGTTGTGATGGTTGAGTGGTTAAACTGTAGTTTCATGAGGTGCCTGACCCACCCATCGGGCCAGGCACCTGATCCTGTCAAGCCAGGATTTTAATTTCCACGGGTTTTTGATCGATCAAGTCAGCGTAGTATCGTGAGGTGATCTCCGGGGAGTGATGACCCAGATACTTTTGGGCAGCAAACAACCCCAGCTGGGTCGCTACGTTTGCGCCAAAATATTTACGAAGTTCATGGACAGATTTGGATCCGCTGAAACCAGCTGCCCGAATGATTTTGGCGACAACGTCAGAATGGTCTCTCTGACGTGCCGTCATGGGGCCGGGCAGTATGTGGACTCGCTCCTCCTCAAACGACTTGAGGTGGTCGATCTGGTCTTTGGAAAGGGGGATGAGGCGCGACCTGCCACTTTTGGTGCTGAAATCCTCCTCCTCCTGAACCATGAGACCGTGAGGAGTGATCCATGACCAGCGAGCAGCTGCGGCTTCTCCGCGCCGCAGACCGCAGTGCAGCATGAGCCAATAAGCCAGGTATGCGCCTGGATCCGACTCTTTGAGTGCCTCGCACCGTTGGATGACCTTGAGCATTTTGTCCTTTTTATCGGAGACGGTGTATTGTTTCTGCCTGACTGGCAGTGGCTTGACTGCTTTGAAACCGTCTACGCACTCGGGCAGTGACCTGGAATACGTGTCCACCATCCGGTCGCTGAACAGCTGTTTGACTGATCGAAGGATTGTGTTTGCCGTGATCGATGCCGTGGTTCTCGCCGAGTGCGCCGCACCATCGAGACGTAAACGGAAGAATGCGTTTGCGTTATCCTTTGTGAACACCTCCTCTACGGGGTGATCCCACGATAGGTCCAGTGTTTTCAGGAACATGGCGACGAACCCGCGCACCCCGCTGATGGTCGCCCGGCGGATGTGGAAGGCGTTTTTGGAGAACTCATCGACCAGGTAGCGAACGCGCCAGACGGAGTCTGACTGCTGGAGGAGGAGGGTCAATTTCTGCTCGGCAATCTTTTTTGCCGCTTTTTTGCAGCGCACCCCCGTTGAGACCGTCTGGACTGTACCCAAAACGGTGGTTTTCGCGAAATAGGTTTTTCCGCGCTTAAACAGATTTATTTTACACTCAAGCTTCATGACTAAGTCTTTCTTACTCAGCGAGAAGCAGATAGTGTATTAGTAATGGTACACCCGTAGGGAGTCGAACCCCAAACCTCCTGATCCGTAGTCACATAAAGGTTTTCTGCCTCTCACTGAGATAATATATTAGTATGAAACTATAGAATAGTCAACTCCAGCGGGGTTTGGTGGAAACGCGTGATAATGCATCAGTATGATTATGACTGGTTTGAGCGGGGCAAAAAAAATAGAGCGTCTGGGGTCCTGCAAAACCACGGTAGACGCTCTAGAAAAGTAATAGGCTGGACACTTATTACGGGAGAATGCTTACACAGTCAGAACTGGGATTCAACAAAAAAAGCACCCGGATGGGTGCTTGAGTTGCTGCTGGGCAAAGTATCTTTTTACCGATGAACCTCAATCTTCCTCGTCCTTTGCCATCGCGCCTGAGATGGCACCAAAAATCCCCAGTGCTTCATGCTGGTTATTAAAGATATGTTTTCCATAGTAGCGACCGTCCGCTTTGGCTTGTTCGTTCAGGTATGCTGTTTGCTCGGCCTGGGAAAGCTTTTTGAACTCTTCCATGGAAATCTCTCGGAATGCTGGTTTATCTTCACTCATTGACTACCTCTTTTATTATCTCCTTTCGAAGCTACTTTCTTTTTGGGCTTTTTCAATGGTTTTTTCTTTGCCTTCTTCGCCAAAGGAATCGCCGACACCAGTTTCTTGAGGTCGCTCTTTATTGCTTTGGCCTCTTTGTCTTCCAGCAAACCGTCCAACGCCATGACATCGATGGGTTCAGACAGGCGCACCAGGAGGGCGTCTCTGCGCGATTTCAGCATTGGCCCTTCAGTCTCGGATGCTATTCGTCTGGACCTTCCAACAACATCCAGCCTCTCGTCCACTTTGCCTGGAGACCTCTTTGATGCCTTTTCCCTGGCAGCATCAATTCTGGACTTCCCTAAAGCAAACACTGCTCGAGCGAGAGTCTCGTTTGTCTCGAATACAGCATTGCGACCTGCTTCATCAACAGGGCGATCAAATGTCTCAATCACAATATCTGTGATGTCGTATTGAGGGACATCATATTTGTCACTGATGGACAGAATGGTGTCACGGTTTTCGAGGATAGCTTCCCGCATGTTCCCATCATAGAACTGATCGCCGATGAACATTCCTTCGGGAGTTTCAGTGAACCCCGTCAGAAACGTGTTCCCTTCGGCGTCTTTTAATGCTGCCAGATCTTCATAAAAAGCCTTCTTCTGAGCTGCGTCCAGTTTGCGTGTGTCGAACTGAATGGCAGTATTCATACCCGTTCCAGCAGCTCTTTCTTCGAGTGTTGCCGGGCGTATGATGTTACCGCCATCCTGATCCCAGGCTAGGGACAGAGCGTTCATAATCGTTTTTGTTTGCGATGGATCGCCTCTCAGTCCGATGACGATGTTTGGTGCAACATTTGCTGACCCCCCTTCTGAGTAACCACCCTGTCCAGTCCTGACCACGTTAATGAGTGCGTTACCCCCAGCCACGTCGATCGCGGCTTGAAGCTCTTCGGCTAACCCGTCCGCAACAGCTTCTGTCATCGCCTCAACACCCAGGTCTGCCTCGAGCGACTGAATCGCTTTCGCCTCTACGCTCGTTCCCATTGACGTTACCTCAATCGGTATTGTCTGATCTGCAACTGAATTAAATGTGTCGTTGATCAGTTCAATTGCACGGGCAGATTTCTCGTCCATGTTTGTTGCCCAGTCTTCCCCTGCAAACATCTTTTTGAGGGTTTCGGTAAACGTGTTGAGTCTGTCACCAAACAGTTCCAAATTTCGATTCGACAACAGCGGGTTGTCACGCTTTTCAACTGCCCACAAAATTTCTTGAGCGTTCCTAGCCTTCAGCTTTTCTTTGCCATAAAAGCCAGCCAGACCCTGCAAATTCATTTCATCGGCAATCAATCCGTCGATCGTTTGCTGGGCATCGTAAACGGGTCCGGATCCACCCGGGGAAAGCCCCCCCTCGTCAGGTCGCTTATAATACGACCACTCAGTATCAGGATCAAACCCTTCAGCTTTGCGATCCTCCCATGACAATTTGTTCCAGTCTCTTTTTCCATCGATCTGAAATGCGCGAGCATACTGGTAGTCCAACTCCATGATACTAGTCGCCGGGCGGGTTTTCTGTGTGCCTTTGTCCGTTGTCACCATGATAGGAGACTCTTTCAGGGCTTTTTCGAAAAGAGGATCGTCGATGCGCCGTCTCTCACGTTGCTCAGGAACCGACCACTGGAACGGTTTGTCGCTTCCAGACTTTCTGCCTCGCTTGATTATGTATGCCGGGTGAGCATAGCCTTTGGATGCCATATCCCACATGTCCACGGTAGCGAGTCCATCGAGAAATGTCTGGGTTTTCTCAGCTATCTCCTGAGTCATCTCCCCGGATTTATGCAGTCCCAACGTCTGAGCGACACGTTTCGTCAGACGTTTGACCTCTGTCTGATCGCCATCGGCCCGAGCCATATCAATGAGGTCTGCCATGGCATTCAAATAAAAGTTGCGAACTTTATCATCCGCACCAACTGCATCTTCTGACAACACATCAAAGTGCTTCCCGTTATGCCAGTCGTTTGCCGTTTTCTGTGCGCCCCTCTGAGCGGTACCCATTCCCAGCTTGTATCCAGCGGGGGTGCCGAAAGGCGACATGAAGCTGCGAACTGATTTAGACGCATTACTGCTGACAGATGATCGCGGAGACCCTAAAGCAATCAATCGGATGATGAGGTCAGCAGTGTCGTATTGGCTTCGACCTACTGGTCGGATGCTCTCGGCGACATTCATTCCAACCTGAGCCATGTCCTCGTAGAACCCAGCACTTCGCTTTGCGAATTCGGGGTCTTCTTTGCGAACAGCAGCAATGCGATCGACCTGCTGCTTCACAATGTTCAAAACCTCCTTATAACTTTTGGGCACCCCAGCAATATTCTGATTAACGACACCCAGTCGAGCTGGTAGAGCAACGGAGTCCTTGACAGGATTTTTTGGGTAATCCGCTATGGAGAGGCCAACTTGTTTTTTCGCTTTATCCCCAACGTCCATTTTGCGGACGGAGGATTCACTGATAACCAGTGAGTCCAGATCAGAGGATTGTCCAGGTTCAAAAAGAAAACGATCCTCGCTTGAGAAAACTGGGTTCTGCACGAAAACCGTATTACCATAAACGATCGCCTTATCGCCTCCCACAACAGGAGAACCCGTAGCTCTGTCATAGAAATAACTGTGTCTCCTGGGATTCATAGCGACCTGCGTCCACGCTGATATGTCAGAGGGGATATTGGTCGTATGAACGTATTTGCCTTCTACAGTGGCAATCGTTGACTTTGGAGCACCCTTTGAAATTTTCTCGGCAGCAACCTCATTGATTGTGAACACAGGCGATTCAACAGTCGCTATATTCGTATATCCAATAATTTTGCCAGCTCTCCCAGCCTCCTTTCCAGCCCACTTCTCATGCACAGACACAGGAAAAACCGGGTCTCCAGACTTGATGCTTCTTTCATACGCAGGAATGTCCAATCGCAAACCCACGTCAACGCCTTCAGGAAAGGCGACATTTTCTTTCACGTTGCCGACTTTGCTTGAGCTTATGTACTCTCGAATCTTGTCGAGCGTTACCAGATTGCTCATGGATGGAGGCTGAACCCTCTTGATCACTGCCCCCTCTCCAGTGTCTAACGCACCCATCCCTCCAGGTTCATACCTGGGACCGGGGACAACTCTGGTTGTTGTGATGCCTTTGTTGACTGTTAATGGATATGGTTCCTGATACTTCACAGGGTCGATCATTTCATACCCGTATTTTCCGGTCTCTGGAAACGCAAACTTTGAGTCGTCAGTGACGAAGTGCTTATCGACATCGGCATCGAACTCCTCTTTTGTTGCATAAAACTTTCGGGGACCGATAGTGACTTCCCCTACAACTCGAGCATCCGATCCTACTCCTGTTGTACGAATTATTTTTAAGCGTCTGCCTACTTGAGAATCCAACCGAGTATTTGTGCGAGTCTCGATAGTCTTTTCTCCGTTGGCTATTAAGTCAGCAAACGGAACGCCATCCTCATTGCGAACATTGAATCCTCCAATTTCACCAGGTTCAAAGTTCTCCTGGATCCGCCGATACGCATTCCTGTTCAGCGGCATCCGCTCCAACTGAGCTGGGGAAACGTCATTGATCGCATCGAGACGACGACCACGAATCAGATTGTCCGCGCGATCTGGATTCAGGTGCTCGAGCAGTATGCGCTGACGTTGTGCGTTGTTTCGAAACTGTATGTCTTTCTTTTTAAATCCCAGGAAGGCCGAAAGTACGTTGGCTTTCTTCCTGGCGATAGCTGGGTCACCCAACCCCTTCAGAACTCCCTCGGATGAATCCGGGTTCGCCATGTTGTTGAGGTATTGAACCAGGTCACGATCAAACGCTGCCCGGGTCGCCTGTGGATCTGCTTCCTGTGACCAGAGGTTCGTGATAGCTTTTCGCCTCTGCGGATCCTGCATGATTCGCACATATTTCTCAGAGAGATGCCCCAGATCGACAGTGTTGTAGAGCAGGTTTCCTGCTTTTGAAATGTAGAGACCGAACGGTATCGAGGTTCGCAGACTGGATCCGATCTTCGATGAATACTCCGCACCAGTCTTTCCTTTTGGGACCAGGCGAGCGTTGTAGTCGATCACTATCGGTTCCCCCCTGCGAATGCTCTCGTTCACCCGCTCCATCGTTTCGATCAGAGATGGCGGAAACAACCATCGGGGTGCGTTTCGGATTTTCGCCAGAGCAGCATCAGGGATGTAGTCTCCTGATATAACTTCAGTCTCTGGATCCCAGTTCATGGGAACCTTGTTGCCCCATCCAGCTTCCGGACGATAGTCCTGATCCTGAAAAACGGTGCGAAGGAAATTTTTCCTTAACCGCTCCTTTTTCCTCAGTTCCTTCTGGTTCTTCTCGATGACGAGTTTGCCACGGGCATCGAACTGGTAGTTGCCATCCTCATCAAGCTTCGCGATGAGCAGGTTTTTGGGGACCGACTTCGCATCCAGGCTCGATGTGTCTGTGATCGTTCCACTGTCAGACTCCGACACCTCCCCGCGAATTAATTTGCCGTCATCGTCCAGCTTCAAACGCTGCTGAAACTTGATAAGGTTGTTGATCTCTGCGGTCAGCTGGTTGTCGCCGTAGTCAACAGCTTTACCGGAACGATCCCTGAAAGTCTGACTCAGGACTTTAGGGTTTCCAGTATACCCCATGAAGGTCGCCAGAACATTGGCCAATCGCCCGAGGGGTTTGGCTACCTTGTTTGCATCAGTTTTGAGGTCGGCCCGGGTCAGATACAATGGGTCTTTGTCCGTCAGAAAAGACTCCCATATATCGGACATGATCTCGTCTTTGATGCGAGCATGCTTCCAGAATTGAGGATCCGCTTCAGGTGTGCCTGTTTGGTAGTTGTCAGCGAGCCGTTCATCATACGCACGTAGAAGCATCTCATCGGACTGCTCAAAACGGCTCATGTAGTCTGAGTAGAATTTGTCCAGATCCTCCGATGTAAACTTTCGATTGATGTATTCCTGGATCGGCCTGAAGTAGTCCTGGAGCACGTCCAACCTTCCTAGGGCGTGAATACCCTCATGGATGATCGTGGTTGGTGTCATCTCATCGACATTGATCAGTGCGATCGGGCGTTTGCCTCCGTTGCGCGTATTCAAAAACTGGACACCACGCTTCAGACTGGGGATTTTATCCGCCGCAGAGTTGCTCGCGATCTTCTCGGCGTACTCGGTCACGTTGTCCAGGTTGATATTATCGGCCAAACCTTCCGAACGAAGGTACTCAAAGAGAGTGTCAAATGACGATGAATCGGTGTAAACGAAGTTGACATCAGCTTCCCCTGTCGAAGCCAAAACCATCTGCTGCGCGAACCTCTCAAATACAGCCCAACGGGCGATCTGAGTATCGTCAAACCCCCTGTCTTTGATCTTCTGCTGGATCTCGGGTGTCTGTTTCAGCAACCAGTTGTTCGCTGCGGAGGCGACCTTCTGTTTATTGCCCCAAACTGCCTGGTCGTATGCTCCACCTCCGAACGCGATCATCCCGGATCCGATGATGTTCTGAGCAATCATTTCCTCGTCCATCGTGAGTGCAGATAGCCCTGCACCCGAAAGGGCACCCCCGGTTGCTCGAGACATCCCGGCCAACATCACCTTTGTCGGTGACGAGAGGATTCGCAGTGCGGGAGATAGCCACGGGTAATCCGTGAAGACACCATGCCCCAGCTTCTCGGCTAGTTTGCGATTCTTCGGATCCACAAAGGTGTCTCGCGACATCGACAGGAACACGTTCTCATCCGATTTACGTGCGATCGCCCGAGATAGCCCAGACATCATGTCGCTGACACGATTGACCGCGCCTCGAAACGCACTCAATGAACGTGCAGGATCCCCTACGAACGGGAGATCCTTTGCCTTATTCGTGACCTGCTCCACTTCTTCCAGAGCTTTCCCGACCTTCGCGGTTCCAGATCCAGTTGCCCCAGCTGCTTCGCTGGTAGCTGATCTTATCATACTGGATCCGCTCTTCTTCATCGCACCTTTTGCGATAGCTGCCCCCAGGCCTTCACCTCCGAAATGGTAACTCGCTAGATTGGCAGTCGCCGGGTTAACCATGGAGAGAATTTGTGTCTCCAGTTCGCCAGCCGTTGAGACATCTTCTTCTGTGAAACCGGGTGACTGCTTCCAGTATCCCCCGGGCGCACCTGGCCCCGCAGAGAATCCGGTTGAGACAAACTCGTTTGGTCTGGTTGCGCCAGACGCAACGAAAGATCCCACAACATCCCCGAGGATCGACGCTTCGCCTTCCTGGTATTTTGCCTGATCTGCGAGCAGTTTATTCAGTGCCCTGAATTTATTCCTGGCAGTCGTTTTTTCTGCCTCACTGAACTGCCCCCAGGTTTTCCGTTTCCGGCGACTCGCGCCAAACTTTGAATACCCGGCGGACTCACTCTCGTATCTGTCCAATGATTGAGCAAACCCAATGGATGCTCCCAAAACACCTAGTTCACTCGCACCACGTAGCGCACCTTCAGCGAGGGACGCAGAGATGCTTTGGTTGTCAGTATCCTGATCCTGGACCCAGTATCCCCCGGGCGCACCCGGCCCGGCGGAAACACCTGTTGGCACGAATCGACCTTTAGGTGTGGCAGCAAACTTTGCCGTGTCCAATACACTCGTCGCATAATCCTTCACGATCGGGATCGCGGAGGAGATCATACCGTCGATGACTTTGTATGGATCGAACCCCTTCTCGATTGAGTATTCCAGGAATGTGTCAACCTGCTCGTCGGAGTATGCCCGGCCAGGGTTCTGCCTCATGGACTGATACAGACGTTCCGGA
>Ga0181591_10002160_pt1 | contig 16928 bp, 26 predicted proteins | sample 071ome_33_FD_133757 | JGI IMG/M metagenome (GOLD analysis project Ga0181591, IMG submission 133757) | Coastal salt marsh microbial communities from the Groves Creek Marsh, Skidaway Island, Georgia - 071412AT metaG (megahit assembly) | ecosystem: Environmental > Aquatic > Marine > Intertidal...
AAACTTCAGTTCCTGATTCAAGATTAATATACAGTCTTGTAAGCGGACGTTTACCTCCAGGATTAGTATTAGATATTAGCGGTGAAATTATTGGTAAAGTAAATCAATTTGGTACTGCTGGTGCTCCGGGTTTAACTGTATTTGATAATGGTACAATGACATTTGATGGTGCTAAAACTATTATTGATAGAGAATTTAAATTTACTGTAAAAGCAGAAGACCGTTTTGGATTTAGTGCAGTTGAACAGGAATTTACTGTTGACGTTTTAGATCCTGATGATAACTTGTATAGTAATTTGTTTATGAAGCCTTTTATGACAAAAACAAAACGAGACGAGTATACTGCTTTTATTTCTAACCCTAATATTTTTCCACCAGACTTAATTTATAGAAGTGGTGACCCTGAATTTGGTGTACAGAAAGATATTAAGATGTTAGCATATGCTGGCATCCTAACACAAAATGTTAGAAACTATGTTGCCGCGGCCGCTAAGAATCACAAAAGAAGAAAATATAGAATTGGTGAAGTTAAAAAAGCAGTAGCCAAAAATCCGGGAACTAACGATATTATTTACGAAGTTATATATGTAGAAGTTATTGATCCTTATATGCCTACAAATGGCAGTGTTGCAAAGTCAATTAAAACTTCAAGTAACACTAAAAAAATTACTGTAGACAGTATTCAGTTTGAATCTTTAGATGATAATTCTGCATTAGGTAGTGGACAAAGTAGTTTTAGTTTAGGTATACGTGGAGTAGGAACTCCTACTATCGAAGTAAAAAGTATTGGTAACGATTTAGAAATAGTAACCAGAAGTGGTCGAGTTGTATTTCCAACAGTGGGTGATATTAAAATTATTCTTAGAAACGGCAACCAAGTAGTATCAGAACAGGTGTTTACTATTGAACAAGCAGAACCATATAGATTTAGACCAATTTCAAATACCCTTAAAGTAGATAGCGATGCTGTACAAATAAGTCAAGATAATCATAATAAAAAATATATCTCAAATATCAAAAATATGCGAGATAGAATCAGCGAAACAGGTATTACAGAACGTGACTTTTTACCACTTTGGATGCGTACAGCACAGGAAAATAGTATTCAAGAATTGGGTTATGTAACAGCAATACCTATTGCATACTGTAAAGAGGGTAATGCAGATCAAATTTTATTGAATATCAAAAACCAAGATTTCAATTTTAACAATATAGATTTTGATATTGATAGATACATAATAGATAGTACAACAGGTAAAAGTGAAGAACAATATATCCTGTTCGCAAACTACGAGTACAACATATAACACAGATAAATAAGTGTAGGAGAACACAAAATGGCAAGTAATATTGATGAAGTAAGTATTAATTCGGAATATCCTATCGCAGGACAGGATAACGACTCACAAGGTTTTAGAGATAATTTTGGAATTATTAAAAATAACTTTGTAGCCGCTAAAGATGAAATTGAAGATTTACAGGATAATACTGCTAAGAAAAATGAAGCAAATAACTTTTTAGGTAATAATATTACTAACGCTAACCTTGTTAACGTTTCTGAAGAGTTAAATGCTGGTGGTACTTTAAGTTCTTCTCAAGATGTCAACTTTACACTTGGCCCTGTTCAAACATTTACCGTAGGAGGTGATATTACTCTAACTACAACAGATTGGCCAGAATCAGGCAAAGTTGGTAAAATTAGATTGATCCTTATCAATGACGGTGAAGATAGAATTCTAACTATTGGTACTGAAGCAGGTAGTTCACTTAAATTTAATGACCGTTGGCCAAATAAAACAGGTAGTGCTCCAGACTACACTTTTACTAATAGTCTAACAATTGACAGTGCATCTGATCCAATTATTATTGATTTTATGACTTACAATCAAGGATCGTCGATTTTTGTAGATTATATCGGTAAATTTTACTAATGTTACATCCACTTGAAGATAACTTAGACAAATACACTACACCACAAATTGAAGAAAAGTTACAAGAACTTTCCAAAAAGTTCTACATGACACGAAATCCAGACGTCAAAGTTCAAATGGCTACACTAATTGAAATGTATAGAATTGAATTAAGAAGCCGTTATGCCAAAGAAATGGCAAAGAACCAAGATAAAGATCTTGACAATTTAATCAACGTAAGTTAAAATACACTTATGCTTTTAAAAACAGATTCTAACGGAATACCTATCTTCTCAAACAAGGACTTGATTGATATGATTTACACAGGTCATATCGATAAGTGTCATGTAGTCCTATGTGATCCAAATGATGAAATTGATAAGTTTAACAAATATTCCAAAGAATTTGGATCTGTTGAATTAAAGAAATTTATTCCATTAGATGTAGATCAAAAGACATTTGATGGGGTATGTCAAAGTGAATGGTTTATGCCAGACGAATATAAAAACATGGATATCTATAGTTGGCTGGAACAACGTTGCGAAACTACAGAGCAAGTCGAAAGACTTGACGAAGAATTCAAAGAATTTGAAAATAGGAATATGTTACCATTATTACAGTATATGAAGTATCTTGTAGACTTTATGCGTGAAAACAATATAGTATGGGGTGTGGGCAGAGGTAGTTCTGTATCAAGTTTTGTTCTATATTTAATTGGTGTACATAGAATAAACCCAATCCACTTTGACCTGGATTGGCGTGAGTTCCTAAGATAAATACTCACATAATAGGAGATAAACTATGGCAGTAAAACAAACAGGTCGTAAAGTCTATAAAACAATGCAAGGTAAAGCAGTTGATATGGATCTATTACGCCAAAAGAACGAACTTACTCCTGCTGTTGGCAATGCCCGTGTAAATGCACGTGGTGATGAATTAGGCCCAGGTGGTAAAATTATTCGTAAACGTGAAGATGTTCTTGCAGACTTTTATAGAGACAATCCGTCTAAAGTAGTAGACGAACTTCCTAAAGCAAAAGAAACTGTTGCACAAACTAACGTTGTTGAAGAAAAACCTGCTCCAAAGAAAACTGCAAAACAAAAAGTAGAAGAAGTTCAAGCAGTTGACGAAGATTGGGTTGAAGACGACGAAGGTAATTTTGTAAAAAAAGGTGAGTAAATGGCAATTAATCTAAACGCTATCAAAGGTGAAGTAAAACCTTTGCACGACAGGTTAATGGTTTCCGATATGGAGTTTGGAGAAGTCATCAGTAAAGGTGGAATTATTATTCCAAGTGATGACGGTCAACAACATGGTATCAAACCACGTTGGGCAAAGATTGTGTCTATTGGACACGAAAACACAGACGACTATAAAGTTGGAGATTGGATTCTAATTGAACATGGTAGATGGTCAAGAGGGTTTACAGTTGAAAACGAAGATGGAGAACAAAAGGTTCTTCGAACAGTAGATGCTTCGGGTGTATTAGGCGTTGCCGACGAACAACCAAGCGATCTTGCATACTTTGGTGATGCTATTGATTTAAGTCAAGATGCTCATCGTCCTGAAGACTTTGTAAATTAAAGAGGTTAAATTGATCGATCTAAACAAGTACATGGACTTTGTAAAGAAAGTCACAAGTAACGAATCATTGTCAACTATGCAAATGTATAATCGCATGATTGACATTGAAACAATAGAAAGTAAAACAAAAGTAAATGCCGCGTCATTAATGACCGGTGCGATTGGTATTGCAAGTGAAGGAGGCGAATTTGCAGAAATTGTTAAAAAGTGTATCTTCCAAGGTAAACCAATGGATGATGAAACTCAGTTTCATATTAAACGAGAACTTGGCGATATTATGTGGTATTGGATTACTTCTTGCCGTGCAATGGGGCTCGACCCTAACGAAGTAATTGAAGAAAATGTTAAAAAGTTAGAGTCAAGATATCCAGACGGTGAATTCGATGTACACTATTCGGAAAATCGAAAAGCCGGCGACTTATAAAATACTTGACTTTTTTCGTAATTAGTGTATAATAACACTATGACAGTCGGTATTACATTTAGCACATTTGATCTATTCCATACAGGACACGTCGCTATGCTTAAAGAAGCGGCGGAAAACTGTAATCATCTAATTGTAGGAATACAAACAGATCCTACTATAGATAGACCAGACAAAAACAAACCAATCCAATCTGTGTTTGAACGTTATGTTCAATTAGCAGGTTGTAAGTATATTGACGAAATTATTCCATATTCGACAGAAAAAGATTTGGAAGATATATTATTAACATATACTATCCACAAACGCTTTATTGGCGAAGAATATAAATCAAAAGACTTTACTGGTAAGCAGATTTGTGTTGACAAAGGCATAGAAATATATTATAATAAAAGGCAACACTCATTTAGTAGTACTAATTTGAGACAACGAATAGTAGAGGCAGGTAAATGAAAGAACTATGGGTAGAAAAATATCGTCCTAACACAATAAACGGTTATGTGTTTAGAGATGAACATCAGAAGAAACAAGTGCAACAATGGATCAAAGAAGGCACTATTCCGCATTTATTGTTTTCAGGTAATGCAGGTATTGGTAAAACAACACTTGCTAAAATTTTATTCAATGAACTTGAAATTAATGATTTAGACATTTTAGAAATTAACGCAAGTCGTACAAACTCAGTAGATGATGTTAGAGATAAAATTATTAACTTTGTACAAATGATTCCATTTGGAGACTTTAAGGTAGTACTGCTTGATGAGGCTGATTACCTGTCGCCAAACGCACAGGCGGCACTGCGTGGCGTGATGGAAGAATACCATACCACAAGCAGATTTATTTTAACCTGTAACTATCCTAACAGAATTATTCCTGCACTACATTCACGTTGTCAAGGATTCCATATTGAACGTATTGATCAAACAGAGTTTACTGCTCGTGTAGCAGAGATTCTTATAACAGAAGGTGTACAACCTGATTTAGATACATTAGACACTTATGTAAAAGCAACATATCCAGACTTGCGTAAATGTATTAATATGGTACAAATGAATAGTGTTGACGGAGTATTGCAAAAACCTCAAGAAGGTGATACAGGTGAAGCAGATTATAAACTTGAAATGGTCGAACTGTTTAAAGCAGGAAAAATTAACCAAGCAAGAAAACTCGTATGTAGTCAAGTACGTCCAGATGAAGTAGAGGATATTTACAAATGGATGTATGATAATATCACATTGTTCGGTGATGAAAAAACACAAGACGATGCAACATTAATTATTAAACAAGGACTTGTAGATCATACACTTGTTGCTGATCCAGAGATTAATTTAGCCGCAACCATGATTCGTTTATCTCGCTTACAGACAGGATAATTATTAATATGACATATCTTGTAAACGAAAACTGTATTAAATGCAAACACATGGATTGTGTAGATGTTTGCCCTGTTGATTGTTTTTACGAAGGCGAAAATATGCTTGTAATCAATCCTAACGAATGTATTGACTGCGGTGTTTGTGAACCTGAATGTCCTGTAGATGCTATTATTCCAGACAATGTAGAAGGTGCAGACAAGTGGCTTTATGTAAACGAAGAATACTCAGCGAAGTGGCCTAATATTACTGAAAAACGTCCTGAAGATGTTCCTTCCGATGCTGAAGAAATGGCATTAGAACCTAATAAGTTTGAAAGATTCTTTTCTGAAAAACCAGGCGGGAGAACAAATGAAAATTCAGAAACTTAGAGCCAGTCATATCTTAATAAGTCATCAAGGTGCTACAGCACAAACAAGCAATCGTCCAGAACCTGCGGCTGAACAAGAAGCAGGATTTATTATTCAAGATATTATGGAAGGTTTACTTACATTTGAACAAGCCGCAAAAGAACACAGTGCTTGTAGAATAAGTGCAAAAAATGGCGGAGACTTAGGTTGGTTTGATTACCCGGGCGATATGGAATATGAAATTGCCAAACCTATTAGTCAAATTAACAAAGACGAAATGTTAACGTTTCCTATCAAAACAGAATACGGTTATCATATATTGTTAAGGACTGGTTAATGGATTACTTTAAAGTACATAACGGGACATCATCTGAACCGTGTGATATCACTATGGTAAAATATACTAAGAGCGAAACATTAAATCCTATCCTTGAAAATAAGATAAGAAGTTACGGTGATGTAGTTCGACATATGAGTAATGTAAAAGCAGATATGACTGATTTTACAATGTATAACGATTTAGATTTTAAAAAAATATGTGACTTTGCTATTATGCAGTGTATTAGTAGTATCGAAGGACTTAGTCAGCGTGGTGCAGAGATGTTAAAGTTTGACATTGTAGATTGTTGGGGTATGGTTTATAAAGGTAATAAAAATCACCACACAATAGAACACGCCCATTGGCCTGCTACTTACAGTTTTGTATATTACGTAAATGCTTGTGAACAATGTTCACCATTAGAATTTACAACAGCAAATTATAGTGTTAAACCTTTCAGTGGCTTGATGGTAATATTTCCAGGTAATATTAGTCATAGAGTAGGCGTTCAAAAATGCGACCACGATAGAGTTGCAATATCCGGCAACATTAGTTGCACAGTTAGAAAACCAGGAGAAGTAAATTGATTAAATTAGTATCGTATTCACAGCCAAGCAAAGAATTTATGGATGATGGTATTGTAAATGCTCAAGAACTTATTGCGTTTTGTGCAAGAGTATCAAATCCGTCAAACCAGATGAACAAAGAAACAAGTGAGAAACTTATCAAGTACTTGATTAAACACGCTCATTGGTCGCCACTTGAAATGGTCAGTGCTTGTCTTGAAATCAATACCACACGTGATATTGCACATCAAATTGTGCGTCATCGTTCATTTAGTTTCCAAGAGTTTAGTCAGCGTTATGCTGATCCTGCAGAGTTTGGTGATCAATTTGTGTTACGCGAAGCACGACTACAGGACACAAAAAATAGACAAAATTCAATTGCATTAGGCAACACACAACAAGATATGAATCTAATCAACGACTGGGAATCACAGCAACAAAAAGTAATCGATGCGGCTAAAGAAGCATACGAATGGGCGATCGAAAACGGAATTGCCAAAGAACAGGCTCGTGCTGTACTACCAGAAGGTTGTACTAAAACACGACTGTATATGAACGGTACACTTCGTAGTTGGGTACACTATATTGAATTACGTGGTGCTAATGGTACACAGCAAGAACATATGGATATTGCTCACGCCTGTGCGAAAGTAATCGCAGAAATTTTTCCTCTTGCAGAAGAACTTGTAAATGAAGGATAAGTTTGTAAAAGCATATATGGAGGTAGCCAAAACTTTTGCTAACCTCAGTACAGCGAAAAGACTACAAGTTGGTGCGATTGTCGTAAAGGATGATCGTATTGTTAGTATTGGTTACAATGGTATGCCCAGTGGATGGGATAACTGTTGTGAACATGAAGGAAAAACTAAACCGGAGGTGTTACACGCTGAATCAAATGCTATTGCAAAATTAGCCAAATCAAACGAAAGTGGTGATAGTGCTACATTATTTTGTACACACAGTCCTTGTATTGATTGTGCTAAACTAATATACCAAAGTGGCATTAGTACAGTGTATTATAAGGATAACTATCGTAGTAACGATGGAATTGAATTCTTAGAAAAATCAAATATTAAAGTTACTAAAGTATGATTAATTTTATAAAAAACTTATTCAAAAAAGAAGAACCAGTAATTAACTTTGCTTGTCAAAGTTGGGGTGTTAGAAAATATGCACCAATTGAACCTGCTGGTAAATTTTTTCCAGATAAGTTTAAAGAACTATCACCATATTTTAAAAAAGAACAACATAATATTGACAGTCACAAAACTGTAAGATCTTGCCCTGGTATTACAGACTATATGAGTATGGGATATGTTATTCCTGCTTGGTGTGATATTACCATAGAACCAACACCTGACGGTAAACACATTATAACAAGATACAGTGACGATATGTATAATGATGCATATCACCCTGAAGAGCAGTTAGGCAAATTTATGGAACAAAAGTTTAGTGTTCGTGGTGCTGTCAAATTAGACAATCCTTGGTTTACATGGAATAAAAAAGGGTGGAGTACATTGTATTTGCCTATGTATTATCATGAAGGTAAAAACTGGGAAGCAGTTCCTGGTGTAATGGATCATGACTTAGGTGCTCCTCAAAGTCCTATCAATATTATGTTAAAAGAAATTAAACCCACGACAATTAAGATGGGTGAACCTATTGTTCAAGTTATTCCGTTTAAACGTGAAAAGCAAGTAGCAAGAACTATGGAACTGAACGAAACTGTAATGAAACGTCAGTGGGCAATATCCAGCCTACACAAAATGACTTATGCAGGCTGGATAAAATGGGTAAAGACTAAGAAATTATATGTTGTCGATGCCCAGGATACAGACCTCCCAGGTTAAACTACATCTCCATAAATTTCTAAAACTTCTTTGACTGCATCGTGTCTTTCAATATCTCCTTTATGAAATTCTATGACATCGATTTTTTCAGCACGACCTCTATGATCTAAATGCTTACAAAAGTCAATAAGTCCGTTATCTTTTAATCTATCGGCTTGTGCTAAGTCACCTGTAACAGCCATCTTAGAACCTTCACCTAAACGTGTTAATAACATCTTCATTTGATTTTGTGTTGCATTTTGCATTTCGTCAGCAATGATAAACGATCGCTTAAACGTTCGTCCACGCATATATGCAAGTGGTGCTATTTCAACTACACCTTCTGCAATCATGCCTTCTATTTCATGTGCTGAAAAATACTCTTGAAGTACATCAAATATAGGTCTTGTCCAAGGTGCCATTTTTTGTTCTAATGTACCTGGTAAAAAACCTAAATCTTCATCTGCACTTACTGCTGGTCGAGTAACGATTATTTTATCAACTTTTCCATCTTTAAATTGCTTAATCGCAACCTGTACTGCTAACAGCGTTTTACCTGTACCTGCCGGCCCAATGCCAAAGACTATGTCTTTCTTTGGGTCTAACAGTTGTAGCATATAAGTTTCTTGATTAACATTTCGTGGAAGAATTTTGACTTCTTTTTTCTTCTGTGGAAGAAAGTTGTTGATTTCTACAATATTGCTATTGTAGTTTTTGCTCCTACGAGCACTTCTTTTTGCACCCATGCAGTCCTCCTTTATGGATTAAACAAGTAGTCTGCATCGTATAGTTTCGACACTATACGTGCCTCCTACACAAATATTTAGTTGGTTAGCCTCGTGATAAAACTACGCTGTTATAAATGCTAACCGGATAAATAAGTGTATAAGATTGGATATTCAATATGAAAGATGTATTAGAAGTAATCAAAACAGTTCAAGGTATATACGAAAGCGATACCGCATTTACGGTTCTAAAAGACTTTGAAAGAGTGCTTGACGAACTGGATTTGTATGTATATGATAACTGGGAAGATGGCGAAATAGTAGCAGGTCCTAATATTAAAAGACATTGGGTTATCTGTTCATTTATGTGGCCACGTGATAAGATGCCTGACCCAATGGGCGGTAAAAGACTTCTTGATTATGACTGTAAAGTTACATATAAAAAAGATCATATTTTAGTTCCACGTAAAATAAGAACACCAGACGATATTCGCCCTGGCACTAAAAAAGGTAAATTAGATCGTAAAGAAATTTGGGTAGTTGAAATTATGATGCCTAAAAAATTAATTGTAGACATTTATAGTGGATACAACGAAATGTTAGATCTAACTACAGAACCAGGCGCTGATCAAAATCCAACACCAGAAGCACAGCCAGCAGATGCGGCGGCAATGCCTGCTGATGCAGGAGCACCAGCAACAGAAGCACCTGAAGGAGCAATGTAATGGGTTTAAGAAAAGACGATCTAAAAGATTTAGTAGATCATATTTTTGAGATAGATTCTTTTAAATCTAAAATGGGAGAGGATAGCGACATAGTCGTACTAAGTTTTTCAACTAAAAATGAAGCAAGTGCAAAAGACCTTGAAAACTTTCTTGAAAAAGGTTATCCATTTGTACTTGATGCAGATGCAACATCAGGTGAACAATCAGACGGTATGTACAAAGTATTTGTAGAACTTGAAAGAGGTAAAGATTCACCAGCACACATTTATGAAATGGTAGACGGTATCCAAAAAATAGCAGGCTTAGATAGTATGAAGTTTAGATACTATAAAAGTTTTAGAAGCCACGATGCAACTGATGCTAATTTAGCAGAAATGGTTCCTACAGATAAAGATGCTTATGATATTCGAGTAACAGAAAGTAACATGGACAACTATAAAAACTTCTTCAATAAGAGTTATGCTGAAGAAGTAGATATGCTTAATGAACACACTTTGAGAATAAAAAACACTTATCAAGACCCAATCACATTCAAAGTTGTGGATTTTGCTCGAACAGATGAGGTAAATATCAACGAAGCATTAGATATTAATGGTTTTGCTGAAGTTATATATTTAAGCAAGTATTTAGGTGATTACAATATTACAAAATATGGTAAGAAACTTGTACTTGAAAATGATGGCTACAGTCTAATTTTGAAAAGAGGTTAAAAAATGGCAACAGATAATTTTAAAGAATGTTTAAACATCGTACTTGAACACGAGGGTGGATACGTTGATCACCCAAGCGATCCAGGCGGTGCAACAAATATGGGTATCACAAAACAAACCTATGAAGACTGGATGAACAAAGTAGTTACTAAAGAAGTAATTCAAAATCTTACAGAAACAGATGTAACACCAATTTATAAAAAGAATTATTGGAATGGCATCCTTGCAGACGATCTACCAAAAGGTTTAGACCTTTGTGTATTTGATATGTGTGTAAACGGTGGCAGACATAGAGCAACTAAGATGTTACAACAATTAGTTGGATCTAAAATGGATGGTTGGATTGGTCCACTCACTATTGCTAAAGCACAAGGTTATGTTGAAGCAGTTGGAATCAATACAGCAATTGATGAATACCAAAAGATTCGTCAAGATTATTACGAATCACTTGCAACATTTAAAACTTTCGGAACAGGATGGACAAACAGAGTAAACTCGACAACAGACTCAGCGAAAGCAATGGCCGAGTAAGTTGTAAAAACTGCGGACACGAATATCACGAAGGACCTCTTTTCAAAGATATGCAAGACGGGGATGGAAAAACGATTAGCATCGAAGTCTGTAAACAAGGAAGATAAATGTTTGGATCTATAAAAATAGCAATGGTATTAATTATGTTAGCAGGTGCTGGCGGTGGTGTTATGTATGTAAAAACACTTAAAAGCGACCTTGCTACAAGCGAAGCCAACAATGCAAAATTAGTACAAAGTGTTGCAGATCAAAAAGCAGTTATCGAACAACAGGCAAATGATTTTAAAGCAATACTTGCCGCAAACAAAGCACTTGAAGAAACAAATGCAACATTGCGTAAAGAATTTGCCGCACTTGACGAACGTTTTAATAAAATTAACGGCAAAGGCGAAGTAAGAGACATCGGTAAACTTGCTGAGGAAAAAGCAAAGTTAGTTGAACGTGTTATTAACAAGGCGAGTGACAAAGCAATGAGATGTTCAGAAATTGCTATGGGTGCTCCATTAACAGAGAAAGAGATTAATGCTACTAAGAAGTCTGAAATTAATTCAGAATGTCCGAGTATAGCAAATCCTAATTATGTACCTTATGACTAAGAATATTTTAATATTAAGTTTATTTGCAATCTTTCTTTCAGGTTGTTCAACTGTTTCTAAACTGGACATTTTTAAAACAGAAGTAGAAAGAGCACCTTTAAATTTATCTCAGCCAGAAGCGGCTAAGATGGAAAAAATTAAATGGGTTATTATTACTTCAGAAAATGCAGAAGAAGTATTTGCTAAGTTAAAAGAACAAGGAAAAGATCCTGTATTATTTGGACTAAGCGATGACGACTATCAACTTTTATCAAAGAACTTTGCACAGATCCGTGCCTATATGATCAAACAAAGACAAATTATAGATGCTTACAAAGATTATTACGAAGGCGAGTCTGATCCTAACACTACTGATAGTAAGTAGTTGTTCCACCCAATCTAAATGCACCGTAAAACCTGGCTTAGAAGTTAAGAATATTCCTCAAGACATGAGCAAGGTGCGAGAAAATGTAGTTACTAAAGGCGAAGTCGCCTGTTCTTTCTAACCAAATTCCGATAAATACCTATATAAAAGAGAGGGAAAATTATGTGGGAAATGATTGAAAGAATGGCTACTGACCGACTGTGGATTTACACAGCCTTAGCAGGTTCGTTGTTTGGTGCGGCATTTTTGTTTTGGTTTAAAGATACAAAAATGGCAATGTGGGCCGTAAGAAAGTTTGATGCTTTTCTTGAATATCTTGCAATACGTTGGGGTTGGACATGGTTCCAAAATGATCCAAATGCTTGGCGTACAAAGTATCCACACGTAACCCAAAAGATAGACGAGTTAGAATCTCGCATTAAAAAATTAGAGGGCAAAAAATAATGTCAGACGCAGAAGTAAAAGTTCAAAGTTCAGAACATAAAAAGAAAGTTAACCTTGAGTTAGAAGTTGATGCATCAGCAAAAGACTTAGGTGTTAATCCTTACGCAAAACTTATCCATTTAGCAAGAGCAATTGACAGTTGGAGAATTTTTCCAAGAATCTTTATTTCAACTTATATCTTTTTGTTATATAAGGTTGTAATTTGGTATATGGAACTTCCAAATCCAACAATGGAACAATCAGGTTTAGTCAGTATCGTTGTAGGTGCTGGTGCGGCTTGGTTTGGTTTGTATACTGGATCAAGAGCAAAATCAGACAAATAATCATTGACAAACGCCTAACATAAGTATATAATACTGCTATGGATTATTATGAACTGTTAGGCGTCTCACGAAACGCTTCCGAAAAAGAAATCAAAACTGCTTTCCGCAAACTTGCGGCACAGCATCATCCTGACAAAGGCGGTGATGGTAAAAAGTTTGTTGAGATTAAAGAAGCATATGAAACACTAACAGATCCTCAAAAGAAACAAATGTATGATCAGTACGGTACTGCTGATCCACAACAAGCAGGATTTCAACAACAAGGTTTTGGAGGATTTGGTCCAAACAGTTTTGAATTCAATGGTGATATCAATGATATGTTTAGTACCTTTTTTGGTAGAGGTTTTCAACAACAAAGACGACCACATCAAAATAGAGATATAACTATTGCTTGTGATATTACAGTAGGTGAAGTTTATACAGGTAAAGGTGTAATTGCTACATTTAGAACTAACAGTGGAAAAGAACAAACTGTTAATATTGATATACCTAAAGGAGCAAGACATGGTGATACTATACGCTATGGTGGTTTAGGTGACGACAGTATTCCAACTGTTCCTCGAGGTAATTTAAATGTTAAAGTAAGAATACTAAGACATCCTGATTTTGATGTTGATGGTTTAAATTTACACAGTGTAACCAAAGTTGATATATTCGAAATGATACTCGGAACAACCACAAAACTTACATTACCATCGGGTAAAACTATAAGTATTAATATACCAAGAGGCACACAACCAGGCACAGTTTTAAGTATACACGGCCAAGGCTTGCCCGACTACAACACAGGCGCTTCTGGAAATGTTTACCTCAAAGTAAACGGCGTTATTCCAAAGAACCTAACTAACGAACAATACGAGATAATTAGAAAGATTAAGCAATGAAATTAGTTTATCATCCGCATCCGTCTTTAGATAAGCAAATGCAACCATTTGACTTTGACAAATTAGATGCAAAAGACATTGAAAAACAAATGATTGATATCATGACAAAAGAGCATGGTGTTGGATTAAGTGCTAATCAAGTAGATTTAGATGCACAGATTTTTGTTATGGAACCAAAAGGTTTGAAAGATTACAAAGACGGAGAATCATTTGCTGTTATTAATCCTAAAATTGAAGCAGTATCAGAGCAAAGAGTGTTAGGTGAAGAAGGGTGTTTAAGTTTTCCTGGTTTATTTTTTAAGGTAAACCGTGCAGAGGCTTTGGTAGCAAAGTTTCTTGACAGTAGCGGAAAAGAGTGTACAATAGAGTTTACAGGTTGGAATGCAAGAATATTTCAACACGAGTTTGATCACTTACAAGGTATCAATTATATTGATCGGGTAAGTAAGATGAAAGTCGATATGGCAAAGAAAAAACAAGAAAAATATTTTAAAAGAATTAAAGGAATGATTAAGTATGGTTGAACCGAGTGATGATTTGCAGGCTGTCTTTGATAAGGCAATGAATGATGCTAAGAAATTAAATCATGAATATGTGACTCTTGAGCATCTATTATTTGCAATGTTATGCAGTGAAAAGTTTTCTAAAATCGTTGAAGGGTCTGGTGCTGATCCAGAATTTATTAAAAAGAATATTGAAAATTATTTAAAAAATGATTTAGAAGATATTACATTGCCTGCTGAGAATAGTAAAAAGTTCAAGCCAAAGAAAACATCTACTGTAGAACGTGTTCTTAACAGAGCATTTACACAAGTATTGTTTAGTGGACGTCATCACATTGAAATAACAGATGTGTTCCTAAGTATTCTTAACGAAAAGAAATCCTGGGCATTTTATCATATCCAAAAGGCAGGAATTAAGAAAGAAGAATTTGCCGATTATCTTAACAATGAATTAGAAGCAGTTTACGAAGATGAAGAAGGTAGATTACTTTCACAGAAAGCACTTAAAGAGTTTTCAACAGATCTTAACAAGCAAGTTGAACAAAATAAAATTGATCCTGTTATCGGGCGTAATGAAGAACTTGAAAGTATTGCACTTGCATTAGGAAGACGTGCTAAAAATAATGTATTACTTGTAGGCGATCCTGGTGTAGGTAAAACTGCTATTGCAGAAGGTCTTGCATTTAATATTGTAAACAAAGCAGTACCTGAGTTCCTTCAGGAGTATAAAGTTTATAACTTAGATATTAGTGCTATGTTGGCAGGTTCTAAATACAGAGGTGACTTTGAAGAACGTTTTAAACTTGTAATGAATGCTATTAAAAAGCAAGGTAAAACTATCGTGTTTATCGATGAAGCACATATGATTAATGGTGCTGGCGCAGGTGGCGGATCAAACAGTGCAAACGATCTTGCAAATATGCTTAAACCTGCTCTTGGTAAAGGAGATATCAAAGTAGTTGCTTCAACTACCTGGGAAGAATATCGCAAGTATTTCGAGAAAGACCGTGCTTTAATGAGACGTTTCCAACGTGTTAGTGTTACTGAGCCAGATAAAGAAACAACTAAATCTATATTACAAGGTATTAAAAAATACTACGAAGATTATCATAAAACAGAAATCACAGAAGAAGCAATTGATGCCGCTATTAAATTAAGTGTCAAATATATGACTGACAAGAAACTTCCTGATAAAGCAATTGATTTAATTGACCTTGCTTGTTCAAGATTTAATCTAAAAAAAGTAGAAGGTGATAAAATCGTAGGCAAGGAAGAAGTAGAATTTGAACTTGCTAAAGCAATTAAATTACCTCCTGAACAGGTACAGCAAAAAGAATCAAGCAACCTTGCACACCTCGAAGAAAATTTAAAGAAAACTGTTTACGGACAAGACAAAGCAATTGATGAAATTGTTGATAAAATTCTTGTTGCTCAAGCAGGACTTAAAACAGAAAATAAACCTATTGGTTCATTTGTGTTTATGGGTCCAACAGGTGTTGGTAAAACTGAAACAGCAAGACAACTTGCAAATCAATTAAGTGTTGAACTTGTACGTTTTGATATGAGTGAATACCAAGAAAAACACTCTGTAGCAAAACTAATTGGATCACCTCCAGGCTATGTTGGCTTTGAAGATAATGCAGGATTATTGATTACAAAATTACAAGAACATCCTAACTGTGTATTACTACTTGATGAGGTAGAAAAAGCACACCCAGATGTTTCGCAGATCCTACTACAAATTATGGATAATGGAAAGATTACTGGAAGCAACGGTAAGGAAGCCGATGCGAAAAATGCAGTTCTAATTCTAACTACAAACTTAGGTGCAGAACAAGCAGAGAAAAACGCTATCGGCTTCAACGAAGATATGGAAATGGACTATGAAGATACTGAACTTAAGAAGTTCTTTGCTCCAGAGTTCCGTAATAGACTTGACGGTGTAATTGCTTTTGGCAAACTTGAGAAGAATACTATGATTAAGATTGTAGGTAAATTCCTTGTTGAACTACGTGATATGCTTACAGAGAAAAATGTTACAGTTGACATTACAGATGACACTATTGATTATCTTGTTGATGTAGGGTTTGATAAGAAGATGGGTGCAAGACCACTGCAACGAACTATTGATAAAGAAATCAAACGTAATCTAAGTAAGATTCTATTGTTTGGTGAACTTAAAAATGGTGGACATCTACACATTGATGTAAAAGACAAAGAGATTCAACTATTGCCTACTAAAAAAGCCGAAACTGTATCTGCTTAAGATCGGATAAATAGTTGTATGCCAAGCAATAGTGAAATAATTTTATCAGCAAATACTCATCCTGGAGATAGTTCAGTAGAAACTATTACAGGTGACAAGTACAAAGGCGATGGATATTACAGTCGTGCAGACGGTGTTCATACTGTACAGTACAATTATGCAGGTCTAACAGGTACAATTAGCATCGAGGCAACTCTTGCTACAGCACCTACTGATGCTGACTGGTTCACTGTACATTCATATACTGCCGCACAAGAAACTGATAGCAAATATGCTAATTTCACTGGTAACTTTGTTTGGGTTAGAGCAAAAGTAGTTTACACAGATGGTACTATTAACAGCATCTTGTTAAACCATTAGGAGTTATTATGAGCAATTTTATTAATATTGTATGGCAAGGCAAACAAGAAGATGTTGATGCTATTGTTGCTGAACAAGTGTTAAACTGCACAGACGAAGCACTAACAGAATCAGAAGCACTATATGAAGTATATGAGTC
>Ga0181591_10002167_pt1 | contig 16903 bp, 16 predicted proteins | sample 071ome_33_FD_133757 | JGI IMG/M metagenome (GOLD analysis project Ga0181591, IMG submission 133757) | Coastal salt marsh microbial communities from the Groves Creek Marsh, Skidaway Island, Georgia - 071412AT metaG (megahit assembly) | ecosystem: Environmental > Aquatic > Marine > Intertidal...
TAACAATAATATTTTTTTGTTTCATAGCATCTATATCAACAGAATCATAACCCACCCCAAATCTGGCAATAATTTTTAATTTACAACTATCATTAGATACTGAATTAGCAGTTGCTTTAGGAAGATTTAACAAAATAGCATCAAATTTGGACGTCATTTCAGGAGTTATCTCCGATATTGATTTATCCATCCAAGAAACATTTATATCAGATCTTTTTTTTAAAATATTTAGAGGAGCTTCGCCAAAGCATGGCTTATTTTCACTATTCAATAAATCACCTGAAATTCCAACTTCAAACATAACCAAAGCCCCTTTTATAATTAATTTATAATTTGAGATATTGAGCGTGATAAGATATTCATTTCAGTTCCAACGGCTATCATATTAAAACCTAGTTCAGAATACATTTCAAGCTCGTCATTATTATTGACCATTATACCTAAGCTTTTTTTATTTATCTTTCCTGCATCTACAACCCTTTTAATGGCATCAAGATAAATTGAAGAAGTAAAATCACCAGGAATACCAAGGAAATTTGTAAGATCAAAATGACCTACCCACAAACAATCCACTCCATCTATAGCCGCTATTGATTCTACATTTTCTAATCCATATTTAGTTTCAATCTGAATAATATTGATTAATTCATCATTTGCTTTTTTAATGTATTTGAGGGGATTTTGATTATTATAATTATCATGTGCAAATCCAAAACCAGCTCCTCTAATTCCCTCGGGAGGATATTTAGATGATTTTACTACCTTCATAGCCTCTTCAGCAGTGTTAACCATTGGAGCCATAATGCCTGAAGCCCCTAAATCTAATGCTCTAGCAACATAATTATAGCTTACTTCTGGTATTCTAATTAAAGGTGATATTTGGTTGGAATTACTAATTGTTGCGAGAACTTTAAATTGCTCTAACGATAATCCACCGTGTTCCATATCAAAAATTATAAACTCACAACCTGCATTTTTTAAAATAATAGGAATACCAGGGCTAAAAAATTCAAAGATCATAGCTCCACGTAATTTATCTAACGAAGTAACTCTATTTCTTAAATGCATGAATATCTCCTATAAATTTATTTCTTAATAACCTAACTTTTTGTCAACCATATTAGGAGGTGACTTACCTTCATTAATACATTTAATGGCATTAGCGATTTGTTTGGCTGCTGTTTGAGGGTTAGTTTCAGCAGCTACATGAGGCCAAATTCTAATATTTTCTTGCTTCCAAAATCTGTGATTTTGTGGTAAAGGTTCTTGCTTATAAACATCTAAAATTGCATTTGATATATGGCCAGTTTTACAACTTTCTAATAAATCTTCCTCAACCACATGATCTCCTCTTCCAGCATTAATAAAGCAAGAATTTTTTTTCATTAATGAAAAAGTTTCTTTATTGAAAATACCGTTAGTTGACTTAGTTAAAGGTAATAGACAGACATGAATGTTACAACTTTTTAGCATCTTCACAAATCCATCATGGCCATGATTACATAATATGTTTTGAATATTCTTTTTTGTTCTACTCCACCCTTCTACATTAAAACCTAAATTATAAAGATCTTTTAAAACAACATTCCCTATTTCTCCGATCCCATAGATTGCTATTTTAGGAGATAAAAAATCAATTTCTTTTCTAGGTTTGTATATTTTAGATTTTTCTTGTCCGTAGTAGCCATAAATGTCTCTGGTATAACTCAAAATAGAAAGAAGAACCCAATGACTCATGGTCTTTGCCATGAAAGGATCAACAATTCTTACAACTGGAATATTTTCAGGAACTAAGTCATATTTTAAAATATGGTCAACCCCTTGACCAAGTGATATTAGCCCCTTTAATTTTTTTAAATATTTTATTCTCTCAAGAGGAGCTTTCCATAAAAGAGCCGTTTTTGCTTTTTCTGCTTCCTTAGACAGCAAGGAAACTAACTTTATACTAGGATCATAAAAATTAAGTCTTTCTTGCCAATCTTGCTGAAGTTCCGATGAGGCATTTTGACTATAAAAAGCAACAATGGTCATTGTAAATCCAATCACTCGTTCATTATAATGAACATTAAAAATTAATTTTGTAATAATAGAAGCATGAAAACCTATAAAAAAGAATTTCATGATAAAAAAACAAATAATTGGTGGAGCTAAGGGGGCTCGAACCCCTGACCTCTACACTGCCAGTGTAGCGCTCTCCCAGCTGAGCTATAGCCCCAATATTAATTATTGTTTTGTATCCTCAATTTCTTCATTCTCATCTTCGTCATTTAGATCATCATCATCAATAAAAGAAACATTGTCATCAATATCTATTTCTTCAGAATCATCATCTTGATCATTCTTACCAATTTCAATTAAAGGATCATCATCACTTACAACCTCATCATCAGATTCAATTTCGATTTCATCGATATCTGAAATATCCTCCGAAATTTTAGAGGTGTCTTCCACTACAGCTTTTGTTGATAAACTTTTGCCTTTGCGGGATCTTAAATATGCATCCGGGTCAAATTCAGCTCCACAAGAAGGACAAATTATTGGAGAATTTTTAAAATCATAATACTTTGTTCCACAAGATGGACAAATTCTCTTTTTACCCCATTCCGGTTTTGCCATATTTTTCTCCTTAATTAATAAACCCAATAATGGGATTAGACTTAAAACAAACAATCTGTCAAAAGTTTTTTTAAAATTATGTTAACTTTTTGTAAATAAAATATATATATATTCCTTATTTAATTATGAGCTGCCTTATTAATGTATTCAATATCATCTGAAAACACTCCAAAATTAAGCGGTGAAATTTTAGTGCCAGGAGATAAATCTATTTCCCACAGAGCGCTTATCTTAGGCTCAATGGTGAATGGACGAATAGAAATCAAAAATTTATTAGAAAGTGAAGACGTAATAGCTACAGCTAATGCGCTCAAAACTCTTGGGGTTACAATTAAAAAGTTTAAAAACAAATGGGAAATTTGTGGTCAAGGAATAGGTAGTTTTTCTGGATCCAATTACTTGCTTAATATGGGAAATTCTGGTACTGCAGCCAGGTTGTTAATGGGAGTTGTTGCTGGCTCTGATGTTGAAGCCACTTTTACAGGCGATGAATCATTATCCAAAAGGCCTATGAGAAGGGTAATTTTACCATTATTAAAGACTGGCGCAATGTTCAAAGAGCCTGATAAAGACACTCTTCCTATTACCTTAAGAGGTAATAAAATACCTTTACCTTTAACCTATCAAAGCCCTGTATCGTCTGCTCAAATAAAATCTTGTATTTTACTATCAGGATTATCTTCATTAGGAAAAACAACAGTTATAGAACCATCTTTATCACGAGATCATACGGAACGGATGTTAAAGTTTCTAGGAGCTAACGTAGAAACAACTCAGTTGCAGGATATGTCATGGAAGATTTCTGTTCAAGGATTGCCAGAACTTAAGCCGTTAAATATAAATGTCCCATCTGATCCTTCTAGTGCAGCTTTTCCAATTGTATCAGCTATAATCACTCCAAATAGTAAAATAAAAGTTAAAAATATTTGTGTTAACAAGTTGCGAATGGGGTTATTTGAAACTCTAGTTGAAATGGGCGCAAATATTGAGGTATCAAATAAACGAGAAATAAATGGAGAATTGATTGCTGATATTTCTTCAAGTTCAAGTGATTTAAAAGGTGTTAAGGTTCCAAAATCAAGAGTTCCATCTATGATTGATGAATTCCCTATTCTATCAATAGCAGCAGCTAAGGCCTCAGGCAATACAGTAATGGAAGGTGTTGAAGAACTCCGATATAAAGAAACGGATAGGATAAAGGCTATATGTGACGGCTTACAAAAGTCTGGTGTGGAAACGATTGATGATAAAGATACAATGGTTGTAAAAGGTATGGGGAGCAATAAATTTATAGAAGGAGGTGTGGAAATACATTCAAAACTGGATCATAGAATAGCCATGTCATTTTTATCACTTGGTTTAACCTCAAAAAAACCAATAATTGTGAATGATACAGAAACGATAAACTCTTCATTTCCTAATTTTTTAGGTGTAATGAATGAATTGGGTGCAAGATTAAAATATGTTAATTATTAAAAAGTATAATTTTCATTATGATTGAGATTGCCATAGATGGAACATCCGCTTCTGGCAAAGGGACCTTAGCCAAAAAATTATCTGAAAAATACTCTATTCCACATTTAGACACTGGATTAATGTATAGAAAGGTAGCTAGCGAGATCCTAAAAGATAAAGGGAATAATCTTAAAAATATTTTAGAATTAAGTTGTAAAATAGCCAGAACATTAAATTTTGAAAACTTACAAAACAAAGAGTTAAGAACTGAAGACACTGCTAAAATTGCTTCTGAAATAGCTGTTTTTCCTTCGTTAAGAGAAATACTTAATCTCAAACAATTAGAGTTTGTTAATAAAAGTAATGAACAGTTTGGTGGATGTATTCTTGATGGAAGAGATATTGGAACAAAAATTCTTCCCAATGCAAGCTTTAAGTTTTTTATTGACGCATCTATTGAAATACGGGCTAAAAGAAGGCTATTAGAAAAAAATATAACTTTCTTGCATGAAAATGATGAAAAGTGTATGTTGCAAAACTTAATAAAAAATATGGTTGAAAGAGATAAGATTGATAAAAGCAGATCTGTAGCCCCTATGGTAGCCGCAAAAGACGCTCATATCATTGATACAACTGCAATTAATGCAGATGAGTTATTATCAATTGCAACCAACATAATCGAAGGAAATTTAACAAAAAACTAAAAAAAATGGAATTTTTTAGTTTGATTTTAACATATAACCCGCTGAAATTTTTTTAAATTTATTATAATTTGTAGAAATTTCTACTTTTCCATAATTATAAACTAGCGCAAGCAAATTTTGCTTAAAGATATATAGGAGATAATATTGTCACAAGCTGATATAACAAACACCCAACCAAAAGAGAGTTTTGCAGAATTATTAGATCAAAGCTTTCAGGAAATGACAAGCATTGAAGGTTCTGTAGTAACAGGAACAGTTCTATCTATAGAAAAAGATATGATCTTAATTGATGTTGGGCTTAAGTCAGAGGGACGAGTTCCTATTAGAGAATTTGGAAATGATGAAGATGAAATAAAGATTAAAGCTGGTGACAATGTTGAAGTATTTATTGAAAGGTTAGAGGATGCTAATGGACAAGCAATTCTTAGCAGAGAGAAAGCTAGACGAGAAGAATCTTGGGTTAATTTAGAAAAAGCACTTGAAAAACAACAAAGAGTAAATGGCGTTATATTTGGAAAAGTTAAAGGTGGATTTACAGTTGATCTTGAAGGTGCAACTGCTTTCCTGCCAGGAAGTCAAGTGGATATTCGACCCATTAAAGATTTAAGTGTGCTAATGGGAACACCTCAACCATTTCAAATATTAAAAATGGATAGAAGGAGAGGTAATATTGTAGTCTCCAGAAGGGCTGTTTTGGAAGATAGTAGAGCTGAAGCCAGAACTGAACTAGTGGCAAATCTTGAAGAAGGACAAGTCTTACAAGGCGTAATTAAAAATATAACAGATTACGGTGCCTTTGTGGATTTAGGTGGTGTTGATGGTTTATTGCATGTAACAGACATATCTTGGAAAAGGATTAATCATCCTTCTGAAGCCTTGCAGATAGGTGAGTCAGTACAAGTAAAAGTTATTAAATTTAATGATGAAACACAAAGAATATCTCTAGGTATTAAACAGTTGACAGAAGATCCATGGTTAAAGGTATTTGAAAGATTTCCAATAGGGTCCAAAATGTCAGGGGTAGTTACTAACATTACTGATTATGGTTCTTTTGTTGAATTAGAGGATGGTATAGAGGGTCTTGTTCATGTGTCTGAAATGAGCTGGACCAAGAAAAATGTCCATCCTGGAAAAATTGTCTCTACATCAGAAAAAGTAGAAGTTATGATTTTAGAAATTGATGTTCAAAAAAGAAGAATATCACTTGGAATTAAGCAATGCATAGACAACCCATGGGAAAAATATAAAACAGAAAATAAAATTGGTGATACTATAGAAGGTGAAATTAGGAACATAACTGAATTCGGTTTATTTGTTGCTTTATCAGAAGATATTGATGGATTGGTCCATTTATCCGACATAAGTTGGGATGGTAATGGTGATGAACTAATCAAGGATTTCACAAAAGGTACAAGCGTAAAAGCTAAAATTTTAGATATTGATATTGAAAAAGAAAGAATATCACTTGGAATTAAGCAATTAACAGAAGATTTAACTTCAACAGAGTTAGGTAATCTCTCTAAAGGTTCAATTGTTACTTGTACCGTGTCTGTCATTTCAGATAAAGGTTTGGATGTCAGTGTAGGTGATAACATTAGTGGCTTTATCAAGAGAAATGACTTAGCACGCGAAAGGTCTGACCAAAAGACTGAAAGATTTGGCGTTGGAGATAAAATAGATGCCATGGTTACAAATATCGATAAAAAATTAAGAAAAGTGTCTCTTTCCATAAAAGCCAAAGAAATTGAAGAAGAAAAGAAGGTTATGGAAGAATATGGGTCTTCTGATAGTGGTGCAAGCTTAGGTGATATTTTAGGAGCAGCACTTGCAAAAAAAGATGAAGATTCTTCTTCATAATCTAGGAGGTACAATTGAACAAATCAGACCTGATATTAAAAATTTTAGAATCTGAACCTACTATTTATAAAAAAGATGCTACTAAAATAGTCAATGTTTTTTTTGATACTATAAGTAAAGCTATCTCTAATGGTGAACGTGTAGAACTACGTGGTTTTGGTGTTTTTGATGTGAAACAAAGACAAGCAAGGATAGCTAGAAACCCCAAAAATGGAGAGGCAGTAGCTGTTCCTGCTAAAAAAGTTCCATTTTTTAGGATGGGAAAAAATATGAAAGACCGAATTAATAAAACAAATTCATAATTCTTTCTATGTCTAATTTTAAATCTATGACAAATTCGTTTGAAATAAAGATATGTGGAATTAATGATAAAACCTCAATGGTAGAAGCTGTTAATTCTGAAGCCGATTATATCGGCTTTGTCTTTTACAATAACTCACCCAGAAACTTAACATTGTCTCTTGCAAAATCCTTAGTTGCTTTTAGAAATAAAAGGTCAAAAATAGTTGCTTTGACCGTTAATGCAAAAGATGAATTCATATCTGAAATAAAAGAGAATATATCGCCTGACTACTTTCAGTTGCATGGAGATGAACCCCCTGAAAGGTGTAAAGACGTTAAATTAAAATTTCAAACTTCAGTCATTAAAGGTTTAGGAATTAAAGATCAAAATGATCTAACAAAAAATACAAAAAGATACGAAAATATATGCGATATCCTGATATTAGATGCTCCATCTAGTAATTTACCTGGTGGAAACGGAAAAAAATTTGATTGGAATCTTTTAAAAGGTTATAGTTCTAAAACTAAATGGATGCTTGCTGGCGGACTGAACGTTTATAACGTAAATGATGCGATCAAATATACGAATGCTCCAGCAATAGATGTTTCGTCCGGAGTAGAAATATCTAAGGGAGTTAAAGACCCAAAATTAATTCGAAATTTTATATTAAAATGTAGAAACTTTAATGGATAGTTTATGTCAGAAATAAATTTTAATAGTTTAAAAACAGGCCCTGACGCTAATGGCAAATTTGGTATTCATGGTGGTCGGTTTGTTGCAGAAACTTTAATGCCTCTTATATTGGATGTTGAAAGCTCATACGAAAAAGCTATTAAGGATGATGCATTTATTAATGAATTAGAAAAGTACAGAAGAGATTATATAGGTAGACCTAGCCCATTATATTTAGCAGAAAGGCTAACTGAGCATTTTGGTGGAGCAAAAATTTATTTAAAAAGAGATGAGTTAAATCATACAGGTGCACACAAAATAAACAATGTCTTAGGTCAAATTTTATTGGCAAAAAGAATGGGCAAAAATAAAATAATTGCTGAAACAGGTGCTGGCCAACATGGAGTTGCTACGGCTACTGCTTGTGCCCTATTTGGATTTGAGTGTGAAGTATTTATGGGTGCTTTGGATATAGAAAGACAAAAGCCAAATGTTCAAAGAATGCAATTATTGGGCGCAAAAATCTACCCCGTAACATCTGGAACAGGAACATTAAAAGACGCTATGAATGATGCGCTAAGATATTGGGTGTCAAATGCAAACACTCACTTCTATATTATTGGTACTGCAGCAGGCCCGCACCCATACCCTAAAATGGTTAGAGACTTCCAATCCGTTATAGGCGAAGAAGCCAGAAAACAAATTCTAGAAAAAGAAAATCGTTTACCTAACGCCTTAGTCGCTTGTATAGGAGGTGGGTCAAACGCATTAGGATTGTTTCATCCTTTTCTTGATGATAAAGAAGTTGAAATTTTTGGCGTAGAAGCTGCTGGTAAAGGTATAGGAACAAAATTACATGCCGCTTCACTATCTGCTGGATCTCCTGGAATTTTACATGGCAACAGAACATATTTACTACAGGATAATGACGGCCAAATTATTGATGCACATTCAATTTCTGCTGGCCTTGATTACCCAGGCATTGGACCGGAACATTCTTGGTTGTATGACATAGGAAGAATTAAATATCTTTCAACAACCGACGAAGAAAGTTTGGCTGCGTTCGAACTTTGTAGTAGGTTAGAAGGAATTATTCCTGCCCTAGAACCTGCTCACGCATTACATATTACAGGCAAACTTGCCGCAGACAGAAAAGACCAAATAATAATTATGAACATGTGTGGCAGAGGAGATAAAGATCTTTCCTCAGTTTTACCATTAATTAACGAAAAAAAGTTAAAAAATGAACAGAATAAAAAATAAATTTGATCAACTAAAGAATTCAAATAAAAAAGCACTTGGAATTTTTCTAACAGCTGGTGATCCCGATTTTGAAACTTCACTAAATATAATAGAAAAATTGCCTGACAAAGGGGTAGATTTTATAGAAATTGGTATGCCTTTTTCTGATCCCATGGCAGATGGTCCATCTATACAATTATCTAGTCAAAGAGCTCTAAAATCAGGTATGAATATAAAAAAATGTTTTATGCTTGTAGAAAATTTTAGAAAAAAAAATTCAGATATACCTATTATTCTTATGGGTTACTTTAATCCTATTTATATTTTTGGTAAGACTAAATTTATCGATCAATGTAAGAAAAGTGGAGTTGATGGTTTAATAATTGTAGATTTACCTCCAGAAGAAGATGAAGAGCTTTATATAGAAGCTGAAAACAAAAAGCTTAGTTGTATTAGATTAGTAACACCCACAACCCACAATACAAGATTAGCCAAAATTTTATCAAACGCTACAGGCTTCATTTATTATGTTTCTATTACTGGTATTACAGGAACCCAATCTCCTGAGACAGGCCATGTATCTAGTAACATTAAAAATGTTAAATCATTTAGTGATCTTCCAATTGTAGTCGGTTTTGGAATAAGATCTCCAAATCAAGCTTTATCTATGGCACAAATATCTGATGGTGTTGTCATTGGTTCTGCGGTCGTTGATTTAATCAAAGAATCCTTAGACGAAAACGGAAACAGCACTGAAATTACAGCCAATTCTTGTCTAGATTTTATTCATGAAGTATCAAAAGAAATGAAACATAATTAGGCCTTATTCTTTAATTATTTATGTAAAAGAAGGAATTTTAGATTGAATTGGATCAAAGAAACTGTACTCCCTAAATTCAAAGCATTTGTAAAGACAAAAGAGCCAGAAAAAGTTTTATGGATAAAATGTAAATCATGCTCTCAAATGATTTTTCATAAAGAGTTTTATGAAAGCTTCAATGTTTGTAAAGCTTGTGATTTTCATGACCACTTATCAGCGAAAGAAAGAATAAACTTTATTTTTGATAAAGATTCTGTTGAAGAAATAATATTACCTAAAGTCAAATCAGACCCACTAGATTTTAAAGATAAAAAGAAATATTCAGACAGACTAAAAGAAGCGCAAAATAAAACTAGTTTAGATGATGCTTTAGTTGTTAGTTATGGATTAATAAATGGACAACCAGCAATTTTAGCATGTTTTGATTTTTCCTTTATGGCAGGGTCAATGGGAAGATATGTTGGAGATGGTTTAATTTTAGCTTCTAAAGAAGCCATTAAAAGAAAATGTTCATTAATAGTAGTACCTTCTTCAGGTGGTGCTAGAATGCAAGAGGGTATTTTTTCTTTAATGCAAATGCCTAGAAGCACCATTGCCATAAACAATGTTAAAAAAGCTAAGCTACCTTACATTGTATTACTTGCCAACCCAACCACAGGAGGGGTTACAGCTAGCTTTGCAATGCTTGGAGATGTTCATATTGCTGAACCAGGAGCAATTATTGGCTTTGCTGGTAGACGAGTAATTGAAGAAACTGTCAAAGAGAAACTTCCGGATGATTTCCAAACAGCTGAATATTTAAAATCACACGGGATGGTAGATATTGTTATTCCAAGATCTGAACAGAAATTAAAAATATCAAATTTATTAAGGTCTTTAACTCACTCTATTAATTAATTTTTAATATTTTTTTTCATAAAGTTATGGTTTTAAAAAAAAAATTATCAAAGACTTTAGAAAGAATGTTTTCTTTACATCCTAAGTTAATTGATTTTGATCTTTCTAGATTAAAATTTTTAATGAATAAATTTGGTAACCCTGAAAATCAATTAAAAAACGTTATACATATTGCTGGCACTAATGGTAAAGGATCGACAGCATCTTTTCTTAAAGAAATTTTAGAAGCTCACGAACTAACCGTCAACGTCTACACTTCTCCACACTTGATAAATTTTAATGAAAGAATACGAATAAGAAATAAATTAATTTCTGATGAATTATTAATTAATATTTTAGAAAATATTGAACTTGAAAATAAGAATAAACCCATAACTTTTTTTGAAATAACAACTGCTGCTGCATTAATTGCCTTTCAAAAATACAAAAGTGATTTCAATATAATTGAAACTGGTTTAGGTGGCAGATTAGATGCTACCAATATAATTGATAAAAAAAGGCTTTGCATTATTACTAAGATTGGTTTCGATCATACAGAGTTTCTTGGTAAAAAAATTAAACAAATAGCATTCGAAAAATCTGGTATTCTTCGAGAAAACGTACCTGTAATTATAGCAAAACAAAAATATAAAGATGCCCTGGAAACAATACTCGATTCAGCTTCAAAAATTAATGCTAAGGTGATTAATATTGATAATATTTCTGCAAGTACAAAAATTGGATTAAATGGAAATCATCAATATGAGAACGCTACATCTGCTTATACTGCTGCAAAAGAATTATTACCATCTATAAGCTCCTTAAAAACTCAAGAGGCTTTTAAAAAAGTATCATGGCATGGTAGAATAGAAAAAGTAGAACGAGGTAAAATTGTTAAGGATAGGAAAAATCTAACAATTTTGGATGGTTCACATAATCAAGACGGTGCTTACGTTCTAAATCAATACTTGAATCAAACACCCTTATTAAAATGGAATTTAATTATTGGTATGTTAAATAACAGAGATATAGAGGCTTTTGTAAATATATTTAAGCAGCACTTAAACAGAGCTTATGCTATAGCCATACCGAACATTGATAATTCTCATAAACCGAACGACATATCATTAAAATTAAATGCGCTAGGTATAGAAACACATCCTATGAAAAATTTAGAAGAAGCATTGAGATACTCAGATAAGAAAATGCCCCTTCTAATCACCGGGTCTTTATATCTAGCTGGACATGTTTTGAAATTTAATAATACTCAAATAGTTTAAATTGTCTCTTTTATCCATGTCTCAAGTGCAGATTTAGGTAGTGCACCCATTTTTTCAGATATTTTTTGTCCATCTTTAAAAATCATTAGTGCTGGAATACTTCTTATACTATAATTTTGAGAAATTGATGGATTTTCATCAACATTAATTTTGACTATTTTTAATTTACTAGCCATTTCATCTGACAACTCTTCAAGTGAAGGAGCAATGGCTTTACAAGGACCACACCATTCAGCCCAAAAATCAACTAACACAGGTTCTTTTGAATCTAAAACATCTGCTTTAAAATTTTGATCATTTGTTTTATTCGTTGCCATCCATTTATCTCCTATCTATTGACATTAAATTTTTTTTCCAACTTTTGAAGAAAACCATCTAAATCATCTAAAAAAGTTAATTTTTTACCATCACCTTTTTCTTCATATTCGTTTCTTAACGTGTCTAATTGATGATATGATTTTGGCAAAGTGTTCCACTTTTCATTATCGTAACTTAACACCTGTTTTGCAATAATTTTATGAATATTTTCGTAGTCATCCTTTGGTAATATATAAGGTGCTTCTTCATAAATAACTCTATGCGCAAAATATTTGAATCTTTGATCACGAAATTGATTTGAAATATGGTATTTATCTTCCCAATTTGAGTTATGAAAGTCCAACATTTTGTTTTTATCATAGTTATCTGGGAATCCTCCAAAATATAAACTATCTTCAGGTAACATATCTAATTGAGATTTGGTAATTTGTTTTTCTTCATACTCTTCAAGAAAAATAGTATTAATTTTGTTACAAAAATCGGGATTATTTCGGATTAGCTCTGCTCTTAGATTAAGTGTCTCTAATCCTATTTCCTTATATGAAGGTATTTTTTCAAAGTGATATTTATCCATCAAGATTGGATTTTTATTATTTTTTATCTCCCTAATTATTTTGGGTCTATGCTTCATTTTAATTTTTAGTTCTTTAATAGACAAATCAAAATAATCAATTGGATCATGCATCAAGTCAAAACATTGAGGGTAATTAAAATAATTTTTACATACATAAGTTACGACGTGTGAACTGTACTTACCAAAAAAATATTCATCTATACAAAAGATATTGTTTTTGAGAATAAAATTATCAACATCAATTTTACTACTGCCATTCAAACCAGCTTTCCAAACACTATTAGCTTTTTTTTGTATATTCTTAGTGAGTTCAATTGTGGCCTCAACATCACCCATAGCATCATGAGCATTGTGAACAATATTATTTAAGCGAGTTAAATTATCTAATTTAAAAACTTGATTACCTTTTTCGTTTAAACCAACCTGCAAAGAATCTGGATAATAAAATTTTGACGTTCTTGTAATACCAAGCACATCAGCTCTTTTATTACCGTTAAATTGGGTTATATACGGTTCAAATAGTAATTTAAAAAATGTTTTTCTTAAAAACTCTTCATCAAAATTAATTGTATTATAACCAATGAAAATTGCTGGAGACCACTTTTTAAATAAATATTGGATTTTTTTTATTAAATCATAGTGTGATAGGTTAACGTTATTTAACATATCTATAGAGGTATTATTTACTATGAGTGCACCTGGTTCAGGAACTATTCCAGGCCTTAATTTACATCTTTCTTCAAATCTTTCTATTTCATTAAATTCTTCATCAACTAAGATAGCTCCAACTTGAATTATTTGATCCCATGTTGAATTTCTTCCAGTAGTTTCAAGATCATAAAAAACAAATTTCATCATTTAATCCTTTTATTTACAACTGGATATTGTTTTAATTTTTCAATCCACCTTTGAGAACCTACTATAGAAATTTTTCTACTATTGGATAATCCATTTTGATTGTTTTTAATTGTTTCAAAATAAATATTTAACGGATCAAAATAGCTTATTTCAGAACTAAATTTAGGCCATTCTAATAAAATTATTTTTTTTTTAAGTCTTCAAAAACACCCATTTCTTCAACTTCATCAAAACTATTAATTCTATAAAAATCACAATGAAATAATTCATAATCAAATTGATATGGATAGGTTAATACAAGATTAAAAGTTGGGCTTGGTATTTCCTTTATTTTTGTAATTTTATTAATTATTGCCTTACACAAAAATGTTTTACCAACACCTACACTTCCATTTAATGTTACAACATCACCAGCATTTAAGGTCTTAGCCAAAAAAACGCCAAACCTTCTCATTTCAGTTTTAGAATTAATCAATATTTCTAAAAAAGTCTTCATTATGCTAATAGCGATAAGAATCAGATTTAAACGGGCCCTCTACTGGAACCCCTATATAATCTGCCTGTTCATTTGATAATTTTGATAATGTTGCACCTACTTTATCTAAATGTAGTTTAGCAACTTTTTCGTCCAAATGCCTAGGTAAAGTATAAACTTGATTTTTATAATCCTGATATTTTTCCCAAACTTCTATCTGAGCAAGAACTTGGTTTGTGAACGAAGCACTCATAACAAAACTAGGATGCCCAGTTGCACAACCTAAGTTGACTAATCTTCCTTTAGCTAAAACAATTAACCTTTTGCCATCTCCAAATTCTACCTCATCAACTTGAGGTTTAATTTCTGTCCATTTCATATTTTGTAGGGATTCAACTTGGATTTCAGAGTCAAAATGACCTATATTACAAACAATAGCTCTATCTTTCATATCACGCATATGATCAACTGTTATAACATCTTTATTGCCAGTAGCCGTTACAAAAATATCTCCTCTTGAACAGGCCTCTTCCATAGAACAAACTTCATATCCCTCCATTGCTGCTTGTAAAGCACATATAGGATCAATTTCTGTTACAATTACTCTTGCTCCGCCTTGACGAAGGGATGCAGCAGATCCCTTGCCAACATCTCCAAACCCAGCAACTACTGCTATTTTACCAGACAACATTACATCTGTTGCCCTTCTTATACCATCAACTAAAGATTCTCTACAGCCGTACAAATTATCAAACTTTGATTTTGTAACTGAATCATTAACGTTAATGGCTGGAAATGGTAAATCACCTTTTTCTGCCATTTGATATAACCTAAGAACACCAGTAGTAGTCTCTTCTGTTACACCTTTGATACTATTTTGTACTTTAGTAAACCATCCTGGAGAACTTTTAAGTCTTGTGAGTATCTGAGCCTTTAATGCCTCTTCTTCTTCATTGGCTGGTGATGGAAGAACACTCTCTCCTTTTTCAGCTTTGGCTCCCAGAATAATATATAAAGTTGCATCACCACCATCATCAAGGATCATGTTCGCAACATTATCATCTGGCCAGGTGAAAATTTTATCTACATACTCCCAATATTCTTTTAGGGTCTCACCTTTTTTAGCAAACACAGGAATATTTTGCTTTGCAATAGCAGCAGCAGCATGATCTTGAGTAGAAAAGATATTACAACTTGCCCAACGTACACTTGCTCCAAGTGAGGTCAACGTTTCTATAAGAACGGCTGTTTGTATAGTCATGTGTAAACAGCCTGAAATTCTTGCTCCCTTTAATGGCTGACTACTTCCAAACAAATCACGACATGCAATTAAACCAGGCATTTCAGTCTCAGCAATAGATATTTCTTTTCTGCCCCAATCAGCTAAATTCAAATCTGCTACTATATAATCACTCATAAAAAAATCCTTAAAAATTTATGTATAACATTGTAAAGTTAAATTGCAATTTTTGGTTTAATAAAAATTTATAATTTAATATTGTTAAACACTTTTAAAAACCACCTTAACAGTAGCTCCTAAACATTTACCATTTTTATTATATCTATTATATACATCAATCTCCCCACCATGCGCACTTATTATTTCTTTTGATATAGATAAACCTAATCCAGAATGGCTTCCAAAGTTTTCATTTTGAGGTCTTTCGCTATAGAATCTATTAAAAACTTTATTTAATGCGGACTCGTGGAAGCCTGAACCATTATCCTCCACTAAAATAATTAAGTTTTGATTTTTTTGTTCAATAATAATATTTATTATTTGATTAATTTTTGAAAAGGAAGCTGCGTTTTGTATAAGGTTATCAAAAACTTGAGCAATTTTATTTTCATCTCCCATAATACGCAAACTCTCATTTATTTTAGAAATTTGTAATTTGCAATTTATAGTAGAAGACCTAATGTCGATTAATGTTTCTAAAAGAGCTACAATATTAATTTCTTTCATCTCTATCCTGGATAGCTCAGCATCTAATCTTGAAGCTGCAGAAATATCGTTTATTAACCTATCAACTCTTTCAACATCATTTTGAATAACTTTAATTAATTTTTTTTGATCTTTAATATTTTTAATTTTACCAATTGTTTCTGACGCAGATCTAATAGATGTCATTGGATTTTTTAATTCATGTGCAATATCAGCTGCAAAATCAGCTATATGATCAATTCTATTTTGTAACTCGTTAGTCATTTTAAAAAATGATCTACCAAGGTCTCCTATCTCATCTCTTCTTGTCCTAAAAGCATCTAAATTAAATCTTTTTAGTTTTTGATCTTCAGAAATTTTATCTGCTTCATTTGCTAGTTTGACTATAGGAGAAGTTATTGAACGACCAAAATATATAGCCAAGGTAATTGTAGCTAGCAAAATAAGTCCAAATGCCTTAAATAACTCAGTTTCTAAATCTATTAATTCTTGTTCTATTTTTTCTCCTGAAACAGATAATAGAACCGCCCCCCTTACCATACGTATATTTTTAATTGGAATAGCTACTGATAAAAAAAGTTTACCTTGTTTATCTTGTCTTAACATTTTGAAACTTTTTCCTTTTAGGGCCATTATGACCTCTGGATTGTTATCAAAAGAAAAAACACTATCATCATTATATATAGGTACATTTAATGGGCGTGATATAAAATTTGAGAATAGAGACACAAAACTATCAAAGTACTCTTTAAATAAAGAGTTTTTTTTAACTGAGGGCAGAGGGCTAACTTTTACAAATGGGCTATACTTCATACTCGTTTTTGTGTCTGCTATCAAATTTCCGTAAATGTTGAAAACTCGAGCTCTTATATTAGACCCATAATCAACTTTTGGGATAAGGCTTTGTAAAGCAGGACTCGAAATTTGA
>Ga0181591_10002175_pt1 | contig 16878 bp, 17 predicted proteins | sample 071ome_33_FD_133757 | JGI IMG/M metagenome (GOLD analysis project Ga0181591, IMG submission 133757) | Coastal salt marsh microbial communities from the Groves Creek Marsh, Skidaway Island, Georgia - 071412AT metaG (megahit assembly) | ecosystem: Environmental > Aquatic > Marine > Intertidal...
AATGAAATGGATGCGGCTCCTGTTTTCACGGACGTCAAGACCTTCCCATACGACAAGTTTCGTGGATGCGTGGACGTCTTATCTGCGGGCTTCCCATGCCAACCCTTTTCCAGCGCAGGTCTACGCAAAGCAACCGACGACCCAAGACACTTGTACCCGTGGATCGCAAATGGAATTACCGCTTGCCGACCTAGACTCGTGTTGCTTGAGAACGTCGAAGGAATCATCACGGCAAAGACAGGAGACGGAGAACCCGTACTTAAATATGTCCTCCGAGACTTGGAAGAAAGAGGTTACCGAACGTCGTGGGGAGTATTTAGTGCGAGTGAAGTCGGCGCTCCACACCAACGCAAAAGAGTCTTCATCATGGGGTACGCCACAAGCGAGCGATCATGTCGAGGGAGCGAGGACGAGGTTGGACAGCAAGCAGAAGTGCTTGGGGCGCGACCTCAATCGGATGCGGATGTACCCGACGATACGAGCGCAGGAACCTGCACGAACGACCAAGGGGTACGGCAGAGGACTAGCGGAACTAGTCGAAGGCAAGGAACAGATCGACCCTGCTTTCCCGCCCGTCCCAACGAACGACAATACGAGTGGGAAGTGCTTGGGACGGGACTTGAAGAGGGTGGAGAATTGGGCAACACCCAACACGATGGATCATCTACCACCCAAGACTGGGGAAGCGCTCGCGCGGAACAAGAAGAAGGGAGGATGCAAGAACTTGAGGGAGGACGTGAACAATCCGAAGATGAATTGGAATGGCCCGCCCGCCCTGGAGAAGAGCAGTACGAGTGGGAACAACCGCGAACTTTTGTCGCCGAACTGGGTGGAAGAACTGATGGGCGTCCCTGTCGGGTGGACCCAATTGCCAACAGAATTCATCGATTGAGGTTGCTAGGCAATGGTGTTGTCCCTGCGACCTGTGAACGTGCAGTAAGAATCCTTTGGAACGACTTGTATGGAGCAACTTGAGCTTAATCTGGAAATGGTAGAGTCGGGCATTGCCCGCTACCGTGGCAAAGTTAAGTCTTCACAGGATCGTGCCAAGGAATCCGAATCGCCTTATGGTCAACGCTTGATGCGCGGAGCTTTGCCTAAGCTCATAGACGAGGTTGGAAAACGGATTGAATACCACCGCAAGAATCCCCATGCCGTTCCCGTTTGGATGCCGTTGGTTTGGGACATGGAACCCGAAATGATTGGGATGCTCAGTCTTAAATGTACGCTCGACTGCATATCGATTCGTCGTCCGTTGGTTTCGTCTGCGATACGGATCGCTTCGTACATTGAAGACGAGTTGCATTACCGTTGGTTGAAAACGGAACATAACGAAGTGTTTCATTACGCCGCCAAAGACGTGGAAAAAGACAGCAAGCGTAGTTACCGTCGCAAGGTTGATGCGTTCATGCGTCACGAACGGGGCGAAGCGAAGAAAGGGAACATGGAACGTTGGAAGACGTGGAGTAGACGGGACAAGGTTGCGATGGGTACGTGGTTACTCGAACTTATCCGCACGACGACACATTACATTGCGTTCAACATGATAGGCGAGCGTCAAAAGACGGTGATGTACGTCACGGCAACCGACGACTTGTTCGCTTGGATTCAAAGGTACAACGCGGACCAAGAAGTTTTGCGACCGTTATGGTTGCCGATGGTGGAAGCTCCGAAAGATTGGGTATCGGTCTGGCGTGGGGGGTACGATCCAGACGCGGGGCTTCCACCTCTTACTTTGATCAAGACCTACGACATGGACTACTTGCGTAGCTTGAAAACGGAAGACATGAAACCCGTCACGGACGCAGTCAACCACGTTCAATCGACGGCATGGAGGGTGAACGAAAAGGTTTTGGAGGTAGCTCGTTGGGCATGGGATAATGATCGCGAAATAGGGGAAATGTGCAGACGGTCGGACTACGAGCTACCTCCGTTCCCTGCCCGTGCATCGGAAGACAAGGAACTAAAGAAAGAATACAGTCGCAAATGCGGTACGATTCACAACCTTAACTTGTCCATGCGCAGTCAACGCTTGCATATCATCAAGACGTTGTGGATGGCGGGCAAGTACGCAGGTAAAAAGTTTTACTATCCGCATCAACTCGACTTTCGTGGTCGCTTGTATCCGATTCCCTACTTTCTTTCGCCACAGGGAACGGACTTAGCCAAGTCATTGCTTTGTTTCGACGAGACTCAGACGATTTGGCAACCCGAAACCGAAGCTCGATGGCTTGCCATTCACGGCGCGAACCAATTTGGAAACGACAAGGTGACCTTCGACGAACGAGTTGCGTGGGTACACAGTCGAAAGAACGAGATATTCGAAGTATGCAAAGACCCGATAACGAACGACTGGTGGACTGAGGCGGACGAGCCGTGGCAGTTCTTGGCGTTCTGTTTCGAATGGGGTGCGATGTTGGAATGCGGGGGAAGGGGATTCAAGACCCGACTGCCCGTTGCAATGGACGCTTCGAACAACGGCATTCAAATACTTTCGTTGTTGGGAAGGGATGAGGTCGGTGGGGCAGCTACAAACGTTACACAAACTGACGAACCCGCCGACCTCTACTCCTTCGTATCCGACAGGGTGAACGAGTTGTTGTTGAACCGAGCCAAGAAAGGCGACCACATTGCGACCGCTTGGTTAAAGTTTGGAGTGGACAGGAAGACGACCAAGCGACCCGTCATGGTCAAACCCTACGGCGGTACGCGATACTCTTGCAGGGAGTACGTCGCCGAATGGTACTCGGAGAAATGTTTGAAGGACAACCTTGACCCGTTTGGTAACGAATCTACAATCGCCATTGGTCAGTTGTCCCAACTCGTATGGAAAGCAATGGACGAATGTCTCGACCGACCGAACGCCGTTATGAAATGGTTACAAGACGTCGCTCGAATACTTGGACACGAAGGCAAGGAAGTACGTTGGACTAGTCCGCTTGGCTTTAAGATCAAACAAAAGTACGCCGATGCAAAATCGATGCGGATACGCACCTTGCTTGGCGAAAAGATTTCGTTCGTCAAGTGGCGTGAACCTTTGTCCGACATCGACAAGATCCGTCAAGCCAACGGCATTAGTCCTAACTTCGTGCATAGTCTTGACGCAAGCGTAGCTCAATCGACTGCAAACTACGCCAAAGAACACGGTATTGACTCGTTGGCTATGGTGCATGATTCGTTTGCTACGCATTGCAACAAGTGCGACGCCTTGGGCGGTATAATCCGACGATCCGCAGCTGAAATTTTCACCACCGATCTACTTGCGGGTTTCCGTGATGAGATCAAACAACAAACCGAGAAGGAATTACCAGACCTGCCCCCTTATGGATCGCTTGATCCGCTTGAGGTGTTGGGTTCTGATTATTTCTTCGCATAAAACAACGCTAATAAGTAAATGAAAACAGTAACTACACCAATAGGAACCGCCCGCTATTGCTGGCTTAACAAACCCGACACCAAATTCGACAACGACGGATACGGAGTATATCGATGCGAGTTGATCCTGACCGAAGACGAATGGAACGGTTTGAAGAAAGAAATCACTCCGCTGTACGAGGAAGCTTATACCGCCGAATGTCAAAAGCGAGGCAAGAAGTCTCTCAAGCAAGCCGCCAGTCCGTTCTTTATCGACGACGAAAACAACTATGTGATCAAGACCAAGATGAAAGGCGGCGGTAAACGCAAAGACAACACCGAATACAAGCTTACCGTCGGTCTTTTTGACAGTAAGGGTCAACCCATGAAAAACGACGTAATCATCGGAGGGGGTAGTCGAGTCAAGTTAAACTTAAAGCCACGCTTTTGGTTCGTTCCTGCTCTTGGATTCGGCATGACTCTGGAACCTCAAGCCGTACAAGTCATTGAACTCCAAGAAATCGGAGCCAGCGAGAACGCATCATCGTTCGGGTTTACGGCGGTAGAGGGCGGTTATCAACACGGCGGAGAAACGTTCGAAGATACTTTGAACCAACCCGAAACGGATGACCAAACGGAAAAGGAAGAAACGCCCAGCGCAGCGAACTTCTAAGTACCGATCTGGATTCGAAGCAAAGACCGCTCATTATCTGACGCGGTTGGGCGTCGAGTTCGAGTACGAAAGTACGAAGATCGAGTACATGAAAGTAGCAACGTATACGCCTGACTTCATCTTGCCTAACGGCATCATAGTCGAAACCAAGGGACTATGGACTTCGGAAGACAGGACTAAACATATGCTGATTCGCGAACAACATCCCGAACTCGACGTCCGTCTTTGCTTTCAAAACGCATCAAACAAAATTCGCAAGGGTAGCAAGACTACCTACGCAATGTGGTGCGAAAAGAAAGGAATCAAATATTGTGACAAAACGATACCAAAATCATGGCTGAATACGAGCAAGTCCACACGTCGTGTCCATCCTGCGGTTCGAGCGATGCCCGATCAACTTACGTAGACGGTTCGAGCCATTGCTTTAGCTGTGGACAAAACATACAACCCAACAACAAACAACGAATGGAAATACCAATAACGAATGAAACAAACAAACCGAAGAACACTCGCCCTTTCGTAACGAACGGAGTTCCTACCGCCATTGCCCGTCGTAACCTCACGCAGGAAACGTGCAAGAAGTGGGGTTATCACTCGGCTATGGTGAACGACGAGCAAGCGCAAGTCGCAAACTACCGCAGTCGGGACGGCAAGTTAGTCGGTCAGAAGATCCGTTACGCAAACAAAAGGTTTGAGGTACGTGGAGAACTCATCGGCTTATACGGTCAACACTTATGGAGTGACGGAGGACGTCGAGTAATCGTAACCGAAGGCGAGGTCGATGCTTTGTCCGTGTCTCAAGCGTGGAATAACAAATGGGCTGTCGTTTCCGTACCTCACGGAGCAGGTAGCGCTAAGAACCACGTGGCTCAAGCGATTGACTGGCTCGAAAGGTACGACGAAGTGGTCTTCATGTTCGACATGGACGACAGCGGACGGAAGGGAGCGACCGAATGCGCGGCATTGTTGACCCCAGGAAAGGCAAAGATTGCAGAGCTTCCGTTGAAAGACCCGAACGATATGCTCGTTGCAAATCGTGCCAAGGAGATATGCCAAGCGACGTATGAAGCGAGGGACTATCGGCCTGACGGGATCATAGGAGCGGCTGAGTTGTGGGAAAAACTGACGGAAGTAAACAACGTCGAGGCTCAACCTTATCCATATCAATCGTTGAACGACATGACGCACGGCTTGAGGCGAGGTGAACTCGTTACGATATGCGCGGGTAGTGGAATCGGGAAGTCGTTGTTCTGTCGTGAAGCCGCCTACTCGTTGTTACAAGCGGGTCAAACCGTCGGGTACATCGCGTTGGAAGAAAGCGTGAGACGCACGGCTCTGGGTATAATCGGGCTGCATGAGAACAAACCGTTGCATCTCGAAAAGGACATCCATCACGAAGCGTTAAGACCTGCGTTTGAAGAGACGGTAGGGAACGGACGCTTCTTTACCTACGATCACTTCGGTAGTTGCGACAGCGACAATCTGCTTAATCGAATCAGATACCTATGCAAAGGACTGGACTGTAAGTGGATATTCCTAGACCACCTGTCGATTGTGGTGAGCGGTTTCGACGGAGACGACGAACGCAGGTTGATTGACAACACGATGACAAGGCTACGCTCGCTCGTCGAAGAGACTCAATGCGGTATGGTGTTGGTCAGTCATTTGAAACGACCGCATGGAGCGGGACACGAAGAAGGCGCAGCGACAAGTCTTGCCCATCTACGCGGTTCCCACGCCATACCTCAACTGTCGGACATGGTCATCGGGTTGGAACGCAACCAACAGTCCGAGTCCGACGCCAACCAAACACGGATAAGAGTATTGAAGAACCGATTCAGCGGAGAAACTGGATTGGCTACGACGCTCTTCTTCGATCAAAAAACAGGAAGACTAAATGAAACTGATCCGCAGATGTTTGCAACTGACAACGATAACAATCAAGCGATGGGTGCGAATCATCCTTTCTAAATACCGTGATGAATAACAAACAATTCCGTACCCTTTACTTCGACATCGAAACAAACGGCATCGAAGATTTCACCCTACTCGAAGACCTCAAGACCGTTCATTGTCTAAGCATCTTCGATCCCGTCAAAGACCGTATGATTACGTTTCACGGCGACGGCATCCCGCAAGGACTGCAAATGCTTAACCAAGCGGACACCATAATCGGACATAACGTGATCGGATTCGACGTACCCGTCTTGAAAAAGCTGTACAACTGGTTGCCTAACTGTCGTATTCTAGACACGATGGTAACTTGTCGTGCCGTGCATTCCGATATTCGTTCAGCCGACATGAAACGTCGCGAGTTCCCGAAGGAACTGTGGGGATCGCATAGTTTGAAAGCATGGGGCGAACGTCTTGGAGGGATGTTCAAGCTCGACTTCGGACAGCAGGAAGGCGCGTTCGACGAGTACAGCGAAGAGATGAAGAAGTATTGCGAACGCGACGTACTCGTTACCGCTGCAGTCGGCTCGTACCTGAGACAAAAGAATCCCGACAGTCGTATGTTGAACGTCGAACACGCCTTTGCCAAGATCATGCGGGACCAAGAGATGACAGGCTTTGCGTTTGACAGCGACAAGGCGGACGAACTGATTGCCGAGTTGGCTATGAAACGAGCCGAATTGTTGGACGAACTACAACGGATCTTTCCGCCAAGCGTCGAAGAAACAAAGACGCCTTCGGGATGGTCGGTGGAAATTGACGACGTCACGTACTCGGCTGAAACAAAAGCCAAGTTAAAGCAAACGTTGAAACTGGAAGGGAAGACACAGGCGTTAGCTAACAAAGCAACCAAACTCGACAACAAGACAAAGAGCAAACCATTCAACCCAAACAGTGGCGATCAGATAGCCGAACGATTGAAAGATCTAGGGTGGAAACCTTCTCACTTCACTCCGAACGGCAAGCCGAAGATCGACGAAGCCGTGTTGAAGTCGGTCAAACATGCGTCCGCTCAACTGCTCTTGCACTATCTCATGGTTACCAAACGTCTTGGTATGCTCGCCGAAGGAGACAATGCTTGGATCAAATGCGTACGTAACGGTCGGATACACGGACGGGTCAACACCAACGGAGCGGTTACGGGTCGTTGTACTCACTCGTTCCCGAACCTTGCTCAAGTCCCTGCTACCCGCTCGCCTTACGGCAAGCAATGCAGAGAACTGTTCAAAGCGGGCGAAGGTTACGACCTAGTGGGTTGCGACGCAAGCGGGTTGGAACTGCGTATGCTCGCTCACTACCTTGCTGGATTCGACGGCGGTCATTACGGAAAGAACGTTATCGAAGGAGACATTCACTCGGTCAATCAACAGGCGGCGGGATTGGAAACACGAGACCAAGCGAAGACGTTCATCTATGCATTCTTATACGGCGCGGGTGATGCGAAGATCGGGGAAATCGTAGGAGGTACGGCACGGGAAGGAAAGATGCTCAAGGCGCGATTCCTTGCCGCTCTTCCTGCATTGAACAAACTAAAGATAGCAGTCGAAGAAAAGGTTAGACGACAAGGCTACCTTACGGGATTGGACGGCAGGAAGTTACCTATCCGCTCCGACCACGCAGCTCTCAACACGTTGTTGCAATCGGCTGGAGCGGTCGTGATGAAACAAGCGGTCATTCAATTACACAACGAGTTGACTCGAATGGGTTGGGCTGTCGGCAGAGAATACGCCTTTGTTGCCAACGTTCACGACGAGTTCCAAGCGGAGGTCTTGCCTAAGTTCACGGACATTTACGGCAAGCTTGCAGTCAACGCAATCAGGCAAGCAGGTAAAGTCTTTAAGATGCATTGTCCGCTCGACGGAGAATACAAGGTAGGAAAGAACTGGGCGGAAACTCACTGATGCCTTCTTCAGAAACCCAACGCATCGGAGCAATCGCTGAGTTCAAACTGATTACGCTTTGCTTGGAACGTAACTTCGAACCGCACTTGCCCCTTACGCCGATGCCTTGGGACTGTATCGTTACCTGTCCTGCTGGCGACCTAAAGGTACAAGTCAAAGCTTCTCAGCGACTGCACGGCAGCGGTTACTCCATAACGACAGGCGTAGGTTACGGTCACAAAGAAAAAATATCCGAGGAAGTAGACGTCGTGGCTTGTTACGTATTACCCATAGACACATGGTGGTTGATACCTCGATTCGAAGTGACGGGCAAAACAGCCAAGCTGTATCCGCAGAACGAGAGCAAAGGAAAATACAAAAAATATCAAAACAACTGGAGCATATTCTACAAATGAAAAAAACGATAATGTTAATAGACGCCGACGTACTGGCGTATCAATCTGCCTTCACGGCTCAAGTCAACGTCCAATGGGAAGAAGAACTGTGGACGGTTCATACCGATCTAGCCATTGCCAAGACTTGGATCGTGGATCGTTTGGAGACGTTCAAAGAACACTTGAAAGCGGACGACTTCATACTGGCTATATCCGACAAGAACAACTTTCGACGCAAACTGTTCCCCGATTACAAAGCCAATCGTCGTTCCAAGTTCGCACCGATAGGACTCAACCCCATACGCGAATGGATGAACGAGGAGTACGGGACGGTTACCTATCCTAATCTCGAAGCGGACGACGTACTTGCCATACTTGCAACCGAGCGTCCCAACCGATCAGATGAACGGGTGATTGTTTCAATCGACAAGGACTTCAAGGGCGTACCGTGTAAGTTCTACGACTTCAACCGAGGAGAGATGCACGATATAACGGAAGAGGAAGCGGACGCTTACCACTTGATGCAAACGATAGCGGGAGATTCGACGGACGGATTCAAGGGCGTTCCAGGGATAGGAGTAGTTAAAGCCCAGCGGTTACTGGAAACTAACGGAGCGAATTGGGAGACGGTAATGAAAGCTTATAACGATGCAGGTATGACCGAAGAAGAGGCTTTGACGAACGCATGGATGGCGTATCTGATTCGCAAGGACGAGTACAATCACAAGCACAAACGACTGAAGTATCTGTGGATGCCTAAAGAATTTACCACGTCGCAAAAGCGTAAATACTCGCACATAGTACACGGGGTGACGGGCGAACTGAACGAAGATTTGACTAGACCTGACCCGTTTTAGGGTCTAAATTGTTAGCCGTGAGTTTCTCTATAGAAAGAAAGTTGCCCGATTTGAGCAAAGATTTAATCGACGCTTTGGACGTACGCTTTCCCGTACGTATGGCTGACCCGAAGGACAGCGAGCGTGACATCTGGATCAAAGTCGGACAACGCTTTGTAGTAGATTTCTTAAAAGACGTTTACGAAGAACAACATACAACAATAATTTCAACGAAAGAATAATCATGTGCATGGGTAGTCCTAAAATGCCTCCGCCTCCACCGCCGCCGCCTCCTCCTCCGACCGAGGTAGAGACTAGAGCGGTAAGCTCGAAGCAAGCCAAAAGGCAGAGGAGCGGAGCGAGACCCATGCGAGGTACGTTGGCTTTGACCCGCAGTCGTCCAAGCATGGGCGGTTCTTACGTCGGTTCGGGAATTAACTTAAACACCTAACAAAGAAAGACTAACAATGTTAAAATCACTCCAGAAGATCACTCTCCTAGACGGCGTAAGCGCGTCAGGAGCGGGCTCGTCCTTCAGCGTTGAACGTTCGAAAGGCTGGACATTCGCCATTGTATCCAGTTCGGTAACGAGCGGTGCGACTGTGGATGTTGAAGCGTACATCGGCAGCGGTTGGAGGAAGATCCACAGCGAAGCAGTAACCGCCGACGGAAACGTCCTTGTACGCGATGACCACGGGCATTACCAAAAGATAAGAGCCAACGTTTCGTCGTATACCGATGGCACTTATTCCGTATTTGCCGACGGCACTACCGATTCCTTGTAATGTCAATTACCTTCACAGATCAGCTAGATAAACCTAGTGAGATAACAGCACTACCGAATCAGTTCATAAGACCCGCCTTTGGTAATCTTTACGGGTTCGATTCTTTTCCCGACCTAGCTATACTTACCGAAGACGAGGATCCGATGACCACGGAAGATAACGAAATACTACTATTTGAAGAATAATGGCTAATAAAAAAATAACAGAACTTACGGAGCTTTCGGCAACTCCCGCAGGAGCCGACTTACTCGCTATCGTGGACGACGTTGCGGGGACTCCGACGACTAAGAAGATTTCGGTAACGAACCTTATGGCTGCGGCCTCAGCTCCCGTGTCTTCGGTTAACTCATTGACAGGCGCTGTGTCCATCGACGCAGGCAACCTATCCGACTTTAATTTCGACGGAAATGCGATCCTTGGATTTGACGCAACCTTGAACGATCAGACGGGGACAACCTACACTCTTGTGGCATCGGATGCGGGCAAGGTCATTACCTGCGACAACGCATCGGCTGTCACCGTTACCGTCCCTTCGGGACTCGGCGCAGGATTCAATTGTTCGATCATCCAAAAAGGAGCGGGCCAAGTCAGTTTCACAGCATCGTCTACGACCATTAACAATCGCCAAAGCCACACTAAGATCGCAGGCCAACACGGAGTCGCCTCCTTGGTTGCAACGGCGGCCGACGTCTTCGTTTTGGCAGGAGACACTGCAACTTAACCATGACTAGCACACTCTTAACCTGCACATCATCGACTCGCCCCGCATCGCCAAGCGCTGGAGACACTCTTTTCGAGACAGACACTAACAAGATCATTGTTTATAGCGGTTCGGATTGGAAGGTGTACGATTCGGACGGTCAAGCGGTAAATGATTCGGACATAACCGCACTCAGTCCTCACCTTTGGCTGGACCCTTCGTATTCGTCTTCCTTCTTCACGGACTCAGGCAAGGGGACTGCGGCAACTACTGACGGTACTAGAGTAGGTTGCTTTGCTGACCGCTCTGGCAATGGTTTCGACTTTGTCCAATCTACTGCGGCAAACAAACCGATTCTTTGTAAAGAGGCAGGGATCGGAAGCGTATCAAGCTTATGCTACTCAAATACGGATCAACTTGATTTTACAGGTACAACAAGCTCGGAGGTTTCTGCCGCAAACATCACGATCTTTTGGGTATGGAGATTGTCGCCCGAAGGGAATCACTTCGTCCTTCAAGGAACGTCAAACACCAACGAACCGAGGATGCGTATAAACGGTGCTTCGGGAAGCTTGGTATACAACTGGTTGCCGTTCGGTTCGGAGCAAGGGTCCGCAAATGGGGTTTCTTTTTCCACGAGCGTTGTGACAGACGCATCCGTTGCTAGTCGGCATATTTTCTGCCTTAGAACGAACTCAACGGCCAATAGGACCACTTGCTACCAAAACGGTGGAGCTGATATAGCGGGTTCCACAACTGCTCCATCAGGGGTTTATCTTGAGGACACTAAGACCATTAAGATGTTCGCTGGAAGTTTAAATTATTACTCACCGCATTGGTTGTTCGAGCACATTGTGTTTGATGCTTCGCTCTCCGATGCAAACGTCAACACGGTCAACACCTATCTTGGAAACAAGCACGGCATAACCGTAACCGACATAAGTTAATGACGCTTGTTCTGCCCACATTCAATGGATTCGTCCAACCTGCCGTAGCAGGAGGGTTCCGAATCGACGTGAGAGACACTCATGCAAACATCTTGGCTCGTACAGGGGACGCCACGGGCGTGATCGCCTACGGAACCGATACGGAAGACATCTACGTTTACGACGGAGCCTCATGGCAATATTACGAAAATACGGGATTCGCTTACAACTTAGACGACGAGTATGGCATCGACGTCGTACCCTCGGTTCACTTGGACGCATCGATCCTTGACGGGAGCAGTTCGTCCAACAACCCAAGCGACGGAGCTTCAGTCGCAACTTGGGGGGATCGAAGCGGAAACGGGAACGACTTTACCGAAGCAACCAATCAACCTACTTTCAAAGCAAGTTGGTTGAACGGAAAACCCGCTGTCGAATTTGACGGATCAAACGACGTCATGTCCGACTCCGACTTTTTCACGTCCGTTGATTTTAGTGCGAAGGACGCGACGATGATCGTTGTTTATCAACCGCAAAACGATGGGTCTTATTCTTTGACCGATACTGGTTCTTACGCAGGTGACGATAGGACTTTCAGCGGAGCTGGGTTATATAGTTCCTCTTTCTTAAATACTCGGATCGTCAATGGTCAATACAATGAAAAATACCCTGCGAATCGAAGTGCCGCAACATTCGGTCTCAGGATAGATAACTCGGCAGTCAGTTACAAAATCTTCTACAACAACCGACTCCAATTCGATCACACTTCTTACGCTTCATCGCATTTTCAAACGACAGGTGGCGCGATGAAGATTGGGTGTGGCGACTCAACCTACAAGTTGGACGGTTTTATTTCGGAGGTTTTGGTTTTTAACACGGTCCTAAGCGACACGGATTTTAACACCATCCATTCGTATATCGACAACAAGTATCGGGTCCACCAATACAACAATGTTTCGGGAAGCTACGCATTGAACGGAAGTTATTCGACAACGGTGACACCCGTGATGCACTTCTCCGCTCAATCGAATTTGTTCAAGTCAGACGGAACGACGCCAGCGGACACGGAACAAGTCTATCGATGGACGGACAAAGCACGAGGCTACCATGCAATTGCAGGGAATGCTCCTGTCCTCAACACGAACCAAATCAATACCTCGCTTAGCGGAGTTTACTTCGACGGCACGGACGATTACATGGACGTCTTCATGCTCGGAATGCTAGGCGACTTCAGTAATTTTGACGGTACGGCAATTTTCCTATTTGAGCCTGACACGGACTCAGCGTATGAACCTGTCGGTATAGGGGGTGGATCTACGGGAAGGTTATACAACGGTAGTTCAGCCGCTTATGTCGACGTCTTCAGAAATGCCCGTCTTAGTGGTGTGGCTACTACGGGTTACTTTGCGAGCACAGGCGCTCAGTTAGCCTCTATCGTTTCGGATAAAACAGGTAACACATACAAGATATTCAAGGATGGTGGAACCAACGTCTTTAATTCTAGTCAGACTGCAAATGCGATTGCGGGTAACTTTGACGACACAAGAAACATGAGGCTCGGTTCTACTACTGAAACCCCGTCTTACCATTTGAAAGGTTGGCTTTACGAAGTCTTGGTTTTCGACGAACCTCTTTCGACTACCAATTTGAACGCTGTAGGCAACTACATAAGCTCGGTTTACGGAACCTCTTACACGGACATAACATGAGCAAAAAATACGTAATAATCGACGCTGTAGACGTCCCTTTAATCGACTTCAGTCAGGTCATGGAAACCTCGGCAGACACGCTTCGTTACTCAGTAGACGGTTCTCAGACTTTCATCAAGTACGAAGGAAACCGACCTAGCTTCCTCGACGAAGACGATGTTGAATTAACTCATTCGGAAATCTTGGACGTACTCAGTCACGAAGACTGGACGCCTGTAGATCCGTTATAACTTTTATGCATTACGAAACGGCTCAAAGCCTCTATACTCAGCTCGAAGGACTGCGGTGGTCGTTCCTTGATCGAGGTCGTACCTCGTCTGAACTGACGATCCCATACGTCTTACCGCCCGAAGGTCACGGCGCTCATACCAAATACTATACGCCGTACCAAGGCATCGGAGCAAGGGGCGTGAACAATCTGGCGTCCAAGTTGTTGATGGCGTTGTTACCGCCTAACTCGCCGTTCTTTCGCTTGGTGATCGACCGATACGAGCTTGAAAAGGCAAAAGCGGACTTGGGCGAAGAAGGAGGCGAACAACTCCGTACCGATCTTGAGAGAGCTTTAAGCGACGTTGAACGAGCCGTAAGTCAAGAAGTCGAGGTTGAAGCGTTCCGAGTCGGCGTGTTCGAAGCGCTGAAGAATTTGTTGATTACTGGAAACGCCTTGCTTTATCTTCCCGACGAAGGAGGTATGCGGGTCTTTCGTCCCGACCGTTACGTAGTCAAGCGCGATGCGATGGGGAACGTCACGCACATTGCCGTCAAGGAGACCGTTGCTCCGTTCATGCTTCCCGAAGAAGTACGACAAGAAGTTTACAAAGAATCCAAAGACAACAACTGCGACCTGTATACGTCGATCTGTAGGGAAGGCGACAAGTTCGTGGTCAAGCAAGACGTCAAGGGAATCGTTATCGAAAGCTCAAGCGGAGAATACCCGATAGACAAATCTCCGTGGTTACCGCTTAGATATACCCGTATAGACGGGGAAGACTACGGTCGTGGCTTTGTCGAAGAATACATAGGTGACTTGAAGAGCTTGGAATCGTTGACCAAGGCTATCGTGGAAGGTTCTGCAGCAGCCGCCAAGGTCTTGTTCATGGTCAATCCAAACGGCACTACTCGCGCGCGTACGCTTGCCGAAGCTCCTAACGGAGCAATCGTGCAGGGATCCGAAGGAGACGTGTCGGTACTTCAACTTAATAAATTCAACGACTTTCGCGTAGCTCAAACGGTTATGGCTCAGATCCAAGACCGTCTCAGTCACGCCTTTCTTTTGAACAGTTCCGTAGTCAGGGACGCAGACCGCGTAACCGCCGAGGAAATACGGATGTTGTCGCAAGAACTCGAAGCGGCTCTTGGCGGGCTTTACTCGATCTTGTCTCAAGAGTTTCAACTTCCGCTCGTTACCCGTCTTATGGATCGCATGAGCAAGAAGGATAGGTTGCCTAAACTTCCGAAGGACATCGTCAAGCCTACCATCGTAACAGGCGTCGAGGCTCTTGGCCGCGGTAACGATCTTAATCGTCTCGACCTGTTCTTGGCAGGAGCGAATCAAGTGGTGGGTCCACAAGCGGTCGCTCAATACGTAAACGTAAGCGATTACTTCAAACGCCGTGCAACCGCATTGGGAATCGAGACCGAAGGACTTATCAAGACGGACGAAGAAATTCAGATGGCTATGCAACAAGCGCAACAACAGGAAATGATGATGAAGCTTGGAGCGCCCGCCGTAGCGCCTACTATCAACGCTATAGCGCAACAACAGCAGGAACAGCCTGTTGAACAATAACAACCAAACAATAAAAACGGACAAACGTCATGGCAGATTATCAAAAAGTCGAAATAAACGAACCAGCACCTAACGAGATTGAACCCGAAGAACAGCAAGCAACGGAGGTTGAAGAACCTCAAAGCGAGCAAGAACGCCCAAAATGGCTACCAGAGAAGTTTGAGTCAGCGGAAGACCTCGCCAAAGCTTACGGAGAACTTGAATCGAAGTTGGGAGCGGGTAAACAACAACAAGAAGAAGAGGAAGAAGGAGAGGTAGAAAACGAGACTGAAGTAACTGACGAATCTCATTCTGTTGAAAATCTTATTGATAAGGCTATCGTCGAATATAGAGAAAGCGAAGGTCAACTTGCTGACGAAACGTATGAAGTTCTAGCTAAAGCGGGAATTAGTCGTGAGTTAATACAGAGACACGTCGAGGGTCAAGAAGCTCTAATTGAAAAAGCACTTACGCAAATTCAATCGGCAGCCAACGGCGATTACGAAGCAATGGCTGAATGGGCGGGCAAGACGTTGTCCGACGAAGAGATGAACGCTTTTAACGAAGTTGTTACCGAAGGAGCGGTCGAACACGCAAAGCTTGCGGTAAGCGGTTTGTACGCCCGTTACAAGGCTGAAGTAGGCGGTAATCCACCTAAGCTCGTCACAGGCAGTACGACTGGTTCTTCGACCATGCCTTTTCAATCGATGCAAGAAGTCAGTCGGGCTATGCAAGATCCTCGCTATAAGAGCGGAGACAAAGCGTATCATGCCGAGTTGGACCGACGACTAGCCGTATCCAATATCTAACCATGTTCGAACTGTTGACGTTGTTCCTGACTGGCGGTGGTTCCGCTGCGATGGGATCTATCTTGAAGGGGGTATTCGGCGCTATGGTCGATGCCCGTCAACAGAAGTACGAACTGGAAATGATACGGGAAGCAAGGAATAACGATTATGCACTTAAATTTCAAGAAACACTTACAGGTGGAGAAGGCGGCGCTTTTGTTCGCGGTACTAGGCGTATGCTCGCTGTTATCGGGATGTGTACGCTCTCGGCAATCACCCTCCTTACCACCGTCTATCCGAGTGTTCCAATCCTCACAACAACCAACATTGACGGAGAAGGTCGAAACTCATACCTATGGGGACTCATCGATCTTCAAGCTTCACAAGCCAATATGGCAATTACAAGCGGACATATTTCCCTCTTTGCCGTAACTTGCATTTATCCTCTCATAGTCGGCTTTTACTTCACCCCAGGAGGTCGGCGATAACACTTTCGACATCACTCGACGACATTAGTCGTTGCCCCGTGCGCGGGATAACTTCGAACGAACTCGACGCGTTGAGGTCAAACACCACAAGCGAGTCCACGAGCTGTCGCTCTGCCGACTCTAAACATTAATTCTCAAATTAAGGAGACAATAAATCATGGCTAATGGAGACACCTCTCCCTCACGCGTCGGTCAGATTAATTCAGCAGGAGACGTTGACGCTCTCTTTCTGAAGAAGTTTGCTGGCGAAATTCTCACGACGTTCGAAGAAAACAACGTTTTCAAGAACCTTCACACGATGCGCACCATCGAGAACGGTAAGAGCGCGCAGTTCCCCGTTACGGGCATTGCTTCCGCTTCCTACTACACTCCAGGGCAGAACATCGCTGACAGCGGTAACAGCTACTTGAGCGACATCAAGAAGAACGAAGTAGTCATCACCATCGACGACGTCCTTCTCGCTTCTACGTTCCTCAGTTCCATCGACGACCTCAAGAACCACTACGACATCCGCAGCGTCTACGCTAACGAGTTGGGTAAGGCTCTTGCCGTCCGTTTCGATACCGCCATTGCAAAGGTATTCATCGCTGCCGCCCGTTCCGCCGCTACCATAACTGGTGGTA
>Ga0181591_10002182_pt1 | contig 16858 bp, 16 predicted proteins | sample 071ome_33_FD_133757 | JGI IMG/M metagenome (GOLD analysis project Ga0181591, IMG submission 133757) | Coastal salt marsh microbial communities from the Groves Creek Marsh, Skidaway Island, Georgia - 071412AT metaG (megahit assembly) | ecosystem: Environmental > Aquatic > Marine > Intertidal...
TCAGAATGTCCGGAAATTCGGAAGTGGCCGGACTATAGACGGCGGGTCGGTGTAATCACAAATTATGAAAAATAATGAATGATATGCATTGTGTTTATGCCGTCTGTTTCGGCGCGGTGGACATCCGAAAACCGGGACAAACGGAATTCTGTTCGCCGGACAGTGGAAAGCGCGCGCGCACGAAGGCATAAAGGCAGGGTCCTGAATTCCACCGGCCCGCGATGAGCGACAACACCGAACGCTTCGCACAAGCCGCAGCGCTGGCGCGCAACGGGCGCCTTGACGATGCGCACGCGGCCTTTTGCAGCATACTGAACGACGATCCCGGCAACGAGGACGCCCGCTACCGTGTGGCGGTGGTGGACCTGATGCGCGGAAACCACGACGAAGGCGCCGCACGTCTGCGCGAATGCCTTACCGCAAGGCCGGAAAATCCCGACATCCTGTTCTCGCTCGCGCGCGCCTGCCTGGCTATGGGCGAATACGAAGAATCGATCGCACATTTCACGACGGCTTCACGCCTCGCGCCAGACCGGGCGGACATCCTGTCCGGCCTCGGCGACGCACTCTACCTGTCCGGGGACATGGAGGCCTCGCTCACCCCGCACCAGCGTGCGCGCAAGCTCTCACCGCACGATCCGCGCATCCCCGTCAACATGGCCAATGCCTTCTCGCGTCTGGGCGATCACGGCAATGCGCTGACGGCCGCGGAAGCCGCCGCGAGAATGGCACCCGACGCGCCGGAGGTCCTGCTCATGCAGGCCAATATCCTGCGCGCGGCACAACAACTCGACGATGCGCTGGCCATCGCCGACAGGCTGCTGCGCGGTGCGCCGGGCCATCTGGGAGCCCTTGCCTGCAAGGCTGAAATCCTCGACCGGCGCGGGGACAGCGAAACGGCGGCAGCGCTGCTCGCACCCCATCTCGATATTGACCCGGTTCCGCCCCAGCTGGCCCGGGCCTTCGGCCAGGTGGCGGTCAACCGAGGCCAGAACAGCCTTCCATCCGGAAAAGTGGCCGAACTTCTGGAACGGTGCCTCGCGAACAACACTCTCACCCGACTGGACCGGCGCGGACTTCTCTTCCTTCTGGCAAACCTTCTGCAGTCGATGGGCGAGACCGATGCCGCATTCAGCGCCTGCACCAGGGCCAACGAGGCAGCCGCGCTGACCTACGACCGCCCGTCCGTCGATCGCCGGTTCAAGGCCTATCGGCGGGTTTTCACCACAAGCACGGCCACTGCCCTGCCGCGCGCCTGCAACGACAGCACACGGCCCCTGTTCATCGTCGGTCTGCCACGCTCCGGCACGACGCTGGTCGAGCAAATTCTGGATAGTCATCCTGACGTCGCCGGTGGCGGCGAACTCGGCGCCATTCCGCTGCTGGCCTCACGGCTCGAAGACTACCCCGAGGCGCTGACCTCGGTCTCGCCGGGTGATCTGGACAGCATGGCGCGGAGCTATCTCGATGGACTGGACGCCATCTCCCCCGACACCCGGTATGTGACCGACAAGATGCCGATCAACACGGAGCATCTGGGTTTCATATCAAGACTGTTCCCCGGAGCGAGGGTCGTCCATGTGCGGCGCCATCCGCTGGCGATCGGGCTGTCCTGCTACTTCCAGAACTTCCGGAACCGCAACGAATTCGCCTACGCGCTCGACGACTTCGCACACTACCACCGGCACACCAGCGCTCTGATGGACCACTGGAAGGCGACGCTCGACCTGCCGTTCCACGATATCCGTTACGAGGCACTGGTCGCCAACCCGGAACCGGTGATCTCGGCGCTGCTGGAGTTTTGCGGCCTGCCCTGGGATGACGCGTGCCTGGCCTTCGACCGCAACCGGCGCTTCATCGATACACTGAGCTACGCCCAGGTGCGCAAGCCGCTGACGCGCGAGCCCGCCGAACGGCATGTGAAATACGCAAAACATCTGCGCCCGCTGGCGGACGCACTGGCGGACGACATCGCGGCCTATGAGGCCGAGGCCTAGCGCCTAACGTGAGAAGCGCTTGCAGATCAGCGCATAGGCCGCGCGCAGACCCTGCGCCTCGCCGCCCACGGGCCGCCCGGGCCGCGACGACGTGTTCCACGCCATGATGTCGAAATGTGCCCAGGGCACGTCGTCATCGACGAACTCCTGCAGAAACAGCGCCGCCGTGATTGCGCCGCCGAACGGCCCGTCGCTGGCGCTCGACACGTCCGCCACCTTGCTGTCGATCAGCGCGCGATAGGGCTTGTGCAGCGGGAGCCTCCAGACCGGGTCGCCCTCGCTCTCCGCATGTTTGGCAAGATCGTCATACAGGTCATCATTGTTGGAGAACACGGCAGCAATACCCGCGCCCACCGCGACGCGTGCAGCGCCGGTCAGGGTCGAGAAATCCATCAGGAGGGCGGGTTTCTCGGTGCACGCCTCGTACAGACAGTCGCCCATGACCAGTCGGCCTTCCGCATCGGTGTTGGCGTTCTCCACCGTGATGCCCTTGCGCGTCTGCAGCACGTCCCAGGGCCGGTAGGCATTGCCTGACACGGCATTCTCCACCGCGCCGATCAGCACGCGCAGGCGCACCGGCAGCTTCGCGGCCATGATGAGATGCGCCAGCGCCAATGCGTGGGCAGCGCCCCCCATGTCCTTCTTCATGCGCAGCATGCCGGCGGGCGGCTTGAGGTCGAGGCCTCCGGTGTCGAAACACACACCCTTGCCGACCAGCGTGATGCGCGGGCCGCGCGTCCCCCAGCGCATGTCGATCAGCCGCGGCGCGTCGTCAGAGGCCCGGCCGACCGTATGGATCATCGGATAGTTGGCCTTAAGCAGCGCTTCTCCCGCCGTCACGCGGACCTTCGCCTTGAACTTGCGGCCGACCTTGCGCGCCTCTTCGGCCAGTTCGGACGGCCCCAGATCCTCGGCCGGCGTGTTGATGAGGTCTCGCAGCATCGCGGTCGCATCGAGCATCGACAGGATGTCGGCGCGGTCCGCAGTGGCGGGCCACACCATGTCCGGACGGGTCTGGCGTGGCTTGCGATACCGCGTGAACTCATAGGCCGCCATACCCCAGCCCAGCGCCGCGTCGTTCGCATCCTTGCGCGACGGCCGGCCCGCCAGCCGGTAGCTGCCTTCGGGCAGCCGCGCCGCCAGCTCGCTCCAGGACCACTGGTCCGTCGCCTCGCCGGTCACGAAAACCACGCCGTCCAGCCCGCCCTTGTCCGACGGCAGCAGCGCAGATGCCCCAGGCTTGCCGGTGAAGCCGGTTCCATCGAGCCAGTCACGACGGTCCCTGGAAAGGCTCTTGCGCCAGGCCTCGAGCTTTGCGTCGGCGACGATGGCAATCGGCACGGTGTCCTTGCGCGCACGCGCAATCAGGTTGTGGGCCACGGGCATGTCCTCGGGAAAAGTTGCGGCTGGTCTGTGCGGCCGCAACTTTGCCCGAGGACCGGCGGACCTGCAACGCGGCCCTGCGCGTAACGGCTTCTCTCGGCGCAGTGAAAACACTAGTCTCCCCGCCGAAACCGACAAAGGACGGGATATGGCGATCAAGGACGACGATCTTATCGGCGCGTGGGACCTGGAGGAGATGTACGCGGAGGCCGAGGACGGCACGCGGACCCATCCGATGGGACGGGATGCCAGGGGCACCATCATGTACACACCCGACCATTACATGAGCGCCATCGTCTATGGCGCGGAGCGGTTCCTTCCGATGGACCGCCCGTCCGACGAGGACCGCGCGGAGGCGTTCTCCAGCTATTTCAACTACGCCGGAACCTGGGGATTGTCCGGCGATGCGGTGACCCACGCGATCGAGCACGCGCTCGACCCGAACATGACCGGCGTGTCGCTCACCCGGGAGATCGACCATGAGGGCAACCGCATGATCTTCACCGGGGTCGGGCCCGACGGCGTCACCAAAAATGTCATCATCTGGAAGCGCCGGATCTGAGCCGCGCGGCTGTTCCAAATCCCCGAGATACTTGTGATTGCCCGACAATTGACCGCCTCCGGCGCGGCCCATAGTGTCGGCGCGAAATCGCCGGACACGGCACCCGAAGGAAGGATCCGCAGATGATCGAATTTTACACCTGGTTCACGCCGAACGGCCGCAAGGTCGCCATCCTGCTCGAGGAACTCGGCATCGACTACAACGTCCATTCGGTCAACATCGGCAAGGACGAGCAGTTCGATCCGGAGTTCCTGAAGATCAGCCCGAACAACAAGATTCCGGCGATCGTCGATACCGACAACAACAACTTCCCGCTTTTCGAGACCGGCGCGATCCTCATGTATCTGGCTGAGAAGCACGGCCAGTTCCTGAACACGAAGGACCGCGACGCCTACTGGCGCTCGATGGAGTGGCTGATGTGGCAGATGGGCGGCTTCGGCCCGATCCTCGGCCAAGTCCATCACTTTACCAAGTACAACCCCGGCAAGTCGGACTACGCGCAGGGCCGCTACGAAACGGAGGCGCGCCGCCTGTACCGCGTGCTGAACGAGCGCCTGGAAGGCCGCGAGTTCATCATCGACGACTACTCCATCGTCGATATGGCCTGCTGGCCCTGGGCGGCCCGCCAAACTGGCAGGAAATCGACCTGAACGAGTATCCGAACGTGCGCCGCTGGTACATGACCATGCTGGACCGTCCGGCCGTCCAGCGCGCCTGGAACATCCCGGAGAACGACCAGCCGCTGCCGATTCCCGAGTAAGCCTCGCGGGCAGATGCGAATACAAAAACGGCGCCGAAAGGCGCCGTTTTTTTGTTGTCCCCTCTCCCTTAGGGAGAGGGTGGCGAGCGAAGCGAGCCGGGTGAGGGGTTACGGTCTGACGGAGCATTCCCGGTGAGGGTTTAACCCCTCACCCCAAACCCCTCTCCCTATGGGAGAGGGGCTTCATCCAGCCCCGCCCATGCGGTTGCAAGGAGGCAACTAGCGACTGCCGTGGATGCCGCACTCGGTCTTGCCGAGGCCCGACCAGCGCGCGGCGCGCGCATCCGCGCCCGCCGTGACCGCGCGGGTGCAGGGGTGGCAACCGATGGACAGGAAGCCGAACTCCCACAGCGGATGGCGCGGCAGGTCGTGCTGATCGAAATAGGCGTCGATGCGTTCCTGGGTCCAGCCGGCCAGCGGATTGACCTTCACCCGCCGATTCTCGACCTCAACCACCGGGAGGGTGGTGCGCGAGCCGCCCTGGAAGCGCTTGCGGCCCGTGATCCAGGCGTCGAAACCTTCCAGCGCCGCCTCCAGCGGCAGCACCTTGCGCAGGCGGCAGCACGCCTCGGGATCGGTCTTCCACAGTTCGTTGTTCGGGTCGCGGTTGGCCAGCCGGACCGGATCGGGCCTGTGGACCCGCACATCCGTCAGGCCGAGCCGTTCCGTCAGCTCGCGCTGGTACTGGACCGTCTGCGCGAAGAGCTGGCCCGTGTCGAGGAACAGCACCGGTGTCGCGGGATCGATCCGGGCGACCTGATGCAGCACGACCGCCGATTCCGCGCCGAAGGACGACAGGACGGCGATCCGGTGCGCGAACACGTCCTCGATCGCCGCGCGCATCAGCTTCTGACCCACCCCGTCCGGGACACGGTTCATCAGCCGCGCCGCGCGCATCTGCGCGGTGTTGTGAGACTGGGACGGGATCGGGTAATCGCCGCGCATGGCGTGAGCTTGCGTCAGCGTCAGCCGCTGGTGCCGTTCGAGAACGCCTTGGACGGATGATTGCGAAGCGCCGCCGCCGAGGCGCGCCGATCGGCCGCCGTCTGATAGACCACGCTCACATCCTCGAAGGCCGACAGCGCACGTGTCGCTTCGGTTCCGCCCGCATATTCGAGGCTGTCGAATCCGCAGCGTTCCATGAACGCGATCTGGTCGCGCAGGACATTGCCGACCGCCCGCAGTTCTCCTGTGAAGCCGTGACGCTCACGCAGAAGCCGCGCCGTGGAATAGCCGCGCCCGTCCTTGAAGTGGTCGAAGGGGATGGCGATCAGGTCCAGCCGGTCCAGATCGTCCAGCACCGCGTCGGGTCCGTCCCCGGCCGAGAGCAGCACCCCGATGGGTGCGTTCCGGCCTTCAAGGGAGTCGCGGAGCTCGCGCCAGCGAGCAATCGAGACAATCGCCGGTGCATCGGACGGCACCTCCGCATCGTCCCCAACATGGGTCCAGACATCGGTGACGACCTGGCGGTCCTTAAGCAGCGCCATAGAGGGCCTCCTTGAACGGGTCCTTGCCGACCCGGCGGTAGGTATCGAGGAAACGTTCCCCGTCCGCGCGGATGGCGAGATAGGTATCGACGAGTGTCTCGACAGCATCGACCACGGCGTCATACGCGAAGGCCGGACCGACGATCTCGCCGATGCTGGCGTCTTCCGCGCCGCTGCCGCCGAGCGTGATCTGGTAGTACTCCTCGCCCTTCCGGTCCACGCCAAGGATGCCAATGTGGCCGGCATGGTGATGGCCACAAGCATTGATGCAGCCTGAGATCTTGAGCTTGAGCTCGCCGATATCGTGCTGCCGGTCGAGGTCGGCGAAGCGCTCGCTGATGGCCTGCGCGACCGGGATCGAGCGCGCATTGGCCAGCGAGCAGTAGTCCATGCCCGGGCAGGCGATCATGTCCGACACCCGCCCGAGGTTGGGTGTGTCGAGATCATAGGACTTCAGCGTCTGCCAAAGGGCAAACAGGTTGTCCTTGCGCACATGAGGCAGGACGAGGTTCTGCTCATGGGTGACGCGGACTTCCGAATAGCTGAACCGGTCGGCGAGCGCCGCCACGGCCTCCATCTGTTCCGATGTGGCATCACCGGGCACGCCGCCGATCGGCTTGAGGGAGATGTTCGCGATCGCGTAACCCCCGGCCTTGTGGGCGAAGACGTTGGTGTCGACCCAGCGCGTAAACTCCGCATCCTCGCGCTTGTGACGCGCCAGGACGTCTTCGGCATCCGAAGACATCTCGTAGCGCGGCGGGACGAAATAGGACGCGATCCGTTCCTTCTCGCCGGCCGGAAGATCGACCGCGCTGTCGCGGATCTGGTCCCATTCCGCCTCGACCAGGCGGGTGAACTCCTCTGCGCCGGTCTCGTGCACCTGGATCTTGATGCGCGCCTTGTACATGTTGTCGCGCCGCCCGAGCATGTTGTACACGCGCAGAACCGCCTCCAGATAGGACAGCAGGTGGCGTTCGGGCAGGAACTCGCGGATGGTCGGCCCGACGAAAGGCGTGCGGCCGAGGCCGCCGCCGACGATCACCTCGAAGCCCAGTTCGCCAGCCAGGTTGCGCTTCACGATCAGGCCGATGTCGTGAACCTTCACCGCCGCACGGTCGTTCTGCGAGCCGGTGACCGCGATCTTGAACTTGCGCGGCAGGAACGAGAATTCCGGGTGCAGCGTCGACCACTGGCGGATGACCTCTGCATAGACGCGCGGGTCCGCCACCTCGTCGGCGGCCACGCCCGCATACTGGTCCGCCGTCACGTTGCGGATGCAGTTGCCGCTGGTCTGGAGTGCGTGCATCTGCACGCCCGCCAGCTCGGCGAGGATATCCGGCAGGTCTTCCAGTTTCGGCCAGTTGTACTGGAGGTTCTGGCGCGTCGTGAAATGGCCGTAGCCGCGGTCGTACTTCTTCGCGATCCAGGCCAGCTTGCGCATCTGCTCCGACGAGAGCGTGCCGTAGGGAATGGCGACGCGCAGCATATAGGCGTGAAGCTGGAGATAGACCCCGTTCATCAGGCGCAACGGCTTGAACTCGTCCTCGCTCAGTTCGCCGCTCATCCGCCGCGAGACCTGGTCCCGGAACTGGACGACACGCTCATCGACGAGCGTCTGGTCGATTTCGTCATACAGGTACATGAAAACTTATCCTTTCGCCGCGCGGACGTAGTTCTGCTTGCTGAGATCGGGCCACACGCTGGGGCCCGTGGCCCGGATGAATTCGCGGTACTTCGTCGGCCGGACCTCGCCGTCATACTCGGCCACATGGACGAGATAGGTATCGACGACGATGCGGTTCTCCTCGGCCCATTTCGCACGGGCCAGAAGGCCCTCGGCCGCAGCCTCGTCGGTTGCGATCTCGCTGCGGGAGATCCATTCCGACCAGCTGTCGTCGCTGGCCAGGTACACCACCAGCCCGTCGGACAGGCGGTTCGCGGAAATTACCTGCTGGGTCATGTCGTTCCTCCTAGACCGCCTGTGCGGCCGCGCGGACGGCGACTTCGCGTGCCGCCTCCGCCAGTGCTGCAACCTCGCCCACCACGATGAGCGCGGGCGCACCAACGCGCGCCGACGCCACAAGGGACGGCAGGGAAGAAAGCGTTCCGGTCACCACACGCTCGTCCGCGCGGGTGCCGTTCTCGATGATGGCGATGGGGGTTCCGGGCGCACGGCCCGCCCCGATCAGGTTCCCGGCCAGCGCGCCGGCGCGCGACAGGCCCATATAGATGACCAGCGTGTGGCGCGGCGCGGCGAGCGCCGACCAGTCGATATCGGGATCGCCGTCGACGCCGTGGCCAGTCACGAAGGTGACCGCCGAGGCGTGGTCGCGGTGGGTCAGCGGCATACCGATGGACGCCGCGCAGCCCGTCGCAGCCGTGATGCCCGGCACCACCGATGCGTCGATCCCGGCGGCGCGAAGAGCGTCGAGTTCCTCCCCGCCGCGCCCGAACACGAACGGGTCGCCGCCCTTGAGACGCACGACGCGCTTGCCCTCGCGCGCCAGCGAGACCAGCAGGTCGTTGATCCCCTCCTGGGGCACCGAATGGTTGGACTTCTGCTTGCCCACATAGATGCGCAGGGCATCGCGGCGGATGAGACCGAGCACCCCGTCGCCGACAAGGCGGTCATGGACGACCACATCGGCGTCCTGCAAGGCGCGCAGCGCCTTCACCGTCAGCAGGTCCGGATCGCCTGGACCGGCGCCGACGATGGCGACATGGCCGTGGGCAGGCTTCTGCTCCGACGGCCGGTTGATGCGCGACAGCATCGCCTCGCGGGCCGCGCTCTCGCGCCCGGCCAGCACATCGCGCCCGATCGGGCCGTCGATCACATCTTCCCAGAGGCGGCGGCGCGCGTCGAAGCCGCCGACCTTGGCACGGACCGCCGCCCGGAAGCTGCCGAGGAAGTCCGCCAGCCTGTCGAGATTCGCAGGCAGCAGCCCCTCGATCTGTTCACGCAGCCGCCGGGTCAGGACCGGCGAGGCCCCGTCGCTGGAGATCGCGACCGTGACCGCGCCCCGGTCCACGATGGAGGGCACGAGGAAGGTGCACAGTTCGGGCCGGTCCACCACGTTGACGGGGATGTTCCGGTCACCGGCGCGGGCGGCGACAAGCCCGTCCACGGCGGTATCTCCCGTCGCGCTGAACACCAGCGCCGCGCCGCCCAGGTCCGACCCATGGAAGGCGCGCCGAATAAGGGTCACCTGACCACCCAGACCTTCCAGGGCCGGATCGATCACCGGAGCCACCACGCGCAGTCGCGCGCCCGCGGCGACCAGCAGGCGTGCCTTGGCCAAAGCCGCAGCCCCGCCGCCCACAAGGAGTACCGGCTGGTTGCGCAGCTTCAGGAATGCCGGGAAGTTGTTCATTTATACACTTAATTTTGTGTGTATTACATTTTTCAACATTAGAATATGATTATTTAAATCAGAGTCCATAGCCATGTTGTATTTTTACGAAAAATCGTGGCCCTTGCGTCCTGCCGCGCCAAGCCTAAGGTGTGCGCGTTCCCAACCTGCCGGAGTCCGCCGCCATGAAATTCTACGACTGCGCCACCGCGCCCAGCCCCCGCCTGGTGCGCATGTTCATCGCCGAGAAGGGCCTGTCCGGAGCCATCGAGACGGTGGAGGTGAACCTCGGCGAGCAGGAGCAGATGGGCGAGGCGTTCCGGGCCATCAACCGCTTCTGCACGGTACCGGTGCTGGACACCGACGACGGAGACCGCTTCACGACCACCGCCGGCTGCTGGCGCTACCTGGAGGAGACCCACCCCGACCCCGTGCTGCTGGGCACGGACGCAGCAGGCAAGGCGCGTGTGGCCGACTGGGCCTGGCGCTGCGAGCAGGAAGGCTTCCTCGCCGTCGGCGAGGCGCTGCGCAACACCGCCAGGCGGCTGGCGAACCGCGCGCTGACGGGCCCGCATGACTACGCGCAGATCCCCGAACTGGGCGAGCGCGGCAAGCGGCGCGTCGGCCACTTCTTCGAGCTGCTGGACGACGAGCTGGCGTCGCGCGCCTACATCGCGGGCGACGACTTCTCCGCCGCCGACATCATGGCCTTCGTAACCGTGGAGTTCGCGGGCTGGCTGAAGCTGTCGATCCCCGAGGATGCCGCCAACGCACGGCGCTGGTACGCCGCGGTGAAGGCCCGGCCGAGCGCGGGGGTTTAGGCGCTTTCCTCTCCAACGTCATGGCCGGGCTAGTTCCGGGCATGACGCTTTGGGGCGGGGCGCGCACGGGCTCTGTCCAGACAATATTCGTCACCCCTGCGCAGGCAGGGGTACATTAACTCGGGCGATTGCCCCGGCAGGTATCGGCGATAATGGGTCCCTGCCTTCGCAGGGACGACGAGCGAGGGTGGGCGAACAAAGAACCTTCCCCTCCCCTGTCATGGCCGGAACAAGTGCGGACATGACAGCAATTTAAAAACCCCTCACGCGCCGCGGGCGCGGTCGATCACGGCTTTGGGGTCGGCGGTCGTGGCATCGCCGCGCCAGGCCACATGGCCGTCGGGGAAAATCAGGACAAGCGGGGCTTCGTAGCGCGCCGCCACCGCCGGCTCATGGATATCGAGCAGCGCGAGCGGCAGGCCCACTGCCGCCGCCGCGTCGAGGAAGCCCGAGGCATCCGCGCTCGCGTCCGTGCGCAACAGGGTGAAGCCGTCCGCGAAGCGGTCGCACAGTGCGTCCCCGTTCTCCAGCCAGACATGGGGCGCCCTGTGGCCCGGCCGCGCGGTCGCCACATAGTCATAGGCATCGTCGGGGACCGGCGGCGTGCCGTCCGGCGTCACCAGCGCGGAGCCCTCATAACGCACGCCCAGCGCGATGCCGGGAATGATCATCTCGCCCCGGCTGTGCCGCGTGAGGTGTGCCGACAGGCGCGCGCGCTCGGCCTCGCCCTCCGGCGTGTCGTCATCGACGCACGGGTCCACCTCGAAGGTGCCGATGGATTCGGCGAATCCCCGCGCGAAGGCGAGGTTGCGGGCACCGGCGGGCTTGCGGTCGGCCTCGTAGCTGGCGAGCAGGTTCGCACCGCCCCAACCCTTCACGTCGCCCGCCAGCTTCCAGCCGAGATTCGCCGCATCATCGACGCCGGTGTTCATGCCCAACCCGCCGGTCGGCGTGAACAGGTGCACCGCATCGCCCACCAGCCAGATGCCGTCGCCGCCATAGGATTGCGCCAGCAGCGCGTGCCCCGCCGTCCAGGGCTGGCGCAGGATAATGGTCGCATCGACCGGACGGCCCGCCGCCTGCTCCAGCAGCGCGAGATCGTCGATGTCGTCCGGATCGGTGTCGTAGGGGATGCGCGTCAGCATGACGAACTTCTCCGCGCCATCGACGGTGATCAGCAGCGCGCGCAAATCAGCGGCCACCACCCAGTACTGCCAGGCACGCGGGATCTTCAGCCAGGCGTCACGGTCGGGTGTCTCGAACAGGGTGGCCATCATCGAGCCGCCCATCATGCGGCGCTGGACGCCCGCCTCGCCCTCATAGGTGACGCCGAGACCACGGCGGACCGCACTGCGTCCGCCATCGGCGCCGACCATGTGCTTCGCCATGACCTCATAGGTCGTGTCGGCATCCAGGTCGCGGATCACGGCGAACACCCCACCGTCGCGCCGCTCGAAATGTTCGAGCCTTTGGCCGAAACGGATGTCGAGGCTCGGCCGGGCAAAGGCTGCTTCCTGCAGGATGGCTTCCAGGTAGATCTGGGAACAGCGGTGCGGCGGCTCCGCACAGTCGTAATGGCTAGTCCCGGCCTTCGCCTCGGCCACCGCGTCGGCGCTCGACGGCATGTGCAGCCGCGCAAGCTCGCGCCCGTTCAGCCGGGTGACGTAGCAGACATCGGTCGGGTGGTCGGTCGGCAGCGCGGATGCCCGAAGGACGGGGCCCACCCCGTGGCGGCGGAAATGCTCCATGGAACGCGCGCTGATGGCGTTTGCCTTGGGGTGGAGCGCGGTCTTCGCACCGTCGTTCACGAGGATGGCGCGCACGCCGAAACGGGCCAGTTCCAGGGCCACCGTCAGGCCCACCGGCCCGCCGCCGATGATCAGGACATCCGCATCTTCCATGGGGACCACCGTCTATAGCCTTCGCACATCGAAGGCCACCCCGGCAAAGGGATAAATCCCGCGCACCGGGGACAAGGCTGAAATTCATGCTCGACTCACGCGGCCCGCAGCCTATTTGATGTCCGGAAACACCGGGAGAGACCCAATGACGCAGCCCGCAACCGAGACCGCCGACCTGCCCTTCGTCGAGGCCACGATGAATTACGTGGACGATAGCGAGAAGCGGCCTGTCACCTACATCGCCGAGATGGGCGAATCCAACCGCCGCGACGAGGTTCCGGACCCGCGGGTCGTGCCCATCTATGACGCGCGCGCCATCGCCGGCGAACTCACACTAGACCGCAACGGGCTGGAGCTGGTGCGCGACACCACCGCCGTGACCGACTTCCAGAACCAGAGCCAGATCGAGACCATCTACAACCCGGAGGTCGAGCGGCTGGTGAAGGCAGCGACCGGCGCCTCGCGCGTCCTGGTCTTCGACCACACGCTGCGCGTCGCCGACGAGAACCGGCGCAAGGCCGAGAAGCTGCGCGAGCCCGTGCGCATCGTCCACAACGACTACACCGACAAGTCCGGCCCCCAGCGCGTGCGCGACCTGCTGCCGCCCGAGGAGGCGGAAGAGGCGCTCAAGAAGCGCTACGTCTATGTGAATGTCTGGCGCTCGATCCACGGCACGGTCGAGGAGGCCCCGCTGGGCATATGCGAATGGCAGTCGCTGGAAGACGACGACATGGTCCTCATGGACCTGGTCTATTCCGACCGCGTCGGCGAGATCCACCGCACCCGCTACAACCCGAACCACCGCTGGCTCTATTTCCCGAAGATGGAAGAGGACGAGGTGATCCTGCTGAAGTGCTTCGACACGGAGCGGGACGGCCGCGCCCGCTGGACCGCGCATGCGGCCTTCGACGACCCGTCGAGCCCGCCGGACGCGGCACCGCGCCAGTCCATCGAGACCCGCACCATCGCCTTTTTCGACTGAGGGAACGAACCATGACGAAACTGTCCGGATCATGCCTTTGCGGGAACATCACCTTCAGCGGTGACGCCGAGATCGCGCGGGCCGGAAACTGCCACTGCACCGATTGCCGGCAGGCGACCGGCGCGGCCTATGCGACCCTCGTCACGGTTCCCGAGAGCGAAATCACCGTGACCGGCGCCCCGAAGGTCTATGGCCACAAGGCCGACAGCGGCGCCGACATGGAGAAGCTGTTCTGCCCCGATTGCGGCTCGCAGCTGTTCGCCCGGAACTCCAACCGGCCGGGCATGCTGAGCATCCGCGCCGGGATCCTCGACCAGACCGACGCGGTGGTGCCCGCCTTAAACGTGTTTCTCGACAGCAAACTCGAGTCCACGCCGCTCGACCCGGACCTCCCGGGCTTCGCCCGGATGCCGGGGTAACACCCCGGCCACGACAGGCCCCCACCTGCGCTTCGGGAGTGCGGAGCCGGGCCCGACGCCCCGGCGGTGCTGGAGATGCTTGAGGTTCCCGACTACCGCGCCCGGGTCGAGCGGGGTTTCCTGATCGACATTGCCGCGGTGGACTGGAACTGCCCCCAGCACATCACGCCGCGCTACACGGTCGCCGAGATCGAGGCCGTGGCCGGCACCGGGCGCGAAGACAGCTAGGCGAAGTCGCAGATGTTGTAGCCCGCCGGCTGGCTGCGCTCGACAAAGGCCAGTGCGCGCACAACCGACGCCTCGTCCAGATAACGCCCCACCGCCTGCAGCCCCACGGGCATGCCGTCGGGCGACAGGCCGGCGCAGACCGTACCCGCCGGCTGGCCCGTCAGGTTGAACGGATAGGTGTAGTACACCCAGGACACGAGGTTCCGGTCGGCATGGCTGTCGGGGATGTTCTTGCCGACATCCAGCGAAGACACAGGCAGAACCGGCGACAGCAGCACGTCGTACTTTCCGAAGAGCGCCGTCATCCGGTCCCGCAACGCGTAGCGCGTGAACACCTTGGTGTAATAGTCCTGCATCTGCTGATCGAGCGCAGGCTCCAGAATATCCGCCACCGCCGGGTCGAGCATGTCGCGCTGGTTTTCCAGGAAATCGCGCAACTTGATGCCGACACCGGCGTAGAACTCGGCCGTCCAGAGGTCCGACGGGTCCACCTCGAACACATCGTCCACTTGCTCCACGACCGCGCCCGCCGCCTCGAACTGCTTCACGGCGGCCTCGACCACCGCAACGACATCATCGTCGGGCCGCGCGTAACCGAGGGTCGGGCTCCAGGCGACCCGCATGCCCGCGACCGACTGGTCGCAGGCCGCCATCACATCGGGCACGGGACCGGCAATGCTGAACGGGTCCCGGCGGTCGTATCCCGCGATTGCCGTGAACAGCATCGCCGCATCGCGCACGTTGCGCGCAAGAGGGCCGACATGGGCGAGCGTCGGCGTGGCAGAGGTCGGCCAGACCGGCACACGCGCGAAGCTACCCTTGATTCCGGCCAGGCCGGTAAACGCGCCGGGAATACGGATGGACCCGCCGCCGTCGGTCCCCAGCGCGAACGGGGTCACGCCGGCGGCGACCGAGGCCGCCGCGCCGGCGCTGGAGCCGCCCGGCGTCTTGTCCGTGTTCCAGGGGTTGCGGGTGATCCCGGTCAGGGGAGAATCGCCGACCGGCTTGCAGCCGAACTCGCTGGTCGTGGTCTTTCCGATGATGACCGCACCGGCCGCCCGCACCCGCTCGACCGCAGGCGCATCCTCGCCCGCGACGTTGCCGGCCATGGTCTTGGAGCCCAGCGAGAACGGTGCACCACCGACGGCGATCAGGTCCTTCACGGAAACGGGGATGCCGTGCAGGGCACCGAGCGCGCCACCCTTCATCACCGCCGCCTCCGCCGCCCGGGCCGCCTCCATGGCGGCATCGGGCATCAGCTCGAAAAAGGCGTTGAGTCCGGGCTCCGTCTCCCCGGCACGCGCGAGCGCCCGCTCGGTCAGTTCGACGGGCGAGATGTCCTTGCGCGCGATGCGCAGGCGCAGTTCGGCTGCGCTCAGGTAGTCCAGTTCATGGGCCATGGCTGCCTCCGGCGCGCGCGGTCAGCCGTCCACGACCGCGAACGCCCGGATCGGCGAGCCGGACCCGCCCTTGAACCTGAGCGGCACACCGAAGAACTCGAACTCTCCGATCCCGATCAGTTCCTCCAGGTTCACAAGCCATTCCATGTGGCTGATCCCCAGCTCGCGGCAGATCCGGTGCTGGGCGAACAGGCTGTCGGACGGTTTGTCGGTGGACGGCCCCTCGACCCCGTGAAGGCGCGAGCCCCGGTCGTACATCCAGCGGGTCGCCTCCACCGTGATACCGGGATTGCTCAGTACCACCTCGCGGTTGGGATAGTGGCGTTTGTGGAGGCCGGAACACAGCAGGATGATGTGCCCATCGACCTTCACGCCGGATTCCGCTTCCGCCTTCTCCATGTCGGCCACGTCGATATCGCCCAGGTCGGGGATGTGGCGCAGGTCGAAGCACACGGCCTTGCCGAAAAAACGGTCGATCGGCATCTCGTCGATCGACGCGCCGTCCGGATCGAAATGGCGCAGCGCGTCGACATGGGTTCCCACATGGTCGAGCGTCGAGATGAAGTTGGTCTGGAAGGTGATGGGGTCGTCGGGCGTGCCCAGGTTCAGCGCCTTCGTGTTCTCGTGCGTCATCGCCTTCAGATAGACCGGGCTCTGAAACAGCTTGTGAGACGGCATGTTGTCCTCGATTTCGAGGCTCAGATCGATGATACGCCGGGCCATGGTGTCCTCCCCTGTGCAGACCTGTTTCGTCAGCGTAACATCCTTTTGAGAATGCAGGGAACGCAGCATCCGGAGGACAGGATGAACACCATCGAAGTGCCGCCGTCGGAGATGGCCGCGCGGATCGCGCGGTTCGCCGAACAGGAATCCCAGTCGGCCCATTACGCCGAGGCCATCGGCATTCCGCGCGAGGCCTATGAGATCATGGCCGCCGAGACCCTGTACCTGATGATGGCGCCGGACACCCAGGGCGGACCGATGGCCCAGCGCCCGGCGATCGCCGGCAGCAGGGGCGTCAGCATGATCATCGCCAAATGCCCGCCCGGCGACAAACCGCTGCTGCATGCCCACCACTACACGGTCGAGACCTTCATGTGCCTGACCGGGCGGTTCCGCATCCGCTGGGGCAGTAAGGCGGACAACGAGATAGACCTGGAGCCCCACGACATGATCGCGGTGCCGCCGGGGGTCGATCGCCAGTTCGAGAATGTGTCGGACGACGAGGCGCTGCTGCTGGTCATCATCACCGGCACGGCGGATGAGGATTTCGCCGATATCTCCATGCCGCCCGTCGAGACGGCGATGATGCGCGAGCGCTTCGGCCAGTCGGTCATCGACGGCTACAACAGGATCGGCGTCGCCTTCCGGAACGCGGACGGAAGGATCGAGGGCCCGCAGGTCCCCGTGCCCATCGAGGTGAGCCGGGCGGAGATGGAGAAGCACATATCGCGCATGGCCGAACAGCGCCCGCTGTCGGAAACCTCGGGCGAATCCATCGGCGTGCCGCGCGAATGCCGCGAGCTGGTGGCCGCGAAGAACCTCTATCTGCTGATGGCACCGGAAAA
>Ga0181591_10002186_pt1 | contig 16842 bp, 13 predicted proteins | sample 071ome_33_FD_133757 | JGI IMG/M metagenome (GOLD analysis project Ga0181591, IMG submission 133757) | Coastal salt marsh microbial communities from the Groves Creek Marsh, Skidaway Island, Georgia - 071412AT metaG (megahit assembly) | ecosystem: Environmental > Aquatic > Marine > Intertidal...
CTGTTACCATACTAGCAACATTTTTAGCGAAACTATTTGATACGTCTACCTGAGCGATGCGGTTAAATGACTCAAAGAAACGATCTAAAGCATCGGCAAACCTATCCATCTTATCGATGTCTGCCAGCTCTAAATCTTGCATAGGTTTCATACCATCGATGATTCGTTCAATCGGACCTTTTTGATATTCACCTTTGACATTTGAACCAAAGAAGAAATCAATAACGCCAGCCACACCTTCAACGCCAGCATCAAAGATTGATTTCATTTTACCAAATGCATCCGCGCCAAAGAAACCTACCATTGCTAATGAAACGCTATTTAATGCTCCAGCAAGACCAGACACTTTATTGGGGTCTATATCAATATTAGCAAATTTTTCAATACCATCTGCAGTATTAATTAAAAGCTTTTTAAATCCTTCACCTGGTTCTGCACCTGCCAATTTATTCATGGCAGTAATCATTGTATCGCCAGCAGCAAGACCAGCAAAGAAGAAACCAATCCCTGCACCAATTGCACCCATACCAACAGATGCACCAATCATGGCTGGACCAAAAATACCACCTGTTGCAATGAGACCTAAGATAACAGCTGCAGACTCTCCTGTAAATACTCCAATGCCTTCAACAATATTACCAGCTAAAGTTTTAAAGCTTTCACCTGTAGCTTGCATTGCAGAGATCGCAACATCTCCTCCAGCTAATGCCGTAAAGAATGCAGCTATACCAGCACCAATAGCTGCAATACCAATAGTTGCTTTTAACTTAGTTCCTGTTCCCGTAAATGCACCAAAGATAGCACCGGCAGCGAACAAACCAGCAAATCCAGCTCCTGTTCCACTATCAACTAAGTCTTTAATAACTCCACCGATACTTCCTACAACAGCAGCAATTGCCGTACCGTCGGATTGCATTTGACTAATTGCATAATCACCAGCTGAAATCGCAGTAAAAAATGCAGCTATACCAGCACCAATAGCAGCGATACCAATCGCAGATTTTGCAGTAGTTTTTACACCATTAGGCAATGCACCTAACAATCCACCTACAGCAAACAACCCCGCTAATGCTGTCGCATTTCCACTAGAAACAAGTGATGATACTGCATCACCAATATTTTTTACAACCGCTGTGATTGAACTACCATCACCACCATACTTTTCAATAAGTGCATCAGCAGCAGAAAATTCTACAAAGAAAGCAGCAAGACCAGCTCCAAGAGCAGCTATGCCAAGCATGTTTCCTTTAGCGCCACCTGGAACTATACCAAATAAAGCTCCTGCAGCAAATAGTCCACCTAATGCAAGTAAGGATTCACTATTAAACGCTCCAAGACCTTCTGCTAGATTTGTTAATAGTGCTTTTAAGTTTTCGCCATTACCAAACTTTGACATGATACCTTCTGCTGCAGCCAATCCAACAAAGAAAGCAGCAAGTCCTGCGCCTAGTGCTCCAGCACCTTTTGCTAACCCACCTAATCCAGCAGCTGCAGCACCTAAACCAAAGCCACCACCGCTCAAAATTCCTGAAGGTGAAGAATAAGTTACACCATTAGCTGAGGAAGATGTACCACCTGATCTTTGTTTTTTCTGCGCTGCCTCAATTTGTTTTTCGAGATCCCGCATTTTACCACGATCAGCTTTTTCGGCACGACTTTCTTGCGCTTCGAGAATATCCTCGATTCGAGTTAAAACGTCATAAGCATTGTCTTTATTTGTACCAAGCTTATCGCTAATCTCTTTTAAGCTCATGTTATCTCCCGGCCAGTTTGGCTCTTTCCATTTCGTCTCTTTGCTTTTTCAAATCCTCAGTTAGCAACATCAAGTAAATCTCCCTCTCCCAAGGTATCATATCTTCTACTTCTAATAATGAATAATGGTGGTTTTGAAGTAGTTGATAATTTACCTTATAATAGTTTTCCAACGTATCATGAGAGAGGCATATTAGAAAAAATCCGCTAATCCCCTTAGTGCACGAGTATTTTCTGTATCACAAGCTTGGCAAGACCAATTTAAATCGTATGATAATGTAGGAATAGTTGATACGAATTCCATAATGGTTGCTAATTGTTGTGATGTCAATCCATCAATAAAATCGATACGTTCTTTATATGGCTCATCTGCGAACGTAATATTTTCATCTTCAGTCATTACATTTGTAATGGTGGCAATAATTAAAGCAATTAAAGTTTCTGTCTGTGACTTACCAGTTTGGATATGGTTAATCTTTTCATAGTTAGGATGCACCAACTTTAAAGAAATGTCAGGCGCAATTTCAATAGTTGCTTCTGATGAATCAAAATCAGGCACATATGCCTTTTCAAGATCTAATTGAACTGGAGTCGATTCTTCACATTTATCACACTTTACTCCTAGCTCAATCGTTTCACCAACAGACTTTGCCCGGATTTGTGTAAACAAATATTCTATATCATACATAGTCAATGTGTTTAATGAAACATCACTTTCAATACATGCTGAAATAATATCAAATACTGCATTATTAATTGAGGCTACATCTTGTGTTTCCATAGCAATCAATAACAATTTTTGTTCCTTAACTAAGAATGGCCTGTACTTAATAGGTTTCTTAGTTGATGGCAAAACGCACTCATACTGTGGTAATGCATTTAGTTTAGGTAGTGCCATTTCAAATCATCCTTAAATTTGTTTCCAATTAGTATATGAGAATTGTACATTCAATTCAACCAATCCATCCAAGTCATTGTTTAGTTGGATTGCATTCATTGATGTGGGGTACGCTTTTTGCAATTCACACGCATAAATTACATTTTCACGAGTAATAATGTCCAGATCGAATTCGCCTTGTGCAAAATCAAATGGGCCAATTTTTGGTAGTCTGTTTTGTAGTTCTGTTGGTAGTTTTGGAATACCAAGAGGAGTCGAATAAACTGGGAAGCTTAATCCTTTTTTCAACTGTTGAATTGTTACCAATCTTGTGTATTCATTATGATAACCAACTTCAAATGTGTCTTGATTTACTGCAGCGTTTTGCCAAGCTTCAAAGTATTTTCTAATGCCATAATCGTTTAAACAAAGGAATGTCATACTAACTTCACTTACAGCATATCCATATGCAACTTTTGAACGTTGTTGGCCAATAACTCTATCATTTGATAGAATTTGACGGCCGGGTAATTGTACATCACGGCATAATAGATTTAAAGAACCACGGTCAATATTTACACCTGGAATATTTGTAGGCAATCCAACTGCAAATACGTTAGGACGAGCTACGCCACCAGCTTTTGAAATCACACCTTTAAATTGCTCGATCGTAGCCATTAGATCATCCTTCTAGAATCGGAGTAGACTTTAGATGCAGAACCTTTCTGCCAATCCGCAGTCGGTAAGAATGTAGCGATTTCCCATTCGGGTGCTGGTACAGTCGCAAACCTACTTCTTACATGTTTACTGAGGTAATGTTTAATGCAAGGCTTAAAGTATTTAAACTTCGCAGCTCTTTTCAACATTGAATATGTCAAGTCAAACTTAGTCGATTCGTCGTATAACTTATTGTTTGTAATATCTAATAGAGCATCAAGGAATTTAGCTCTTAAGATTGGAGGCAAATAATGTAAGTTAAGCCCCATAAAACCGCCTTCTGCAGGCCCTAGAACGATCACCAGAGGGAACGAATCATAATAAGGCAGTGTATCCTTATGTTTTGGGTCATAGAAAAACATTTGCATAGAACCAACAATCCTCCGGTTAGAAAGCTCAATTGGTTCTTCTCTCATTAACTGGTTTCTATTTACTCGACGAATATTTTGCAACCTACGACGGAACCAGTCACGAGACTCTTGAGTTCGTGGTGTAATTCCTTTGCGGAACGCTTCCATTTCGAGATTTTGAAATAAATTTGACATGTTACTATTTATTCACATTTTAGTGGTTTACTTTCCAGCAAATCCGTATATAATAAATCTATGGATTTTTGGAGTGGCTGGATACTAGTCTTCATAATTATAGTGTAGTAATTCTAAATCTTTAGCAAAGCGTTTTTCTACTAGTTCTTTACACTCGGCGTCAAAATATGTTTTCCAATGCCCATGTTGTGATTTATTTGAATGGGGTAAAGGTTCATATTTTTTATAGAAATCTTGGATCTGTTTAAAGTCCTCGTGTAAATTTTCAAGCCTGAGAACCAAGTCTGCCTTTTCAAAATACTTCCATTGTTCCATCATATTATTATCTTTACCATGTTTAAGGAATGATGCAAAGCTGGGGAACTCTTTTAAAAATTTATCACCTACTTTTTGTAGTTTGTATTGGTAACCACTTAATGCTCTTTCATATGGATTTCTTACAATACAAAACGTAAATCCTAAATCACCAACATCTCGTTGTAACTCATCGTATGTTCTATGTGGATGAGGTCTCAAGTCCTGCGCATCTAAAATATAAGACATCATCCAATCTCTAACAGAGGATCCTGCACATTTTGGAATATGAATAAATGTAGACTTAGGATTTTGTACGCTTACGGCCATTCGCTTTACTCTTCAATGGTTTCAATGGTTTAATAGTTTTCTTAGGATTTGGGAGGATTCCCATTTTCTTTAATGTGTCTTCAGTCCAGATCTGAAAGCCATAGTTGTTATCTGCTGCAAATTTCTGAGCAGCCGACCATTTGTTCATGTTCTTTACATAGGTCAAGCCTTCGTTAATGTAGCGCTTAGTTTTCCTACCGTTATATGCTGGAGGTTTTGTTTCTTTTTCTGGCTTTATTTCCACAAGGATAGTCTTACCGTTTTTAAAGGTAATTTTTAAATCCATAAAGTATCTTTTTTATTTCTTATCTACCTCATAAAAGTATGGTATCACAGTTTCTTCACTTGACCACTTTACAACTTCCGGATTATCATCACACCACTTGAAACAATGCCTTTCCCACATTGAACGGAAAATAACATTATCCACGTCACCTTTGTACTTGGTTCGATTCTTTACTTTGTATCTGCCTGAATAAGCCATGCTTTAGTATATAAATAGTTTTAAACTTTTTCTATTTATTAGGGTATGAAATGGCACCACCTAGAAGATTCAGAAACAGCCCGTCACAAAACCCAGCTCTTACTTTTCCGCAAGATGACGTAACGGATTATAAAGGCAAGGTTATTTTTAAAGCTAGAACCGAAGACTATTTGGATCTTGTAGAAGCAGGATTTGATCTTGCTCAATCGGCGGCAAATAAAATTGGAACTGGCCAGACAGGATTTGGTACTGGACAAATTGATCCAGGATTGGCTTCTGCAGCTAATAATCAAACTAGACAACGGCAAATTGAAGCGTTAAAAGGCCAAAGAGCAGAAGCAATTAGATCCATTAAAAGAAGTCATCCTGGCGGAAGAGTAACTCTTTATATGCCAACAACATTACAATTCAGTGATAGAGTTGAATACACTAACATTGATCTTGGAATGGTTGGCGGATCCGCGGTTTCTGCTTTAAGAGAAAACGGATCAGTAAGAGGCTTACTTAGTCAAATTATGGAACAAGGTGTAGATGCAGCAGGATCTCTTTATGATTTAGCAACTGGTGGTGCTTTGCCAACAGAAGCAGCTCAAGTTGGTGCAGTTAGAGCGGCAGGGGCAGTACCATTTTTTGGTAAAGAAGTGCAAGGTGCAGTATCTACCGAAGCCGGCGTTGCTATGAATCCAAACCGCAGATCTTCTTTGCAAGGAGTAGGTATCCGTAGATTCCAATTTACGTTTAAACTTATTCCTACTTCAAAGAAAGAAGCTGAAGAAATTACTCGTATTATCGAATTTTTCCGATTGAGAATGTATCCTTCTACGATTGGTAATATTGATGCCGCAACTCGTATTTCTGCAGCGTATCGATTCCCAAGTAAATTTGATATTGTAATGAAATACGATACCAAAGAAGTTGCAACAAAAGTGCTACCATGTTTCCTAGAAAGCTTCAATGCAGTATATAACCCCAGCAGCATGGCATTTCATTCTGATGGTAATTTCCAAGAAACTGATATTACTTTATCATTTATCGAAGAAAGAGCACTAACACAAGAAGATATACGGGAAGGTTACTAATGGCTACAGGATTTTTTAGAAACTTTCCGATTGTTGATTACACATTCGGCAATAACACAGATAGTACGTTATTCCAAAATCTAACAGCATATATTGATATGATCGATCAGATTTCTGATAACACATCATTCTATGAAAAATACGTAATCCAAGATGGTGAAAGACCTGACACTCTTTCATATAAGTTATATGGTACAGTTGATTATTACTGGACATTTTACTTATTAAATGAAAAACTAAGGGTTCAAGGATGGCCTTTGACTACACAGGAAGTTTATTCTTTGTCAAAGGAATACTATCCAAACACGGTGTTAGTTACATCAGAATCAATGCATGATGAGTTTTATATTGGTGATATTGTTGCAACTCGGCCATATACTGATCCAAGCTTTAAAGGAGAAATCCTTGAAAAAAATTATGACTTAGGTAGGATTGTGGTTGCACCAATTATTGATGTGCAAACAATTAATCTTACAAATGCTGGCTCTGGTTATACTTCTGCACCTACAGTAACAATTAGTGGAGGTGGAGGTGAAGGCGCGATTGGTCAAGCAGTGTTGGATGGAGATTCTGTGGATGAAATTATTATCCTAAACGGCGGGAAAAATTACACTTCTGCTCCAACTATTACATTATCTGAACCCCAAATTGCAAGTGGTACTCGAGCAACTGCTACAGCTACGCTGTCAAATCCTTCAGTTTCTCGTAACACTGTTGTGTATAGTTTTAAAAACCAAAAAGATACCAGACTATGGGAAGTGGATGCGGTAGACGAAAGATCGTTATATGTAAATAAAGTTGAACTACAATACGAATCTGTTCATCATTATGAAGATGCTGATGGAAACTGGTTAGACGTTCCTATTGATACTGATGGTGGTGGAGTCCAAAACTATGGACCAGGAATTGTTGGCAAAACTCCTGTTACACATTTAGATAGACTAATTAAACAAAATGAAGACCTTTCAAGTATTAAAATTTTGAAACCAGAAGTTGCAAACCAGATTAATATCGAATTCCAAAAACTATTGAAACGTATCTAATATGGCATTTTATTCACCGGAACAAATAAAACTAATTTCTATAAGAATGGAATCGGAAAAGTTTTCGAAGCCAATCATTTTATTTGGCCATGATGGTATTTCACCGGTTGTTGAGATGAACATCTATGAATCAATTACTCAACCTTTTTTGACAGGCAACATTATTATTAAGGATGATATCAGTCTTTATGATAAAGCAGACCTTAGTGGTATTGAGAAAATTGTTGTTGAATTTGAAACTCCAACTCAAGAAACGGAATCAATTGAAAAAACGTTTGTTATCCTTAACATTGCTACAAACGTAAAGGTGAACGATTACACTTCTATGCTAACAATAAATCTAATTGAAGACATTGGGTTCTTTAATAATATTAACCGATACAGTAAATCATTTACTGGTAAAGGTGAAGAAATTATTTCCAGCATTGTTTCAGATAAAATTTACCGTAAAATAGATGACACTAATGCGAAAGAATCTTTTCAAAAAGCATTCCGTTATATCGCTCCATATGAAAAGCCATTTGATAGCATTAAACAAATTTTAAACAAAATGACCACAGAGTATGGCTTACCATATTTTTTCTTTTCATCACTAAATAATGACGATCTTGTTTTGATGGATATGGAAACTATTTTGGGGTTGGATTCGTTTAACAAAGATAGACCTTATAGATTTTCACAAGATACTACAAACGATCCAGATGGTGGTGACATTAATGCCATGTGGAATTTTGAAGGTTATAATTTAGAAGACACTTATCAGCTGTTGAAAAAAGGTGGTATTAGTGCATCTTATACAAATGTGAACGTGAATACTGGCAATGTTGATAATACACATTTTAATTTTATTGACAGGATGAAAGTCATATATGATAATGATTTGTTGCCAAAGGATTTAAAAATTCTATTGACAGACTTATTCTTTGAGCCAGATACTTCTGGAACTGAGGCGTTAAAAATATATGACTATGAACCAGCTAATTTTGCTACTCTAGACGTGCGGAATTATACTGATGTAAATAGTTATAATGGTGAAGAGTTTCAGTTCTATAGTCAGTTGACAGTATTCAGAAATGCTTTCTTACATAACTTAATGAAAAACATCTATAGAATCTATGTACCAGGTGTGGTGTTTACTGCAAAGAGTCCAAACCTTTCGGTTGGTAATTTAATTAATTTAGAGATTTTAAAGAATGACACTACTGATACGTCAGACAACGATCTTATTGATAGAAAAAGATCAGGTGATTATATAATGATGGCCAAAAGGCATATCTTTGATGTAACTCAAAACAAACACAATGTTGCTCTTGAAATTGCAAGACTTACAAATCAGGAGAATACGTAATGCAGTATAGTGGTGAGCATTATTTTGGAGATGAACATAGGTGGTTTATTGGAACTGTTATTAATGTAAATGATCCTGAAGAATTAGGAAGAGTCCAAGTTCGTATTCATGGCGTGCATTCAAATGATTTGGTTGCAGTACCAGATGATGACTTGCCTTGGGCAACAGTAATGTTACCAACAACTCAAGGCGGTGTATCAGGTGTCGGTATGCTTCCAAGAGTTCTCCCATCAGCTCTAGTGTTTGGTATTTTTTTAGATGGTAAAACATCCCAAGCACCAATGGTAATGGGACACTTAAATAAGTATGAAACTCCTTCAACTACACAATTAAATAGAATTGCATCGCGCGGAGAAAAAACGCCTAACGTTGGGACAGACGGCACAAACGTTTCAGAATCTACAAGACAACAGTACGAACAAAGTAGTGAAGATGTTGAGGCCAAGCGGTTGCTGATTATGAAGTTTTTTATTGAGGATGCTGGACTAACACCTATTCAAGCAGCAGGTATTACTGGTAACCTTGAAGGTGAAAATAGTACATTTGATCCTGGATCTATTAGTGAAGTGAAAGGTGAAGATTCACAAGGTTTAGCACAATGGAATCCAGCCGAGGCGGCAGGAAATCGCCTTGGGAATTTAAAAGGATATGCAGCTCATAATGGTTTAGAGTGGAATGACTTTTTTACTCAGCTTAGATTTATTATACATGAGTTCAGAGGATCTTCTGCTAACGGACCAGGAGCAAGCAGTGAATCTGGTGCTTATACTAAACTACTAAATACTACAAAATTTGAAGGTGGTGTTGATTTGCTTAATTCTACATGGGTCATTTGTAGATACTATGAAAGGCCTTTAAATGCTTCTGGAAAAGTAAGAGCACGTGAAGGATACGCACGGAAAGCTTATGAGCAATATCAAGATTCAATTTCTACAGCACAGCCAGGACCGTTCTAATGGTAGCATCAGCAAATACTCCTAAGAAACTTATTAATCAAGCATTGACCCAGGCTAACCAAATTGCTGAAAGTGGTGTTGAAACGTTACGTCAGTTTGATGGGACGATTAAACAAAAATTAATGTCACAAACAACAAAGCTTGGGATTACTCCAGGTGAAGTCCAAGCAGGATTTAAAACATTAAATGCTGCAGTTGATGATATTGTTGAAAGTGTACCTTCTTCATTGCCACAACAACTTACAGATAAAGTTGTAATTGCTGAAATGACATCCAGCTTAAAAGGTTTACAATCAGAGGTTGTTGGAAATATATCTTCGGATGCTGCAAACTTACAGGCCATTATTGGTTCTTCAAATATTGCAAATGGATTCCGGGATGCAATTGTGACATCTGGAGCACCTGAAGCTTTAGCTGCAGCAGCAAAGGTTGCAGCACCAAAAGCAGACATTAGTAAATTAAAAGCAATAGCAGAAGATATTGTTGACATTAGTATCCCCATTTCATTATCTAATAATGTAGGACCAGCGTTTGCAGAGTTAGATGAAATAGGTGGTGAATTAAACAAATTATTGGACAATGTTGTCAGATCTGGTTTCTCTGTAGGAGATGCATTAAATAAAGTTCCTCTGGGTGCCGCAGCTTCTTTGGGCGAGGCAATTAAGAATCTTACTTTACCTGATTTAAATATCCAAAGTGAATTTAGTAAGCTTAAATCTGAGGTGTTCACGAGCATTAACTCTGATGTTTTACGGGGGCTTTCTTCAATTTCAAATGGATTTGGTAATGTCATAGAAAATACTATCGAATCCGCCTTTGGTGACGCAAAGGCAATAGTTGATTCGTTAGCAGTTGCTAATGGAATCCGTTTGAATGTTTCAAATGCAAAGCGTTTGCAAATCAATCAGTTGTTATCTTCTGGGGAATTGGAAAAAGCTGTTAAAATTTTATCTAAACAATCAGATCTTACACCTGATCAACTGAGAGATGGACTAAAAAGAATTAATAACAAAGCCTCAGCAAAAACAGCAAGACCAACAGCCGGTGTTACTGTAAACGCTAATGATTTAAATAAAATTGCATCATCATGGCAAGGCAAAAATAGTTCAAAAAATTATTGGATATCTACAACCATAGGATCACCATCTGAACTTGAATCAGAACTGTCATCAATAAATAGAGAAATCACAGAGGTAATTCTTTTTTCAACTGGTAATGCCAGTGTCCCATTTAATTCTTCGCAAGAGTTCCATGAATTTATGTGGGATCTGGGAGAAATAAAAGAACAGGAAGGTTTCCATTATTTTATTGGGACAGAAGGTGTTTTACAAAGAGGCAAGCCTGTTGATTTAAAATTTAGTCAATCAGCGGTAGAGCCTTTACCCAATGGTCACCATGAAAGATCTATTACTTTAGTGTTCGAAGGTAACCGATACGGTCAAGCTACACAAGATACTCAAAATAGAATTAAAGATTTTTTCAATTCACTATTTAAAATCTATCCGGGTATCCAAGTTGTAGGATGGAGAGATATCGCACCGGATCAGGCTGGAAACAATCCGTTCTTTGATTTTACTGCATGGGTTGAAGCGAAGTACGGAAAGAAAAGCATGTTTACAGATCCTTCTGAACAGCCGCCATTTACACGGAAACAATTAGCCCAGGGTTATACGGTATAAATCATGTCACTATTTACAGATACAGATCGTCTTAAATCAACAGCTGCTTCAAAAGGTGAAGCACATGATGATCCGCGCGGCGAGTTTCCAACACCAACATATTGGAACTCAACTAATGTAAACTATGCTGCAGCTGGAAACAAAAGAAACGATTTAGCAATTGCTGCTAGAGATAAAGATACTCCTATTGATTTAAGTGATGTTGTCAGTTCACACTATTACAAAAATAGAGTTGACCAAACACCATCTGGTCATGTTATTGAAACAGATGACACCGAAGGCAATGAACGTATCTTAATTAAACACAATAGTGGCACTGGAGTTGAACTAAGAAATGATGGTTCAATCCTCATGTCTTCCACTAAAAATAAAGTTGAATTAACAGGTGAAGACCATACACTTATTGTAGAAGGTGATGGCAAACTTGTTTACCACGGTAACCTTACATTGAAAGTAAACGGCGATTATTCAATTGACTGTTTAAATTATGTAGTCAATGCTCGTGGAAATAAAAACGAAACAATTGAAGGCTCACACCGTAAAACTGTAACCGGTAACGTAGGTTCTACTATTGCTGGTTCAATGGAAACTCATGTAGGTAAAGGTGTCACTAATACTTTTTTAAGTGGTATGAACACAAATATTAAGGGAGATTACAATGTTAAAGTACAAGGGTCTGTCGGCCAAGTATCTAGCGGTGATTTTTTACTAACCTCTGAAAGCGCAATAACTGCATCCACACCTGATATGAATTTGGCTGCAGAGAGTATGTCAGTATTTGGCAATACAGGCACTATTGGAGGTGAAAACATTATTATGTACAACTATAATATGCACACCGGCCATACCGTTTGGTCAGATACAATGAGCGCCACAACTTTCCATGGAGATCTTAACGGCACAGCAAAAGAAGCATTAAATGCAAACAAAGCGGCAACTGCTGCCGCCGGCACTGCAGCACCTGGTGGATATACTATGACAACTAATACAGTTGACACAAAGGTCACAGCTCTCCCAACAGGTGCACTTTTAACTTCATACTTAACAAAATCATCCAATGGTATTCGTAAAGTGTTAGTTGATGTTGGTGACTATATCCGAAACCAAATTGACCGTTCAACAGAATTTTCTGGTATCACAAGCTCTAAACCTACAGTAGAAAAAGCAAGATCAAGAATGAGAGATTCTGCTAACCGCAGCAATTCTACATTTGTTGGTTCACTTATTTCAAATGATGTTGTATGCGAAACATATAATCGAAAAACACCTACTGAAATTGGTAGGGTTGTGGCTAAAGATGGAACCGGAATTACATCTGAAGGATTTATTAACGCTGCCAATCCATCTCAAGCTTTCATTCCAAAAAAAGCTGGTACGTTTTCAATTATCCCTGAGTTTCAATATAACCCTTACTTTGCTAAGGCTATTAATGGTAAAACTAAATTAGCACCTGGCATTACTTTATCAAAGTTTTTAGGATCTGATGATCCAACTAATATGAACTTTGTCCGTGATCTTTCAATGAGAACAGAGATTGCAAAATATTTGTATTTGCATGCGCAGATTATTAAAACGATTAATGGTGATAATGCTGAGAAGTTTAAAGATATTACATGCGAAGTAGCCGAAGGCGTTTATCAGCCCGGTCCACAGGAAAAAGTAACTCCAGGTGAAATTAATGATTTGAAAATGAAAGGCCGCGCGGTTGTATATAAAATTATTGATAAGTCTGGCAACGTAAACAATACTCGGACATTTGATGTTGCAGTTTATTGGAAAGATGCAATCCGTTATGATAAAATAATTTTGTCATACGATACTATCGATTGTAGTGGTGAAGTTGGAGCTAGGATTATTGTAAGTCTTCCTGAAGTAAGTACTGATTGGGAAGCAACTTATGCACAAGAAATTGAAACTGAATTTAATAACACTAAGTTGTCTTCTAACGAATTCATTGAAGTATTAGATCAACCAAAAACTGCTGGTAAAGCAGGAGGAGATGTTGCAGCATCGCCACCTGTTAATTACACAGGTGAAAATGGTAAATTGTCTCCAGATGAATTAGGCGATGTTGGAAATGGTAAGCAGCTAAGAAAGGATGCAGCAGAAGCTTTCCTTAAAATGCAAAAGGCTGCAGCAGCAGACGGTGTCAATATCCAAGTATCTTCTGGATACCGATCATATTCATACCAAAATAACTTATTCCAAAAGGCACTTAAGAAATATGGTTCAGTTGCAAGAGCACGTAAATGGGTTGCTCCTCCAGGCAATTCAAACCACGGTTGGGGTATTGCATTTGATGAAGGTACAATTTATGGCGGGAAAGAAAGAACAAAACAATACCGTTGGTTAAATGCTAATGCTTCTAAATTTGGATTCTGGCAAAGAATGTCTTGGGAACCGTGGCATTGGGAATACAAAGGTTCAGAGTAACCTTATAAATAAACTAAAAATAGAGAGACGTTATGGCCACTACGAGAGTCTTATCAAGGGAAGATGGTAACCTGAATGCTACCACTACTCTTGTTACCAGTAGAAATAGAGTATACAAAGATATTGACTTGTCTTTTACAGCCAAGCCAAATGGTGAACTGTACATTAAACGTGATGCTTCTGCAGTAAAACAGGCTGTCAAAAATTTGATACAAACGAATCATTTTGAAAAACCATTTGAACCGTTTTATGGCGGGAACGTCCGTGGTCTTTTATTTGAGTTAGCGTATGATGATATTGAAGATGATGTATATGATAATATTAAATACGCTTTAGAAACATACGAACCAAGAGCCGAAATCATAGATATAATTGTAAACGCTCGCCCAGACAATAATTACATTGACGTTACTGTTGAATTTCAAGTAGTCAACACAGGCGAAATCGTTACATTTTCTACAGTACTATCAAGGTTGAGATAACATGGCAACAACAATTCAATCATCTGCTTTAGATTTTAACAATATTAAAAATAATCTAAAGACTTACCTAGAAAATAAAGATGAGTTTGCAGACTATAACTTCGAAGCTTCTGGTCTTTCGAATATTCTTGATGTGTTAGCATATAATACTCACTTAAATGCTCTAATTGCAAACTTTGCTTTGAATGAATCTTATTTGTCAACAGCTCAATTAAGAAGTTCAGTTATCTCTTTGGCTGAAAGTGTTGGATATATTCCAGACACCAAAACATCTTCTCAGGCAAAAATTAGAGTTTTCTTTAATACTTCAACTGTTAACCGTGATACCACTATTGCTCTTCCAGCATACACTAAATTTACTACTTCTGTTGATGATGTTACATATACATTCCAAACAATTGAAACTTATTACGCTACGGATGATGGTAATGGATTTTATGAGTTTAAAACTGTGGACGGTTCAAATCAAATTCCTATTTATGAAGGTACTTTAAGAACTAAGACTTTTCTAGTTGGTGAGTATGAAGACAATCCTGTTTATGTTATTCCTGACACAAACCTCGATGCAGACACTGCAAAGGTAAATGTGTTTTCCAGCGCTACAAGTACTACAGCAACATCTTACCAAAACATTGTAAACGCTACAACAATTAGTGCTCAATCAACTATTTACATTTTAAAAGAGACTCCAAACGAATATTATGAACTATCGTTTGGTGACGGTGAAACATTTGGTGTTGCTCCATCTGCCGGTAATAGAATTGAAGTTACTTATTTGTCTGCATCTGGTGAAGGCGCAAATGGAGCCGTTACTTTCTCACCTTCAGCACAATTAAGTTCTGGTGGTGTTACTGAAACGCTAAGTGTAACTACATATGTAAATTCACTTGGTGGTGATACAAAAGAATCAATCGAGTCTATCCGCAAAAATGCTCCATTCCAGTATGCAGCACAAAACAGAATGGTTACAGCTGCTGATTATTCATCTTTGATCCTACGTAACTATTCAACCCTTATTAAAGATATTATTTCTTGGGGTGGTGAAGATGATTTAAGTCCAGAGTTTGGTGCAGTGTTTACTTCAATTTTGTTTGAAGATGATGTAACTGATCTTACGAAAGATTCTACAAAATCTGCAATTATTGAATTGGCCAAGCAGTTGTCAATTGTGTCATTTAATTTAAGATTTACTGATCCAGTTACTACTTATGTAGAAATGGAAGTATTTTATCAGTTTAACCCTAAGCTAACAGACTTGACACGCAACGCTATTAACACTCAAGTAAGAGATCAAATTTCTTCATATTTTGATATTAACACTGGTAATTTTAACCAGTCCTTTAGACGCTCAAATATGCTAGCAGAAATTGATGAATTAAACTCTGCTATCCTATCATCAAGAGCTGTTGTAAAGATGCAACGTAGATTTACTCCTTCTTCACCTAACCTAATTAAGGTGATTAATGATTTGTCTATTGTACAATTAACCGACGATCAAGTAAACCATATTGTAGAATTAGTTACTTCTCAAAAATTTGATGCTGCTGCAAACTATATGGTTAATAATAGTTTAACTGACCAAAACTTTACTGCAACTCGAACAAGACTATCTGAAACAAGTGTTACAAATTCACAGGCATTAAGATTTCCTGCTGCAATAGCGATCCCTGATGATGATACGTATACTATTAACAGTAGCCAATTTACATATGATGGTAAAAATTGTATATTGAGGAATAAACTATCATCCAACGTTATTCAAATCGTTACCTCTGCTGGTGATGAGGTTGTACTTGATAACATTGGATCTTATGCTGCAAGTACAGGTGTAGTGACAATTAATTACTTTAACCCTTCAAGTATTGCAGCTGGTGAAACACAAATTAAACTATCAGTACTTCCAGCAAACCAATCAGCGATTACACCAACTCGTAATGATTTGCTTGTATACGATCCAGATAGAACAACCGTAACTGCAGTAACAGTAAGCGCAACAAACTGATGAAGAACTTAAAAGATAAAACAAAATTAGATAATAACCGGACACTTCTGAACTTCCAAAGATCAGAAGTGAATTCCGTGTTACCTGATTTTTATCCTGCAGAATACCCAAATCTGTTAAAGTTGTTTGAGGCGTATTATGATTGGATGGATTCTGATACTAATCCATCTGGTAAAATCCAAAGGTTGTATTCATCTAGAGACGCAACTCAGGTTCCAAGTGATTTGCTACAATATCTTGAAGATGAATTGCTTCTTGGTCAAGCCTACTTTGGTGGTTTCCAAAATAAAAGAGAAGCCATTAAGTTTTCAAATACTCTTTACCGTTCAAAAGGTACAAAGTATTCGATTGAACAATTCTTTAGAGCTTTCTATGGACTAGACCCTGAAGTAAGGTATCCAAAGGAAAATATTTTTAGAGTTGGTCCATCAATTGATTATACTCTTGATAGTTCAAATACTGGTGGAGCTCAAATTAAAGCTGAAGCTTCTAAACTTGGTCCGGAAGACAACAAGTATATTACAGATGATAAATTATACCAAGTTATGTCTGTACTTGTTCGTGTTGGTATTTCTGTTAAAGACTGGTTAGAAATCTATAAACTATTTGTACACCCAGCCGGTGTATATATCGGTGCTGAACTCTTAATTGAAGTTGAAAATACTAATTTGCTTTCAACAATTCAAGAAGATGAAGGCGAAGAAATACCAGAATTTGTTGCGGTTGCTGCTGATGCTACTTTACCAATTGAAGCATTTACAAGCGTCACGATGATCCATCCAAGCTCTGGTGATTCAGCGTTTAGATCATCTGTTGAAACA
>Ga0181591_10002209_pt1 | contig 16746 bp, 19 predicted proteins | sample 071ome_33_FD_133757 | JGI IMG/M metagenome (GOLD analysis project Ga0181591, IMG submission 133757) | Coastal salt marsh microbial communities from the Groves Creek Marsh, Skidaway Island, Georgia - 071412AT metaG (megahit assembly) | ecosystem: Environmental > Aquatic > Marine > Intertidal...
AAAGCCGCAGAGAAGTACAAGGAAGAGATACATCCCGATAGTGCTTATGGGCAATGGATGAAAAGATTTAATAAAGAAGAGTTATGAAAGACATAATAGCATTATGCAACCGAGACAAAGAAGATTATGGAATCGAACAAGACTAATGACCATAAGCCCAACCGAAGAGCGAGGCGGGCAATGCAGCGAGTCGGCAACAAAATTGCAGACCGCATCATTGAACGCAACGCAATCCAAAAAGTAACCAAAGAAGATGAAGAAGTTTAAAGAGTACCTCCGCAAGAGACGGCACATACATTACACCTCAGTATACATTAGAGACCTTAGATGGGAAATCATAAACACGGTTACCTCATCAGCCCACACAGGCTTCAATGAGGGAACAACACAACACCTATACAACTTAGGTCAGCTCATTAGAAAATATGAGCGAAGAAAACGCTTACTAAAATTCTGATGATCCACGAGCCAGGTACACACCTAATGCTTATCAATAAGCAGAACTACAAAGCCCTCTTAGATGTGCTCATCCAAGTACATATGAGAGGGCAACTATCTCGTGATGAGGTAGCCATACTAAAACACTTTGTTGACTTTTAGGTTAACATACTAAAGTAGTGGGATATAGTATGGCATTTAAAGAAGGACACGAGAAGATGGGAGGCCGACAGAAGGGCACACCTAACAAGAGCACAAATAAAATCAGGGAGGCATTCACGAGGCTTGTCGAGCACAACCTCGACAATATGACCGAGTGGTTGGAGAAGGTAGCTAAGAACAATCCTGAGAAGGCGCTGACCATTATCAATCAAATGGCGGAGTATACTACTCCAAAGCTCGCAAGAGTTGAGAACAAGATTGAAACAGACGAACAGATTAACGAAGTCAAGATAGAAATTGTCAAGCGTACAAATACAGACGAGTGAGATATTCCAGAGGAATTGGGATGCCCCTACTAAGATTGTAGTCAATCAAGGTGGTACACGTTCAGGTAAGACTTACTCACTCTTACAGCTAATAATGGTTAAGGCTTTATCCGAAAGGGGTAAGGTCTTTACTATTGTAAGGAAGTCCCTGCCGTCCCTTAAGATGACGGCTATGAGGGACTTCATTGAGATACTAACCAATGCAGGGCTATACAATGAAAAAGACCACAACAAGTCAGAGCACATTTACAGGATCAACGGGAACATCATTGAGTTTGTCAGTCTTGACCAACCTCAAAAAAAGAGGGGGGCAAGACGTGACTACCTCTTCTGCAATGAGGCAAACGAACTCACTTGGGAAGACTTCTTTCAGTTGCTCGTTCGTACAACAGGGAAGATATACCTTGACTATAACCCCTCTGATGACTTCCATTGGATTTACGACAAGCTCCTCACAAGAGATGACGTTACCTTTATTAAGTCTACTTACATTGATAACCCTTTTCTTGACTCTTCTATTATACGAGAGATTGAACGCCTCAAGAATACGGATGAGGATTATTGGCGCATATACGGATTGGGTGAAAGGGGTCAGAGCAAGGCAACGGTTTTTAGCTTTGTGGAAGAGGATGTACCCGAACAGGCTAAACTCCTCTCCTATGGTATGGACTTTGGTTTCACGAATGACCCCACTTCTCTCGTGGCGGTGTATGTCCTTGACCATAGTCTATATGCAAAAGAACTGCTTTACGAGACGAACCTCACGAACAGGGACATATCAGAAAGGCTCAAAGCGTTAGGCATAGACAGGAGGGCTGAGATATATGCAGACTCGGCAGAGCCTAAGAGTATCGAGGAGCTGTATAGGATGGGATGGAACGTCAAGCCCACTCGCAAGGGGGCTGACTCCATCAACGCAGGTATAGATGTCCTGAAGAGATACAAGCTACACGCTGACGGCAGAAACCTTGTCAAGGAGATGAGGAACTATAAATGGGTAGAGGACAAGAACGGCAAGCTACTCAACAAACCTATAGACGCTTTTAACCACGCCATTGACGCTATGCGATACGCAACATTCAATAAACTAACGAGACCAAACTATGGCAAGTACGCAGTACGTTAAGATTCAGTTTCCAGAGTCTGCCGATGAGCTCACTATTGAGCAGTACCAAAGATACCTCAAGGTAGAGGAGTCAGAGAACAACTTCAAGACCATTAAGGCGATGGAGATATTCTTAGGCCTACCTATCAAGGAGGCGCTTAAGATGAAGACCCAAGACTTCTATGGCGTAGCGAATGAGCTGTTCACTATGTTGGGCCAGGATCACAAGCTGCAGCCTATCGTTAAGTACAGAGGTAAGGAGTATGGCTTTGTGCCCAACCTTGAGGAGTTGACCTTTGGTGAGTACATCGACTTAGACACCTACCTCAGCGATATGCAAACCTTACACAAGACCATTGGCGTACTTTACCGACCTGTCACAAACAGGGTAGGTAATAAGTACGACATTCAGGAGTATGAGCCTAACGAGGGCTACAAGGATTTTCCGTTAGGGGCAGCGTTAGGTGCAACGCTTTTTTTTTGGACTTTAAGAAAGGAATTATTGAGCGATACCCAGAGCTCTTTGGAGAAGAAAGAGACGGGAACACCGACCTCAGCCTTCAAGCAAACTTCTCAAGGAAGTGGGGTTGGTATGGAGCTATAGACCATTTAGCGGGTGGTGATGTAAATAGATATGAGCTTGTCACGAGGTCACCCTTCCAAAAGATATTCCTCAAAATGATATTTGACAAGGAGAAGCACGAGGTTGAAATGGCCCTGCTTAAAAAGAAAGGTTAACTGCTTGTGCTACAAATATGGCGCAAAGGGGTTAACCTTTTATGGTATATGATATTCTAACAAAAATCAAAGACCACCTCGAAGCTAACGAGCAGGTCAACACGGTTACATTTGGGGACATATTAGATGTAGACTTAAACAAGCAAAGCATCTTCCCCCTCTCACACATTATGTTGGGCAATGCTGTCGTTTCACGTCAGTATGTGAGCTTCACCATTAGCGTTATGGCTATGGATGTCGCTGACATCAGTAAGGACAATCCAAGAGATGAGGCAGAACCATTCTATGGGGTAAGCAATGAGCAGGACATTCTAAATACTCAGTTCTATGTCATCAATGATTTGGTGATGGCTATGACTAAGGGTGACCTATTCACTGATAAGTTTCAGGTTGATGGCAACCCTACAGCGCAGCCGTTTATGGATCGCTATGAGAACGTTTTGGTAGGGTGGGCTGTTGATATGACTATCAATGTGCCGAACACAATAAGCATATGTCAAGAGTAGTCTTTAGGCGTAACAATGAAGAGGCGGTTATGAAGGCCTTTGCTGAGCGGGTCATCCGAGCAGCAAGGCTTAACCTCGGTGCAACCCGTAGCATTAGATATAATGACGGGTCGTTCAAGAGACGCAGGAATGTAAGCACGGGAAAGCTGAAGGACACGATAACCTCTGTAACGGGTATCGCTCCACACCCTGCGGTAGACTTCTTCTTTGAGCGCTATGGGGTATTCTTAGATGAGGGTGTTGACGGGGTGAAGTACAGAGCCCCTGGCAACAGCCGATTCTCATTTAGAAAGCGTCAACCTCCTACACGATTCATAGAGGAGTGGATGCGTCAACGTAGAATAAAAGTAAGAGACCTTAAAACGGGTCAGTTCATTAAGCAGAGTGCACAGAATAAGAAAACAGCTGCATTCCTCATTGGTCGCTCTATTAAGCAGCGAGGCATACCGAAGACGGAATGGTTCAGTCAAGCCTTCAGACAAGAGCTTGATAAATTACCTCCCGAGTTTGTTGAGGCTTTAAATAAGGATGTAGAAGAATTTTTGAAAGAAGTAAAACCATTCTAATATGGCAATAGTAACACCTGAGAGTTTAGTAGGGGCACGCAGTCCTATTTTTATATCCACAGCCTATGGCAGTGCAGCAAGCAACTTAGTAGATGTCACCCTTGAGGTATACATCTGGAACGGGTCACGCAGTTCACGCCCTGCTGACCCTGAATACACTTTATTTAGAGATGTGTTTGCAGGCACTAACGTATCCTTTGATATAGCGCCTATGGTTCAGGAGTACCTGACCAATACCTATTCAGGGTTTGACGTTACAGATATTAGCTACGTCCCGAATGACAGCGTTGTTTGGGTACAGGTAGACTACGAGGTCAACTACCTCAATAAGTCTACCCCACCCCAAACCATAAACGACACAGGGAGCTCAGAAATCTTTGAGGTGTCTAACGGCTACCACATATTCATTGAGGCAGCCAACAAAGAGGTGAACAAGGGCTTTGCATCTGTAAACGTTCAGAAGTACATCCAAGACTCAGGCAATGAGGTTGTACCTGTATACCTCGGTAAGTGGGGTGAGGGCTATGACATCTATTGGGCTTATAAGGATAGAGTAGTTGCTGATGGTGGGACGGTTGAGGGTAGTCCTCTATGTGCTAATATCGGTCTTGAGTATGTTGAGATATTAGGTGACGGAGGTTACAACATTGACATAAGAATCTCAGAGAGCGACCTCCAAGGCGTACAAGCCGAGGAGCGAGTGATGCTCTTACCTTGTGGCGTTGATAACCTTGGCACTTGGGTAGACAGCGTTGGTGAGGTTTTAACCTACACGAAATACTACGACATCAACCTCAAAGACAAGGACGGGACTACATTAGATACCCGTAGGTTCTACCCTACCTGTGAGAGCAAGTACACCCCAAGCCTTATTCAGTTTGTCAATAAGAACGGGGTATGGGAGAGCGTCAACTTCTTTAAGCGTAGCTCTGAGCAGATACAAACGAGAACGAGTGAGTACAGAAAGGCTTTAGGCTCTACAGGATCAACAGGGTTCAGCTACTCAACTACTGACGAGCAGTACAAGAGGTTCAACACAAACTACCGCACCTCACTCACCTTAAACACAGGATGGGTAGGTGAAGACTATAGCGAGCTTATGACGCAGCTACTCGCTTCAGAGCGTGTGCTGCTTGACGGCATACCTGTGAATGTGTTGACCAACAGCTTAGACCTCCAGAAGCACATCACTGAGAAGACCATCAACTATACCATTCAGGTACAACACGCCTACGACAGCATCTATGAATAGAGTAGACTTATATATCAGCGGTCAGCGTGTAGACCTCTTTGAGGATGAGGGCATCGAGATTAGCTTGAGCGCTCAGAACATCAAAGACCTGTCAAAGGTATTTGGTGACTTCTCTAAGAGCTTTACCCTGCCTGCCTCACCTAACAACAATGGTATCTTTAAGCACTACTACAATGTAGACGTGAGTGGGGGCTTCGATGCCAACACACGAGCGTCTGCTTTCATTGAGGTAAACAACAATGTTTTCCGCAGTGGGCTTATTGAGTTAGAGAGTGTGCAGGTTAAGAATATGAAGCCCTATGCTTATAAGGTTTCTTTCTATGGCAATATGACCAACCTCAAGGACTTGTTTGGTGACGATACCCTCAATGACCTTGACCTGTCTGCACAGAACCACACCTACAATGACACCAACATTGAGACGGGTATCAATGCTTATGTAAGCGGTACAGGAGATGCTATCATCTACCCAATGATTACCCCTGTCACTCGATGGTATTGGGACAGCCAGGGGTCTCACGGAGCAGGTAACATCCACTACCACAATGACCCTACCCACGGGGTTTTCTACTACGACCTAAAGCCTGCGATTAAGCTGCAGAAGATTGTAGATGCTATAGAGGCTAAATATGGGGTGACCTTTAATAGTGACTTCTTTGATAGTGCTGACTTTGGCAAGTTGTTTATGTGGTGTCACCGCAGGGCGGGGTATATGTTCAAGGATCAACCCAACGGGAAAGAGGCGGATGTTATACAATTCACCTCAAACACTACAGGAGACTATGACCTAACTACTCAGGAGTATACTATCACGGCAGCCCAAGAGACGGAGCTACGAGTAGCATACTCTACCACCTCATCAGACCAATATAGAATACAGGTATACATAAACGATGAGTTGGCGAGCAGCCGTTCCCACGATGGGAACGCTTCTGCTACCATTTACTTAGGGACGTTAGATGTAGGTGACAGGGTGCAGCTCAGGCTTGCACCCCCTGAAGATTGGGACGGCTCAGTAGTATCTATTGGTGTGGTCACTGCTGATATAGAATACTTCTACCTGAGCAGTTGGAACTTAGGTGACAGCGTAAGTAAGATTGGTCAGAGCATCACCACCACGGTTGTTATCGCTGACCAAATGCCAGAGCAGAAGGTCTTCGACTTCTTAAGCAGCCTTATCAAGATGTTCAACTTAGTTATAGTGCCAACGTCAAGTACGGCCTATGACATAGAGCCGCTTGACGATTGGTACGCTGAGGGTACTACAAGAGATGTGACTGACTATGTAGACGTATCAGAGATAAACATAGCTAAGCCCAACCTATACAGAAGAATCTCTTACTCTTTTAATGAGACGGAGGCTATACTTGGCGAGCAGTACCGACTACAAAACGACATAGGCTATGGAGACCTACGGGCAGACTTTGACTTTGATGCTGATGACTTTGAAGTCGAGGTAGGTTTTGACAATATGCTATTTGAGCGATTGAGTGATGTCAACCCACAGCCCTCTCAGAACTTAGGACTCACAGAACTGAATATAGGCCAATGTGTGACGAGAGAGGAAGAGCCCTACATCGGGAAGCCTATTATCTTCTATGCTCCTGCAAATTTACGGGTAGCCTTAGCTTACCATTGGAGCTATACGGATATGAACAATGCTGCAAATCAAAAGCAAGATATGTGGCTCATCGGAAATGTCAATAACAGCGTTGCTGAGAATGTCACACAGACCATAAACTTTGGTACAGAGGTTGACCCTTACTTATTGCAGGGGTTCACACAGAGCCTCTACAGAAACTATTGGCAGGACTACATTACTGACTTGTATGACCCAAGCAGGAGGGTGTTTACTATGCGTGCTATACTGCCGCTACAGATAATGCTCAACTTAAAGGTAAATGACAAGCTCACGATCCAGGAGCGCAACTACGTTATTAACTCGGTATCGTTAAACCTTGGAACGGGTGAAGCCAAATTAGAATTGTTGAACGATGTATAGTGCATTAGGTGAAATCTTGGCCGCTCTAAAAGAGACGGACAAGAGAAGTGAAACGATAGACATAGCTAAGGGCAGGTATGAGCTACCCCGCACTTGGGCACAGATAAAAAAACACATTAAGAACAGATGGCGGTAGAGAAGACGTTTAGAGTAGAGGCAGACACCTCTGACATAGAAAAGAAAATAGACAAGTTAGCTGACACCCTTGACAATGTTGCGGAGTCGGCTAAGGAAACGGCTGAGAACGTTGAAGAGGTTACTGACGCTGTTGAGGAAAATACGAAGGCTACCAAGGAAAACGCTGAGGCTAACAAGAGCAACCTTGCAGCCCTTAAGAAGCTGACCAAGGGTGTTACAGGTTTCGGTCTTGCGCTTAAGGCTACGGGTGTCAAGTTCCTTATTGATGGGTTGAACTTCTTGAAGGATGCTGCACTGAATACGCAGCCTGTTATAGATGCCCTTGAGAAGGTCTCTGTTGGATTATCTATTGCGTTTGACACGGTTTATCAAGCGGTGTCAAATAGCAACGTTAGCTTTGAAAAAACGGGTGCTGTTGTAGGTGGTATTGTAAGAGGTGCGCTTAATCTATTAGTCATCTCCTTAGAGAGCATTAAGCTCGGGGTGCTTGTAGCACAACGGGCGTGGGAGAACAGCTTCTTTGGTAATAAAGACCCTGATAAGTTAGCTGCCCTAAATGCCGAGATAGAAGAAACGAAGAGCAAGATTGCTGACACGGGTAGCGCTCTGGCGGAGAATGCCAAGAGCGTAGCCAATAACTTTGTAGATGCTGTAGGTGAGATTGCCAATGGCATAAGCGAGGTTACTCAAAACGCTGCCGATGCTATTCAGAACATTGACATCAAGAAAGTCACTGACCAAGCTGAGAACATTGTAGCCCTGAGAAGAAAGGCTGAGGAGGCTGACCTTCGCATCAACCAAATCCAAACCGAGTACATCAGCCTTATTGAAGAGGCTGAGAGTGCTCAGAACAAGGAGAACATCAGCCTTGACGAGCGTGAACGATTAGCAAGAGCTGCAAATCAGCTGCGTATTGAGTCCTTAGAGAAGCAGAAGCAGCAGCTTAACATTCAGGCTGAGTCTTTGCGTCAGCAGTATGAAATCTCAGGCCTTGAGGAGGATCGTATAGCCTATGAGGAAAAGCTCAATGACGTTAAGCAGGTACAGGCGGACATCACGAGTAACAACATCCAACTTAACGAGGAGCTAAGAGACCTTGACTTGGAACGTTACGAGGCGGGTATAGCCGCCCGTGAACGTGCCATTGAATTGACAGAGATTGAGAACGAGGCTGCCGTCATTGCTGAAAGAAGTGAGGAAAAGAAGATAGCTCTACAGCGTGAGAACATTGAAGAGATTAAGAACCTCCGTATAGCTGACTTAGATGAGCAGATGGCTGTCTTAGACAGGGAAAGCGAATTGTACAAGGAGCTTGCTGACCAAAAGAAGGTCATTGAGGCTGAGTACCAAAACGAGGTGCGTGAGTTAGATAATGAAACGTTTGAGTTACGCAAGGAGAAAGAAGAAGAGCTCAGAGACGCTAAGTTTGAGATAGCCTCTGCAGGTCTCGAGGCATTGAGCGACATCGCTGAAGCCTTTGCGGGTGAAGACGAGGAGCGTGCTAAGAAGGCCTTCAATATACAGAAGCGCTTGAGCCAGGGGCAGGCGTTGGTGGCCACTTATCAAGCCATCATCGGAGCGCTAAAGGCTGAGGGTGCAGATGGGTTACTACCTTTCCCTGTGCGCTTAGCGAATGCAGGTATTGCAGGGGTCACAGGTTTAGCTCAGGTGGCAAGCATCCAACGCACTCAATATGGCGGAGGGTCAGCTACGATAGACACGCCTACAGCCCCAAGTCAAACGCCTCAGTTTAACATTGTAGGCACGAGTGGGTTTAATCAGTTAGCACAGAGCGTCTCTCGTGAGCGTCCTGTGCGTGCTTATGTAGTTGCAGGAGATGTAACCACACAGCAGGAGTTAGATAGAAATAAAGTAAATACAGCAAGTTTCGGATGATGAACATTATTGAACTAATAATTGATGAGGAGGCTTTTATCACAGGCATCCAAGCAATCAGCGTAGTTGAGCAGCCTGCCATTGAGGAGGACTTCATTGCGCTAAAGGAAGAGAAGAAAGTAGAGTTGAAGAGTATTGATGATGAGAAGCGCATCCTTATGGGTGCTGCTCTCATCCCTAATAAGCCTATCTACAGACGTGATGGAGATGAGGAATACTACATCTACTTCAGCAAGGAGACGGTTAGAAAGGCAAGTGAGCTTTTCTTTATGCACGGCAATCAGAACAAGGCAACCCTTGAGCATCAAATCGACATTGAAGGATTGACAGCTGTAGAGAGTTGGATCATCGAAGGTGAGCAGGACAAGAGCAAGCTCTACGGGATGGACTTGCCTATTGGTACTTGGATGGTATCAATGAAGGTTCACAATGATGAAATCTGGAACGATTGGGTAAAGACAGGTAAGGTCAAGGGCTTCTCTATCGAGGGCTACTTTGTAGACAAGGTGAATATGAGTGCTGACCCTCTTAAGGAGCTTGAGCGTGAGGCTGACGAGGTTTATGCCGAGGAGAAGCTGAGCGCTATTAAGGCAGTCATTAAAAAAGACAAGAGATACAAGGCGGGTAAGAAGACCGAGCTCGAGAGCTATAACGATTATCCTGAAGCGGTGCGTAACAACGCCAAGCGAGGGAGAGAGTTGAACGAGAAGGTAAACAACAAGTGTGCTACTGATGTCGGCAAGCAGAGAGCTGCCGATTTAGAAGCGGGCCGCAATGTATCGGTAGAGACTATTAAGAGAATGTACAGCTACCTAAGCAGAGCTGAGGAGTATTATGATGAGGGAGACACAGAGAGCTGTGGGTATATCTCCTATCTGTTATGGGGTGGCAAGGCTGCCAAGAGATGGTCAGAGAGCAAGCTGAAGAGTTTAGACCAAATCTAAAAATGTAACAATAAGCACTTTATTTAATTAACCTAATATGACTACAGAAAATAGAGTTTTTGCAAAATTGTCTCAAGCGACTTCGCAAGTGAATGTGAAATTGGCCCGTGTTAGCGATATTATCGGAGGTCAATCACAGCTTAATGAAAGATTCGTTAACGCTCTTCAAAAGAACCACGAACAAGCAGTTTCTTTTTTAGATAATTTACAGGCGGCAATGCAGACTCTTGAAGATGATGCTCACGATTTATTGGTTGAAACCAAAGAAGTTTATGACCAATTTAAAGAGCTTGGTCACGAAGGTGGTATGAGAGATATGGAGCAGTATACAGAGATGCTTCTTAACCAAAAAAGAAAATGCAAGGCAATGGCCGAAGCTGCTGTTAAAGCCATAGATATTATCAACCCGAGTAAAGTTTTTAAATAATATGAAATCACAAGAGACACTTTCTAAAATTATGCAGATTCTAAACCTCTCTGAAGAGGTTAAAGTAGAAGCTGCTCAGGCAACACTTGAAAACGGCACTATCCTTGAGGCGGAAGCCTTTGAGCCAGGTAATGAGGTATTCATTGTAACAGATGAAGACCGTGTAGCTGTTCCTGTTGGTGAGTACGAAATGGAAGACGGGCGCATCCTTGTAGTTGCGGAAGAAGGTATCATCGGTGAAATCCGTGAAGCAGGTGAAGAAGCTCCTGCGGAGGAAGCACCTGCTGAAGAGCCTGCAGCTGAAGAAGAGTTGGCAGAAGAAGAAATGAACTACGTCACTCGTGAGGAGTTGGCTGAGGTCGTTAACGAAATCAAGAAAATGGTTGAGGAGATGATGTCAGAGCGTGAAGAGAATATGGCAGCTGAGAAATTGAGCAAGGCCAAGCCTGCACGCAAGCCAATGAAGCACAACCCAGAGGCGAAGTCTCAACCACAGATTAACTTAGGTCAGTCTAAAAAAGGTGGCAGCACTTTGGATCGTGTAATGTCTAAAATTGCAGGGTAATGAGTTGGCGCAAGATTGAAAAGGTTTGGGATGAGGTTCGCTCGGCACAAGAGCCGAAGCGCAACCTATCTAAGCAACCTAAGAAATCTCGTGAGGTTAAGATGTCAAAGGTTCAAGAGCTTCACGACCTTGTAACTACAGCTCAGAACGTAGACGATATGAATGCTCTAAGCACTATCGTAGAGATTACGGACTTAGCTGAAACACTTACGCAAAAAGTAAGAAACGCTTCTCAAGAAGGATTCTTAGAGGATGATTTCTATGTGAATTTGGTTCGTGACATTATGAATCAGATGTCAGAGGTAGGAGCTGTAGCAAGCGACTTAGGGGTAGACTTTGATGACGTTATGGAGGACTATAGTGGTTCTGATATTAACGGCTATGTAGATAACCTTGAAGACTTGATTGAAGCAGTTCAAAATCTTTATGAGACCTTCGACTTCTTAAACAAATCAGTTAGAGGATAAAAAAAACACAATGAAAAAAGGAGTACAAAAATTATGGGCTGAGTTGAGCAAGGCTCAGAAGCCTGCCAAACTCAGCAAGCAAGGCAAGCAAGTTAAATTGTCTGTTGTAGATGAGTTGGAAGACCTATACAGCCAACTTGAAGAAGCTACAAGCAATGCATCATACTTCGCTTACGATATGGTTCCAGAAATGGATGACAAAGTGCGTAAAGCTGTTGATGGTCTTGATGATATGCTATTGAATAGTAACATCTCTGACCTTCGTGATATTGCAAATGAGGCAAAAGGTTTGTTAGACAAGCTACAATCAAATGCAGAAGACTTGGGAGTTGATGTAGAGGACATCTACGCAGACTACCAAGAGATGCGTGAGTGGGCAGACGGAGCTGATGATCTTGCTTATGACGTTGCTCGTGAATTTGAATCATCTCTATTGAGAGACTTGACTGCGTTTGCAGACCGAGTTAAATACTAAGTAAATAAACAATTTTTAATAAAAGTATAAGATGGCTACAACTACATCAATTACTACCACTTACGCAGGTGAATTTGCAGGAAAGTACATCTCTGCAGCATTGCTAAGTGCAGATACTATCGAGGGTGGTGGTATCACGGTTAAACCAAATGTGAAATACAAAGAAGTAATGAAGAAAGTATCATCCGATGCTATCGTCAAAAATGCTACTTGTGATTTCTCTGACACTTCAACGCTTACACTTACTGAGCGTATCTTGCAACCTGAAGAGTTCCAAGTGAACCTCGAGCTTTGTAAGAAAGACTTCCGTTCTGATTGGGAAGCAATTCAAATGGGTTACTCTGCATTTGACAACTTGCCTCCTGCATTCTCTGACTTCTTGATTGGCCACGTTGCCTCTAAAGTAGCTGAGAAAATGGAGAACAACATCTGGCAAGGTGTTAACGCAACTGCAGGTGAGTTCGATGGTTTCGAAACTCTATGGGAAGCAGATACTGACGTTGTAGATGTAACAGGTACAACCGTTACAGCTGCTAACGTAATCACTGAAATGGGTAAAGTAGTTGATGCTGTACCTACTACTATCTACGGAAAAGAGGACTTGTACTTGTACGTTTCTTCTAACGTTGCTCGTGCTTACGTTCGTGCGTTGGGTGGTTTCGGTGCTTCAGGTTTGGGAGCTAATGGTTTGAATGGTGAAGGAACTACTTGGTTCAACGGACAGAACTTGGCGTTTGATGGCGTTAAGATTTTTGTTGCTCCAGGTTTGTCTAACAACACTATGGCTGCTGCTCAGAAGTCAAACTTGTTCTTCGGTACAGGATTGCTTTCTGATATGAACGAGGTGAAGTTGCTTGATATGAGCGACCTTGATGGTTCTCAGAACGTTCGTGTTGTGATGCGTTTCACTGCAGGTGTTCAATACGGCATCGGTTCTGAGATTGTTCTTTACAACTAAGAAGCAATTAATTGAATAATTTAAAGGGCAGGTGGGCTAAAGCCTGTCTGCCCTTTTTTAATAAATAGAAAATATGGCGTGTGACATCACAGCGGGACGTGCAGTCCCTTGTAAAGACGTAGTAGGTGGTATTAAAGCTGTTTACTTCGCAAACTATGGAGACATCGGTACTGCGAGCTTAACTAATGACGAGATTACGGATTTAGCATCGAGCTTCACGGTTTACAAGTACGATGTAAAAGGAAACTCTTCATTAGAGCAAGCAATCAACTCATCTCGTGAGAATGGTACTACCTTCTTCGAGCAGACGTTGAACCTTACCTTGACTAAGTTGAGCAAGGAAGATCACAAAGAGATTAAATTGTTGGCTTATGGCCGTCCTCACGTTTTCGTTCAGGACTATAACGATAATTGCTTTGCGGTTGGTTTGGTACACGGAGCAGATGTTGAAGGAGGTACTATCGTAACGGGTGCAGCAATGGGTGACCTATCAGGTTACACTTTGACTTTGGTGGCTCGTGAGGTATTGCCTGCTAACTTCTTGGCAGGAGCTACAGCAGCAGACCCATTTGATGGTCTATCTACTTCTGTAGTAACAATTACTGAAGGTACTAATTCTTAAGAATTTTAGTGTATATTTGATGCCCAAGGGCATAGCACTCTGGTTTGGTTAGAAAGAGGGGAGGCGTTTAAATACGCCCCCCTCTTTTGTTATGTAACAATGTCAGCCCAAATGGGTTAACCTATTATGCATATTGTAACTACATCAGATAGTACCATCTCTTTTTTGCCGAGAGCTTTTGAGACAAGCGTGTCGGTAAAAATCACAGATGAGGAGACTAACAGCTCTACTACACAATCATTGACGGCCACAGAGAACGTCAATTACCTCGTTATAACGCCTTCTTATACATTCAAGGAGGGTAGATACTACACGATACGAGTTACGGGCACAGCAGAGATATATAGAGGGCGTGTATTCTGTACTGACCAAACGGATTATGAGAAGTACACCATAAACCAGGATCAATACGAGCAATACAACTCAGATAATAACGGATATATATACCGATGAGCAACATTAGAATAGTAAACCTCAACAGCTATACTGCGCCTGTCATTCAGGAGAACAACCGAAAGCAGTGGGTTGAATATGGGGAGGGGAATGATTACTACCAATACCTTATCGACAGATACAACGGCTCAGCGACAAACAACGCCATCATCAATGGTGTGTGTGAGCTGATTTATGGTAAGGGTATTGGGGCTACCGATGCTTCCCGTAAGCCTGAGCAATATGCTCAAATGATGTCGATGTTTTCTAAGGACTGCCTCCGCAGGGTAGTCTTTGACTTGAAGGCGCTCGGACAAGCTGCCTTCCAAGTTATTTACAATGACGATAAGAGTGCCATTGCACAGGTTGAGCACTTCCCTATTGAGACCCTCCGTATGGAGAAGATGAATGAGGATGGTGATATTGAGGCCTACTACTATTCTAAGGATTGGTCACAGATTCGTAAAAAAGGCTATGAGCCTGAGCGTATCCCTGCCTATGGCTTTGGTGAAGCAGGAGATAAATTAGAAATCTACTGCATCAAGCCCTACAGAGCAGGATACTATTACTACAGCCCTGTAGACTACCAAGGTGCTTTGCCATATGCAGAGCTTGAGGAAGAGGTAGCTAACTACCACATCAACAATATCAAGAACGGCCTCAGCCCTTCTATGTTGATTAACTTCAACAATGGCATCCCTTCTGAGGAGGAGCGTGAGCTTATTGAGAGACGCATCATTGAGAAGTTCTCTGGCACAAGCAACTCAGGTAAGTTCATCCTTGCTTTTAACGACAACAAAGAGATGCAGGCTACTATTGAGCCTGTTCAGTTGAGCGATGCCTCACAGCAGTATGAGTTCCTTTCTGAGGAGTCCTCACAGAAGCTGATGGTAGGCCACCGCATCACCTCACCTATGCTTTTAGGTATTAAGGATAGCTCAGGGTTAGGGAGTAACGCTGACGAGATTAAGACGGCATCGTTACTCTTCCAAAACACGGTTATCCGCAGCACTCAGGAGATGATTCTTGACGCAATGGATCAACTGCTTGCCTACAATGATATTTCACTACACCTATACTTCAAGACCCTACAGCCTTTAGAGTTCATTGACTACGAAGGCTTAGACCAAGAGACGAAGGAAGAGCAAACGGGGCGTAAGTTTAGCGCTGAAGAGTTCGACCTCGAGGATTTTCTTGAGCAGATAGGTGAAGACGAACCACAAGGATATGAGCTCATTGACTCTGATGACGAGTCTACAGAGGATGAGCCAGAAGATTTTGACGTTGAGAAGTACCTCAACGGCCTTGTGAGCCTATCTGCTAAGGAGGATTCGTCTCAGGATAGTGAGCTGTATAAGGTGCGCTATGCGTATGTAAAGGGAACGAGTAAGACCCCTGAGGGGGAGACTCGTTCATTCTGTCGAACGATGCTAAGAAGCAAGAAGCTCTACCGCAAGGAGGACATTGGTATGATGAGTGCCAGGGGGGTGAACAAGCAGTTTGGCCACAAGGGTAGAAACTATTCTATCTTCAAGTACAAGGGCGGCCCTTCGTGTTATCACAGATGGGAGCGCAGGATATATAAAAAGAAACTTAAGAAAGATGGTGAGCCTTGGGGAGGCGATGCATTGCAGGGTACTAAGTTTGTCAACGTAAACCAAGCTGTAAGAGCGGGGTTTAAGTTGCCACAGAACCCGAAAGAGGTAAGTGTAGCTCCTATTGATATGCCAAGACAAGGGCATCACCCTAACTACGGAAAATAATGGCAAAGGTATTATTCATAAAACGAGAGGACATTGTCCGCAATAGTGCTATAAGTGGAAACTTAGATAGTGACAAGCTCTTGCCTTTTATTGAGATTGCTCAGGAGATTCATATACAGAATTTCTTAGGCACACGCTTGTACGACAAGATACGAAACGACATTATAGGAGGAACGCTTACAGCGGACTATGAAACCTTGTTAGACGATTACATTCAGCCAATGTTGATCCATTATGCTATGACCGAGTATTTACCTCACGCAGCCTATACGATTGCGAACGGGGGTGCATACAAGCACACGAGTGAAGCAAGCGAGTCGATGACTAAGGAGGAGCTTGATTACTTGAGTGAGAAGCACAGAGGCATAGCAGAGCATTATACCCGTAGGTTTATTGATTTTATGGCATTCAATAACAGCACCTACCCTGAGTACAATCAAAGTCAAGATGATGACATATACCCCGACAAAAACGGAGTCTTCAACGGATGGCAGCTCTAAGCATTACAGGCCAAAGAAGGAGAACGTTGAGAAGTTGAAGAAACTGATAAAGAAGATAGAGAAGAATGGCAACTGACGAAAAAGGTTACGGAGCAATATACGGCTCTACTTGGTGGGGTAGTGGTGATGCGTTCACCAACACCATTGGGTGGGGTAGTGCAATGTTCTACATTTTAGACCCTGCTCAACTTCAGAACCGTGCTGTAGCAGACGGAGCTGAACTTGAGGCATTTGAATGTGTAAGTAAAGCATTAAGAAGATTCCCACAGGCTGACTTAGGCCGTCAACTCTTTGATGCGTATGACGCCAGAGTTGAGGCCTTATCAGGATCAACAGAGGCGAGAACCTGTACTATTAACGAATTGAACGAGATATTATGAGTTTATATAAGGATGCATCATTAGCAATGATACCCTCTGCTTACAAGGATGGTAAGTTGTATAGTATTAGACCTACTGATGGTA
>Ga0181591_10002218_pt1 | contig 16720 bp, 18 predicted proteins | sample 071ome_33_FD_133757 | JGI IMG/M metagenome (GOLD analysis project Ga0181591, IMG submission 133757) | Coastal salt marsh microbial communities from the Groves Creek Marsh, Skidaway Island, Georgia - 071412AT metaG (megahit assembly) | ecosystem: Environmental > Aquatic > Marine > Intertidal...
ATGATGCTAGGGTTACCGAGCGATTTACGCGTACCGATGACATGACCGTGGAGTACCAGTTCACGGTAGACGACCCGACCGTCTGGGCAAGGCCTTTCTCAGGCTCCTATCCCTTCCAGAGTATTGAGGGGCCGATGTTTGAATATGCCTGTCATGAGGGCAACTACGGCATCGTTAATATTCTCAGTGGCAAGCGCGTCGAGGAGCATGATGTTTGGAAGGCTAAAAATGGGATTAAGGAGTAAACGATGAAGAAACTCTTGCTGCTAATTGTTCTTGCCTCAGTCTGCATGTCAGTGAGTGTAAATGCACATCATGCCTTTTCACAGGAGTTCAGCGTAGACCTGCCGGTCAACCTTGAGGGTACGGTCACCAAGGTGGAGCTCATTAATCCCCACTCATGGATTCATATCGCCGTGGTTAACGAAGACGGATCAGAGGAAAGCTGGATGATCGAAGGTGGCAGTCCTAACTCTTTATTCCGCCAGGGGGTAACCAAGGATTCAATTCCGATCGGCGCGATGCTTACGGTGTTCGGTTACCAGGCCCGAGATCGAAGCCTGAAAGCGGTAGGCAGGGATATTGCCTTCGCGGATGGCACACCGCTCTTTTTCAGGGGCACGCGGGTTCCATAAGAGTTAGGAAAAAATTAAGAAAATTTCTTGACGTTTTCCACTCGTCGCCTTCAGGCACTCGGTATTAAGATCGAGATAGTCTTTTCTATAATCTTCAGATTTCGGGAATGGGGAAATCGCCCAACGTATAGCCCTGCGGCGTTATGTCCAGCATCCACCCTAGAGTATGCCAGTCACCTAGCACGATACGTTTGCCGGGTTTACCGTGAATGTCGAGGTCGTGTTCGGCGGGACGGTGGGTATGTCCATGCACCAGGATGCTCTGGTCCATTTCCTGCAGCAGCCGCGACACCTCCTCGGGGGTGACATCCATAATATCCTCGGCCTTGTTGCTGGACATCGCCTTGCTCTGCTCCCGCGCCCTGGAGGCATAGGCCTGGCGTTCCTCTAGGGGTTTGCTGAGGAAGTTGGTCTGCCAATCGGCATTGCGCACCATGGCGCGAAAGGCCATATAGTCAGCATCGCGGGTACAGAGGGCATCGCCATGTACAAGAAGGTACTCAGTTTCGCCTACCCGTAAAGTGTAAGGCTCGTGGATAAGCGTGGCGCCGCTCTGGGTACAGAAGTCCTCGCCTAATAGGAAGTCGCGATTGCCGTGCATGATGAATACAGCCACGCCGGTATCAGCGAGGGCTTTAAGCTCGGCTTTCACCTGCGCGGCAAAGGCAGAAGGATCGTCATCGCCTATCCAGACGTTGAAAAAGTCGCCGAGGATGAACAGGGCGTCGGCGTTAATTGCGGTGTTCTGCAGAAAGGTCGAAAAAGCATCGGCAATGTTGGGCTGGTCTGCATTGAGGTGCAGGTCCGAAATGCACAATACCTTTTCAAACAAAGACATGTATCGGCAAGAAAGGCTTAGTTTTCGGTGACCGTTACCGAATTGATCACAATATCTTCCAGCGGCACGTCCTGGTGGCCCATCATGGAGCCGGTGTCGCATTCCTTTATGCTGTTCACCACGTCCATACCGTCAGTGACCTTGCCGAACACGGCATAGCCCCAGCCCTGCGGGTCCTTGCTAGTGTGGTTGAGAAAGGCGTTGTCGTTGACGTTTATGAAAAACTGGCATGTAGCGGAGTGGGGGTCCATAGTGCGTGCCATGGCAATGGTGCCAGCGTTGTTTTTCAGACCGTTGTCCGCCTCATTCTCAATGGGTGTGCCTGTGTTCTTCTGCTTCATACCAGATTCAAAACCGCCGCCCTGAATCATGAAATTGTTGATGACTCGGTGAAAAATGGTGCCATCGTAATGACCCGTCTTGGCATATTCCATGAAATTGGCGCTGGAGGCCGGAGCATTGTCAAAATCTAGTTCAAGGGTGATATCGCCGGCGGTGGTGTGAAGTACGATCATTTGAAATCCTGTGGTTAACGTTCTAGTTAGAGAAATTGAGAAAGGCTATAATACGGGCTTTGTGTGTCCTGCGAAAGCTGGCACATTTGTACTTGAAGTTTGAACAGTTTGTGCATGAGTGATTCTCCAGCTATACCCTCCAATTTTATTCACCAGATAATCCGTGAGGATCTGAAGAATAATAAGAACAATGGTCGGGTGCATACCCGTTTCCCTCCTGAACCCAATGGCTACCTGCACATTGGCCATGCTAAGTCCATTTGCTTGAATTTCAGCACCGCCAATGAGTTCAAAGGCCTTTGCAACCTTCGCTTCGACGACACCAATCCGGAAAAGGAGGACATGGAGTACGTGGATTCAATCCGCGAAAGCATCCGCTGGCTGGGGTTTGACTGGGAAGACCGACAGTACTATGCCTCTGATTACTTCGACAAGCTTTACGAGTTCGCCGGTGAGCTGATCAAGCAAGGCAAGGCCTACGTCTGCTCGCTGAACCAGGATCAGGCCCGCGAGTACCGCGGCACGCTCACCGAGCCCGGCAAAAACAGTCCCGACCGTGACCGCTCCGTTGATGAAAACCTCGACCTGTTTACCCGCATGAAAGACGGAGAGTTCGACGACGGCGACTACACCCTGCGCGCTAAAATCGACATGGCCTCGCCGAACATGAACATGCGTGACCCGGTAATCTATCGTATCCGCCGTGCCGAGCATCACCAGACCGGTAACAAGTGGTGCATTTACCCCATGTATGACTACACGCACTGTATTTCCGATGCGCTCGAAGATATAACCCATTCCCTCTGCACGCTGGAATTTGAGGATCACCGCCCGCTGTACGACTGGGTGCTGGATCAGCTCGAGTCGCTGCCGCATCCGCGTCAAATTGAATTCGCGCGTCTAAACATTAACTACACTGTCATGAGCAAGCGTAAGTTGAAGCAGCTCGTCGACGAGGGCCTGGTAGACGGCTGGGATGACCCCCGCATGCCCACCCTAGACGGTATGCGCCGCCGCGGTTACACGCCTGTGTCCATTCGTAACTTCTGTGAGATGGTGGGGGTGACTAAGGCCAATAGCGTAGTGGACGTTGGTATGCTCGAGCACAGTCTGCGCGACGACCTGGATAAAACCTCGCCGCGCGCCATGTGCGTGCTCAACCCGTTAAAAGTAGTAATAGAAAATTATCCCGAGGATAAAATTGACGTGCTGACACTGCCGAAGCATCCTAAGGATGAAAGCATGGGTAACCGCGAGATTCCCTTTCGCCGTGAGGTATGGATAGATCGGGCCGACTTCGAGGAAGTTCCGCCGCCGGGCTTCAAGCGCCTAGTTACGGGTGGGGAAGTGCGCCTGCGCGGCAGCTACGTGATCAAGTGCGAGGAAGTGATCAAGGATGATAACGGTGAGATCATGGAGCTGCGTGCCACCTATGATGCAGCCACGCTCGGTGCCCGCCCCGAGGGCCGCAAGGTCAAGGGAGTAATTCACTGGGTGTCCGTGCAGGATGCCCTGGACGTGGAAGTGCGCCTCTACGACCGTCTTTTCAACTGCGAGAACCCAGATGCCGCCGAGGGCGACTACCGTGACTACATCAACCCGGACTCTCTTGTGTTGAAGACCGGCTGTAAGGCCGAACCCACCATGTCCGATGCCGCTCCCGAAGAACGATTCCAGTTTGAACGCGAAGGTTACTTCTGCGTAGACCGCAAGAATTCCACTTCGGATAAGCCGGTGTTTAATCTCACCGTTACCCTGCGTGACACTTGGGCTAAGAAAAGCAACTAATTAAAAGCAGTTTACCGTGCTCCATTTATACAATACGCTTACCCAGCAAAAAGAAGAGTTCACGCCGATTGATGTGGGCAAGATCCGCATGTACGTGTGCGGGGTAACCACCTACGATTACTGTCACCTAGGTCATGGCCGTATGCTAGTGGTCTTTGACGTGATAGTGCGCTTCCTTCGCTTCTGCGGCTTTGATGTCACCTACGTGCGCAATATCACCGACATCGACGACAAGATTATCAACCGCGCCAACGAGCTTGGCATTCGCTTTGACGAGCTCAGTGAAAAATTCATTACCATCATGCACGAGGACGAGCAGGCGCTGAATATCCTGCCGCCTGATATCGAGCCCCGCGCCACGAAGCACATACAGGAAATTCTCGACATGGTGGGCACGCTGTTGGAGAAAGGTTTTGCCTATGCGGCCGTTAACGGCGATGTGTATTTCTCGGTCAACAAATTTTCGAACTACGCCAAGCTGAGCAAGCGTAACCTAGACGAAATGCTCGCCGGCGCCCGCGTGGAAGTAGATGAGGCGAAAGAGGATGCCCGCGACTTTGCGTTGTGGAAAGCCGCCAAAGAAGGAGAGCCAGGCTGGGACTCGCCCTGGGGCTTTGGTCGACCGGGCTGGCATATTGAATGTTCGGCTATGTCCACTAAATGCCTTGGTGATACGTTTGATATCCACGGCGGCGGCAGCGACCTGATTTTTCCGCACCATGAAAATGAGATTGCCCAGTCTGAATGTGCCACGGGCAATGATTTTGCCCGCTATTGGATGCACAACGGTCCGCTGCGCATCGATGATGAGAAAATGTCCAAGTCGCTTGGTAACTTTTTCACCATCCGCGAGGTGCTGGAAAAATATTCACCGGAAGTTATTCGCTACTTTCTGATTTCCAGCCACTACCGCAGCGGCATCAATTACTCCGAGGACAACCTTTCCCAAGCGCAGGCCGCGCTCGAGCGTTTTTATAATGCTCTGAAAGGAATTGATGCGGGCGCAGTTGCGCCAAAGGCGAATACCGTCTATGAAAAGAGCTTCCGCGCAGCCATGGAAGATGATTTCAACACGCCCGAGGCCATCGGTGCACTGTTCGACCTGGCCCGCGAAATCAACCGTCTCAAACAGGATGATGCGGACGCCGCTGCCGGGCTTTCAGCGCTGCTAATTAGTCTTGGCAGTGTACTGGGTGTGCTGCAGCTGCCCGCCGATGAGTTCCTGCGGCAGGGATCTGAGAATATTGATACAGTGTATATCGAGGAGCTGATTGCCAGGCGCAATACCGCCCGAGCGGATAAGGACTGGGCCATGGCGGACCAGATTAGGGATGAGCTGCAAGTGCTTAAAGTCATTCTGGAAGACAAGGACGGCGTAACTAGCTGGCGCTTTGAGAAATAGCGGTAATAAACCGTTTTAATGGCCTGAAAAGGTAGAATTTATTGACGAAATATACACGCATGAGTATGATGCGCACCTTCTTTGAAGATCGATAATTCGGGGTATAGCGCAGTCTGGTAGCGCGCCTGCTTTGGGAGCAGGATGTCGGGAGTTCAAATCTCTCTACCCCGACCAATTTTTTGCTTGTACTGATTTTTTTCAGTAGGGTGGCGGAACCTGATGAGAGCGCCCGTAGCTCATCTGGATAGAGCATCGGCCTTCTAAGCCGAGGGTAGCAGGTTCGAGTCCTGCCGGGCGTACCAATTTTTGTGCTAGTCTTGCAGGAAAATCAGCCAAGGAAACGTCACAGGTAGGCTGATACGGTAGACAAACGAGTAAATGTAATGGTGGCTGTAGCTCAGTTGGTAGAGCCCCTGACTGTGACTCAGGTTGTCGTGGGTTCGAGCCCCATCAGCCACCCCATATTTGGGCTTTAAGCCTTCCAATTAAAAAGCCCGCTCATGCGGGCTTTTTAATTCTAATCAATTTTCTCTTTCTTCTAGCACTGGATGTAAGACAGGCTATCCGCAGGCAGCGTGGAGGACAAACTTCTGCCCGACTTTAACTTTCACGAGGAACAACTGGCGCCCCTTGAAGTTGCTTGATCTGATCGTCCTCCTGTTTGGTCGCTCGCTGGTACCTTTCCTTTAATGATTTGTAGAGTAAATTCCTGAACTCGGTGTGGTCTGAATCCAGTTCGGCCATGGCCTCCACCAGATGTTCGTTGTCTTCTTTGCCATCCCAAAGTTTCTGGTAGGTTCCATCCTTGTATCCATGGTCCTGACGGAAGAAATTGAGCACGTTCTTACCAACATATTGGCAGAACAGTTCGTTCCAGTTCATCTCGCAGTCTACTAACAGCGCCTCAAATAAGGGAATGCTGACACGCTTAGCACAGGCCAGGCCGATGCAGAGCTCAAGTTTTGAAACGGCGTCCAAGCTATTTATAGCGATAGACTGCCCGTCAAAGGTCACCGTGGCACTGTCGTTTTTCAGAGTCAAAAGGTTGGCAAGGGCGGCGGTATTATCGCCGCCGGTTTCCAACAGCAGGTGCGATAGCGTGAAATGCCAGATATCCACCAGTTCCATCTGCAACTGCTCGAGGTCGCAGTCCTGCTTTTTCCACCATTTCCAGCCATGGTGCTCGATGGCCTCGGCGCCCTCGATCACGACGGCCCGCAGGTAGGGGTAGGCCGCCTCCACCCACTGGGGGTTCACCTTGGCGTTCATGGCGGCCTGCATTTCAAGCATGGTCTTGGCTTGGGTTTCTTTCAACATGGTCTATCTTTTCTGCTGCCGTGTGGGATTTCAGGTATGTTAAAAGGCGTCCGGTGTATTGTGTAATTCGACGGATCGCAGTGATTTTTTCAGCTTGTTTCGGCGCAGCATAAGAGGGGCCAGCTGGCCGGCAAAGATGATGCTTAGTATGAAAAGGATGCGAGGCATAACTATTTACTTCTTAAAGAAGGCCAAGATTTTAGCAAGGCTGTGCATGACGGTCGAGGGAGTGGATGATAACTGTGTAGGATTTCTTTTTGCTATAATGGTAGGCAGATTTTACTCTTCCAAATGTTTCTGCATGACACCCGCAATTTGTATTCAGGACCTGCACAAGACCTACGATAACGGCTTCCAGGCACTCAAAGGCATCAGCCTGGATGTTCAGGAAGGTGACTTTTTTGCCCTGCTGGGCGCCAACGGTGCAGGCAAATCTACCACTATCGGGGTGCTCTCCACGTTGGTCAGAAAAAGCAGCGGCCTGGTGCAGGTGTTCGGCAAGGACGTGGGCTCAAATAGTTATGAAACCAAGCTTTCGCTGGGCCTGGTGCCGCAGGAAGTGAACTTCAACCACTTCGAGAAAGTCTTCGACATCGTCGTGACCCAGGGTGGCTACTACGGCCTGCCCATGAAGCTGGCCAAGGAAAGGGCGGAGAGATACCTAACCCAGCTGGGCCTGTGGGACAAGAACCAACAGCAGGCCCGCAACCTCTCCGGCGGTATGAAGCGGCGCCTTCTAATTGCACGCGCCCTGGTACATGAGCCACGCCTGCTGCTGCTGGATGAGCCCACCGCCGGTGTTGATATCGAGCTGCGCCGTTCCACCTGGGAATTCCTGCAGGAAATTAACCGCAACGGCACCACCATCGTGCTGACCACGCATTACTTGGAGGAAGCCGAAAACCTTTGCCGCAATATCGCCATGATCGATGCCGGTGAAATCGTCGTGAACACGAGCATGAAGGACCTGCTGAAAAAATTGCACCAGGAGCATTTCGTGCTGGATATCAGGGGCGAGCTGGACAATGCGCCGGTGCTGCAGGGATTCGGGTGTGAACTGCTCGATGCTAGCACCCTGGAAGTGGGGCTGGAAAGTCACCAGAACCTGAACGACGTCTTTGCCGCGCTGCAGTCGCTGGGAATTGAAGTGAAAAGCATGCGCAACAAGTCGAACCGTCTTGAACAGTTGTTTCTGTCGCTGCTGAAGAAACCCGAGGCCAAAGCGGCCAGCGAAATCACGGTAGAAGCCTGATGTCCGATACCCCGTTTAATTATAAGATCACCGCGTTCAACACCATTGTATGGAAAGAGGTTAGGCGCTTCCTGCGCATCTGGGTGCAGACCCTCGTGCCGCCGGTCATCACCATTTCCCTCTATTTCGTGATATTCGGCAATCTGATTGGCCGGCGCATCGGCGACATGGACGGCTACACCTACATGGAATTCATCGTGCCCGGGCTGATCATGATGGCTGTAATCAATAACTCCTACGCCAACGTAGTCTCTTCCTTTTTCAGCCAGAAATACCAGCGCAGTATTGAAGAGCTGCTGGTCTCACCCGTACCCAACTACGTGATCCTGTCAGGTTTTGTCATCGGCGGGGTGGCCAGGGGGCTGGCGGTAGGAGTTATTGCGACCATTATGTCGTTGTTTTTCAGCGGCCTGCACATGCACAACATTTTCATTACCCTCATGGTGGTGCTGATGTCGTCCATCGTGTTTTCACTGGGCGGTTTTATCAATGCGATTTTTGCCAACAAGTTCGATGATATCTCGATCATTCCGACCTTCGTGCTCACGCCCCTGATTTACTTAGGTGGGGTGTTCTATTCTATCGACATGTTGCCGGATTTCTGGAGAACAATTTCCCAACTCAATCCGATCTTTTATATGGTCAATGCCTTCCGCTACGGCATCCTGGGCGTGTCAGACATCAACGTGCTGTTTGCCTTTTCCATGCTGGTGATCTTTACAGTAGTGCTGTTCTTTCTTTCCCTGTGGCTGCTGCACCGGGGCAGGGGCCTCAGGCACTGATTTTCCCCATGGCTGATAACCCTTTAGGCAAGGCAATTGCGACCCCGGACAGGTATGCCCCTGAGATCCTGTTGCCGATACCGCGCGCGGACAACCGCGGCATCCTCGGCATAGACGAGAAGAACCTGCCGTTTCACGGTGCCGATGTGTGGAATGCCTACGAGCTGTCATGCCTGGATCCCAAGGGCAAACCGGTTGCCCTGGTAGGGCGGCTGATACTTCCAGCCGACTCTCCCTGCATTGTCGAATCGAAATCCATGAAGCTGTACTTCAACTCCCTGAACATGGAGTCCTTCAACGGCCTCGAAGCGATTATTGGCATCATCCGCAAGGACCTGAGTGAAGCCGCCGGCGCCCCGGTGGAAGTCATGCTGGCTCTCTCACAGAACCTGCCGCTGCCGGATCAGCCCGCTGGCGTCTGTCTTGATGACCAGGACATGGAAATCAGGCACTACACCCTGGATGCATCGATTCTGGCCGAGGCGCCCGATGCCCCGTTCGTGGAAGTCACCGAGGAAGTGCTTTACACCAATGCCTTCCGTTCCAACTGCCCGATCACCAACCAGCCGGACTGGGCCACCGTGACTATCAGCTACCACGGGCGCAAACTGCCCCATGCCGAGGTGCTGGAATACCTGGTTTCCTATCGCCAGCACAATGATTATCATGAAAACTGTGTGGAGCGGATATTCCGTGATCTTATGGCAGCCTTCGAACCGCGGTCCCTGACGGTGGAGGCTAACTTCTTGCGCCGGGGCGGACTGGACATCAATCCGATCCGCACCACGGAATCGGCACTTAACTACGCGGCGTTTCCCCGTTTTAACCGGCAGTAACCATCAATCTCATAAACAACTTTATATAGTAGGTAGAACCTTGGACGCACTCGAAGCATTACAACAACGAACCGCCTCACCCCGCCTGGTTGAGCCCATGCCAGGTGCCGATGAACTGGAAGCCATCTACAAGGCAGGGCTGCGAGCGCCTGACCACGGCATGCTACGCCCCTGGCGTTTTCTCGTGGTGCAGGGTGAGGCTAGAGAGAAGCTGGGTCAGATGTTCGTCGAGGCGATGCAGCCTGAGTCGGAAGAGCAGAGGACCAAGCTACTCAATGCGCCGCTGCGTGCTCCCCTGGTCATTATCGCGGTGGCGGAAATCCAGGAACACCCCAAGGTGCCTCCTGTGGAACAGATCAGCGCGGTAGCGGCCGCTATACAAAACATGTCGGTGGCGATTCATGCGCTGGGGTATTCCTCCATCTGGCGCACAGGATCGGTCGCGTTCCATGACGGGGTAAAACAGTCACTGGGCTTCAAGTCGCATGACGAAATTGTCGGGCTTTTGTATGTTGGCACGCCGACTGTGGAAAGACCTATACCGGAAAACAATATCGAGGATTATTTTAGGAACTGGATGGGGTAGCGCTTGAGTTTACAGTGGTGATTGGATAAAGTGCCGCGTCCTCGGGAGAAGCGAGTTGTGAGATAAAAGTTAAAATTTAAAGATTAAAGATTAAAGATTAAAGATTAAAGATTAAAGGTGAGGTGTCCGAGCGGTCGAAGGAGCACGCCTGGAAAGTGTGTATGTCGAAAGGCATCGAGGGTTCGAATCCCTCCCTCACCGCCAAAATAAAATAACCCGGTCTGTGACCGGGTTTTTTATTTTCGCCTAGCAGGTGGATTGATGAGACCACTTGGTTCGGAAGCTGCGATGGTAGCCCAGACACGCGTTTCACCAGCGCGTCCGAAGGGTGATGAATTTGGCTTAGTTAAATTTATTATTAATGTATTGAAGAGCAAAAAAACCGCTCAGTGAGCGAGTTGTTTAAATTTCGCAATGGCTAAAACATTGAGCCGCCTTCCACCACCGGCGTGCCGTCTTCCCGGGTAGGGATGTTGCCGCCGCCTTCCATCAGAATGCCGTAGACGCCTTCCTTGCGTGCCGGGTTGCCGTGCACGGTGATGATTTCACCAGGCGTAAACGTGTCTGCGGTATAACCCTGTCTCTGTAGGTGTACCACCGCGGCTCCGCCGTAGCTGGCGTCCCAGTCGCGGGCCACGCCGTTTTTATCCTCCGCAGTGATAGTGAGGTAGGGGTGGGGGTTAACGAAGGCCCATTCCTTGACCGTGCCGGTCAACTCTACCGTTACGTCTTCATGGTAAATCCCGCGCGTGCTGTGATGGGCCATAATTGGTAGGGCGAGTACTGTGGGCAGTACCAGGGCAAGTAATCCAATGATAAGTTTTTTCATGTGCAGTGCTCCACGTTAGCGGTATTCAATTCGGTCAACTTCCGGATCCTCCGGGTACTTGGAAATTTCAAAACGTAGGCTGCGGCGCGCGCCCTCAAGTTCGCAGATCCAGGGATCACCCATGTCCTCAGTTCGGGTTGATGTGACGCGAAAGGTCCATGGCTCTTTTAGGAAAAAAGGGTCGATGGTACTAACTTCCAGGACCAGGGTTTCGCCTTCGAGTGAGAAGCGTTCCGTCATCTGTTTCTGTGTTGAGGAGGGAATACGGAAATCCGCATTCAAACCCTGTGGGTCAAAGGTAAACTTGTCTGTGACCACTACCAGTGCACCCTCTTCGTATCGCCCCTTGGCATACCCGTAGTAAAGAAATTCATTAATGTCCGGCTTTTCGTGATCGTGGCCTTCTATCCAGATGGTTCTAACCACGTCGTCCTTGCCGTAGTACACCAGCACCCGGTCGTCCAGTTGTTCAAGTCGAAAGTTGTAAGGATCAGTGTACATGTGCGGAATGGGCATTGGCGCGCAGTCGTACTTAGGCTGGGCGATTTCATCAATAGCCGCCTGGTAGGCTAGGGCGCGATCGGTAAGTTTTTCATCGTCCTCGCGCAGGGTCATGCAGCTAAGAAAACCGCCATCCGGACAGCGCCCGAAAGTCCAGATGCCGTCAAGGTCTGGTATGGCGTCATCGGCAGCTTGGGCCATGAGTGCGGCTAATCCCAGACCGGCTGCAGCGATGGTGCGCAATATGCTTGGTGTAAGTGTCACGTTGAGAAACCCCCCCTGGTTCAACCCGGCCTTTTTTGCGGCATCGTAAAGATCCTAGTATAAAATCCTTCATGGATTTACGCTACACTTTGCCCATGTGTGGCCGCTTCCAGATTGAAAATAACAAGAAATCCAAAAAGCTCCTCAACAAGCTGGATGTAGACGGGGCAAATATTCTTTTTTCACGTGACAAGTCCCCCGGCAGCAAGATTTCCATTATTCATCGCAAAAAAGCCAGTAACCTGGTGACCACTGCCACCTGGTGGCTGCTAATTGACCCGTCCACTGGCAAGCCAAACTACAAGTATGCTGCTTTTAATTCACGGTCCGACAAGCTGGACGCGCCGCGCTCAATAGCCTATCAGCCGTTCCGGGAATCGCGTTGTATTATTCCGGCCACGGCATTCCTGGAAGGCAAGGGAGATAAAAAGACCCACCACAAGATCGAGCTGGAAGACGAAGCCATTGCCTTTGGCGGTCTGCACCGGGAAACCCTTCACAAGGAAACTGGGGAGGTGATTCACAGTGCGTCTATTATTACCCTGCCGCCGTTGGAGGAATGGGCACAGATTCATCCTAAGTCCATGCCGCTGATGCTGCCAATGGATAACGAGGCGCTGGTCAACCAGTGGCTGGCACCGTCCTTTACCCACGTGGAAAAATTTGCTGACCTGCTTAAACCCGCCATTCGCACCACTCAGATTCTCACGCCGATAGAAAAACCTTCCTGCTGGTATGAAAACGGGAGACCTTTCAAAATAGCAGCGCACTGACTTCTATATTTGCACGATGCAAAAAAAGACCGGGAATTTTGAGTTACGGGTCAACGCATTGCAGCTCAAGGTCAAACGTTGTAACAACTCTTTATTGCAACTGTTTACTTGCTACTCTCTATTTGCAGCTTCCTAGTAATAGGGTCTTTCCATCTCACCCACCTCCTAAATTCATTTCAGTTGGCTAGCTTGCTATATCGAGCGGCAGGCTCTCTATTTCCTCTCGCGCCTGTTCCAGCCAACACTGCAGATGCTCGTTCTCGAGTAGCGTGTCCATGTACAGGTTTGTTTTCCAGCTCAGCTCTGCACCGTACGCGCGTAGGGCAATCACCATCGGGGCCATGAAAGCGTCGGCAATGGAGAAGCGGCCAAACAGGTATTTGCCCCCGTCACCATACTTGCGCCGGCAGCAGTACATAATGGCATCCAGGCGAGCAATCTCCTGCTCCAGTTTCTCATCCGGGGCCATTTTGACGTGCAGGGAACAGTTCATGGGCCATTCCTGCTTGAAGTGCTGAAAGTCACTGTGTACTTCTGCCACAACGGAACGGGCTGCGGCCTTTTTCTTCAGATGACAGGGCCAGGCCTTGTTCTCGACAAAGGTTTCGGAAATGTATTCACAGATAGGCAGTGAGTCCCAAACCTTGATGTCGTTGTGAATCAGTACAGGTACCTTGAGGGAAGGAGAATACATACCGAGTTTTTCAGCGCTATCTCCTTTGAAGAGATCGATGGCAATTTCGGTAAACTGCACGTTAAACTCCTGCAGTAGCAGCCAGGAACGGAGAGAGCTGGGTGAGAAATTCTTGTTGCCTGTGATGAGTTGCAATTTGGTCATGGCAGTGTCCTGGTCGTTATAGGTGAGTTTAGTCATCTGCCCGTGTCAGCATGGGGCTAGTAGCCGGCACCAGTTTCAGCACGACGCGGCGGTCAAAGAAATTGTTTTCGAGAGAATCTTCACGTGAGTCAGGCGCTTCTTCTCCATAGGCGCTGGTATCTAAGGAGTGCTCAGATAGGCCGAGGTGGCGTAGCCGGGTTACCACCGTGGTGACGCGCTGCCTTGAGAGCATCATGTTGGCACTGGAATCACCACGGCGGTCGGCATGACCGATTACGGTGACTACGGCATCGCGATGCTGGCTTGCCAGCGCCACGAATTCAGCTAGCTTGCTTTCGTAAAGTGGCTGCACTTCTGAGGACCCGGTTGTGAAGTGAAGGGTGATTTCAGCGTCGTCACAGCAGCCTGTTATTGCGGTCATTTCTGCTGTGGATTTCCTAAGTGACAGCAGCTCGGATTGTGTACTGCGGTTTTCCTGTAGGGCCAACTGGTGGATCGCCTGCAGTGCACGGTATTCGGCCTGTACGGCCAGCAGCTGCTCCTGCTGGGAGTCAATCTGCCTGGCGAGCAGAACATTTTCCTTTTTAGCGATGGCATTTTCGCTGACCCAGTTGCCAAAGGCAGCGGTCACCACTGCGCCAACAGGGCCGGCGACAAGGCCACCAAGCACGGCACCGCCGATAACACCGGTAGCCTCATGCCGTGCGCGTTCACCGTCACTGATGGAAAGCGGGTCACTGTCATTGGCTTTTAAAAAGGGCATGGCCAGTATCAGTGCAGTACTAAAGAGGATGATAAGAAAGGGTTTGTTATGCTTCATGGAGCGCTCCTATTAATGATGTGTTGCTCTAGGGCAGCATTAAAAGGGATGGCTCTAGCGAAGCAGGGGAGTAAAAAGGGCGGGGTGCTGATGAAATATGGCAAGATTATGGCAATCCCCGAGGACGGGGATTTATTCCTGCAAGCGGGCAATAAATTCGGGTATTCTGCATCGAACTTAATATCACCACAGTGTCCGTAAATAACTGTTTTTATTCGGCAAGTTCAGAGCAAAGAAAACTTAAAAAGACTGAGATGAGTAAACGTATCGCCATCGTTGAAGACGAAGCCGCCATCCGCGAGAATTATGCGGATGTCCTTCGCAAGCAGGGCTACGAGGTGCTGACTTACCCAAACCGACGCAAGGCAGAAGATGCCTTCAGCACGCGCCTGCCGGATCTGGCTATAATCGATATTGGGCTGGAGGATGAAATTGATGGCGGGTTTGCCCTGTGCCAGAACCTGCGCACCATGTCGAAAACACTGCCCATTATTTTCCTGACTGCCCGCGACAATGATTTTGACACGGTCAGCGGCCTACGTATGGGCGCCGATGACTACCTGACCAAGGATATCAGCCTGCCGCATCTTGCGGCGCGCATTGCAGCACTGTTTCGTCGGCAGGAGGCTATCGGTAAACCCACGGCACCGGAAAGCCTACTTGAGCGTGGTAATCTGGTTATGGATCTCAGCCGCCTGACCGTCGCCTGGAAGGGTGAACTGGTGGCACTGACCGTGACCGAATTCTGGATGCTACATGCGCTTGTAAAATTTCCCGGCCATGTGAAAAGCCGTGATGTGCTGATGCAGGAATCGAAGATTTACGTGGACAACAGTACCATCACTTCGCATGTTAAACGCATGCGCAAGAAATTCATCCAGAGAGATTCTGAGTTCGACTGTATAGACACCGTGTATGGCATGGGCTATCGCTGGAACGATTAACGTCGGCAACCTTCAATGAATGCCCTGGTGAAAAATCTTTTCAGTATACGATCCAAGCTGCTCCTGCTGTCGCTGCTGCTGTTCGTGATCCCCTGGCTAGGTTACAGCTATATCTTGGAGATGGAGCAGTACCTGAGCCGAGGCCAAGAACAGACCGTGCTGGGTACGGCGAGAGCATTGTCCACTGCGCTGAGTGAACGCCCAGAGCTGTTTAATGAAAGCAGCTTCAGTCGCCGGGAGGAGGATGACTCCCTTTACGTGTACCCGGTGTTTCAGTCGCTCAGTATCGAAGACGGCACGCTGTCAGACTGGCAGGACTACCGCCAGTACGAGCAGCACTTCGAGGCTTCAAGCCTGATCCCCAATCCTGAGAATCCGCTCAGCTCCATTCCCGGGGAAGAAGTCTTCGGCGACCTACTGCGCTTTCGTCTTATGGTGGGGGAGCATGATGACAGCCTGTTCATTTACTTGCGCGTGCTGGATGAGCATGTGGTCTACCGCAGCCGTGATGGCCTGCGCGTGGATCGCAGTGACTCGGTCAGGCTTTCACTCATGAACCGTGACGGTCTTTTCGAGCGCTACGTGATAGCGCCCTACGATGACCGTGTGGTATACCCCTTTCGCATAGGCACTGACATCATGGATTTCTCCGCGCTTGAGCACGAGCCCCGCATCAGTGGCAGCTGGCGCATGATCCCGGAGGGTTATGAACTGGAACTGCGCATGCCGATTGCCATGGTAGGCAACCAGTTCGGGCTCGCCGTTTATGACGTGGACAACCCGATAACCCGCCAAGTGACTTCCATGGTGGCTACGTCCGGATTGGATGATCCACAGGCGCTTGGCCCCCTGCGCAGACCAACTCCGGAAATCGATCGCATTGTTGCCGGTATGGGACATACCAACTCACGCGTGCAGGTGGTAGACCGCAGTCAGCGTATTCTCCTGAGCGTGGGAGATATTAAAACGGCTACGGGCTTTGTATTAGCAAGCGAGGAAGAGGCCGGCGGTTTCCTTGACTGGCTGGGCAATATCCTGCATCCCATTTATGACACCTTTCTCATTAGGCCGACCTCTGACTTTGTTGATGATCTTTACCAGAATGGCATGGTGGGCAGTGACCACCTTGTGCTGCCGCTGACCGGGCAGGCGACGGTAAATTACCGGACCATTCTTAACGACAGTTCGGCAAGCGGTTCGACCCGCATCTTAGAAGCGGCTTACCCCGTTCTGGCCGACGGAGAAGTGCTAGGTGCGGTAATCGTCGACCAGAACATGAACGGCATTCGCACCTTCCGCAACCAGGCCCTCGAAACACTGATTGATACCATGCTAACAATCATGGTCTTTACCATCGCGGCCCTGTTTATCTTTGCCAGCTCTCTTACTGGGCGCATACGCGGGTTGCGCAACCAGGCCGAGATGATCATCGATGATGCCGGCCGCATCACCAACACCATCGAGCCTTCTCGCAGTGCCGATGAACTGGGTGACCTGCACCGCTCCTTTGCCAGTATCGTCGATCGGCTAAGCCAGTACACGAACTATCTGGAAAACATGTCCTCCAGACTTTCCCATGAGCTGCGCACTCCGGTAACGGTGGTGCGCTCCTCGCTGGAAAACCTGGAGATCATAACAAAAGAAGAGGGCGCGCAGGTTTATATCCAACGCGCCGAAGAGGGCATTACCCGTCTTAACCTGATCCTTACCAATATGAGTGAGGCGGCGCGTCTTGAACAGATTCTCCAGTCGTCAGAAAAGGAAGAGACTGAAATTAACAAGGTGATAGATGCCTGCGTA